>Ga0172377_10008438_pt1 | contig 10572 bp, 7 predicted proteins | sample Pumphouse3metaG_FD_119749 | JGI IMG/M metagenome (GOLD analysis project Ga0172377, IMG submission 119749) | Leachate microbial communities from a municipal landfill in Southern Ontario, Canada - Pumphouse #3 metaG | ecosystem: Engineered > Solid waste > Landfill > Unclassified | place: Canada... | reverse complement strand
TAAGTTGATATTTTGCAGTAACATACTGCAAATCATAGCAAAACCTGCTGCCTGAAGAGTAATACATTGTAAACGCAAGGCAAGTGTACCTATTTCGATAACTTCTTTTTCGTTTGAAAAGAAAGCTATAATTTCCGGTGCCGCTATTTCACAAATAATTAGTAATATTGTCAAAATGATAAAAGCTACTTTATGGCAATATTTGTAGGCTGTTTCAACACGATCATATAGTTTTGCACCAAAATTAAATCCGCAGACCGGTTGAAACCCTTGTCCCCAACCTATGATGACGGAAATTATCAAATAAACAATTCTTAATACGATAGTCATTGCTGCCAAAGCACAATCGCCATAACTTTTTATAGCCTGATTCAGCAAGATATTGCTGAGACTATTTAATCCCTGCCGTTCTAGCGAGGGAAGTCCTCCCTGTAATATGGCGATATATTTTTCTTTATTTGGTTTGAAGTTGGAAAAGGTGATGTTTATAGCGTCGGATTTGCGGTTTCCTACTAATAAAACAAAGAAGCTCACCAGCTGACTGATAAAAGTAGACAGCCCTGCACCCGAAATACCCATGCCCATGCCAAAAATAAAAATTGGATCCATAATGCAGTTTAAAACAGATCCGATACCGATACCGATCATCGCTTGCATGGCGTTTCCCTGTAATCTTAATTGGTTGTTTAGTACTAATGATGAGGCGAAGAAGGGGCAAGAAAGCAAGATGAAAAACATATACTTTTCCGCATAGGGTAATACTGTATTGGTAGATCCGAGTATATTGGCTAGTGGCTCAATGTATATTAATCCGATAATAGATATTATACAACCGATAAAAAAGGAGCTGAAGAAACCTACCGATGCCATAATTGTGGCATTTTTAATGTTTTTTTCGCCTAACTTGCGCGAGATATAATTACCGGAGCCGTGACCGAAGAAGAAACCCACTGCCTGAATAACGGCCATCAGAGAAAAAATGACTCCTACGGCAGCTGTAGCACTTGAGTTAATTCTTCCTACAAAAAAAGTATCTGCCAAGTTATATATGGCAGTAATCATCATGCTTACTATGGTAGGTACGGATAATTCACGAATCAGTTTTTCGACAGGTTCGGTTGTCATTTTTATAAATTTCTTCTGATGTGAATCTTCTGCTGTCATTCCTCCTTATATTTATAAATTGCAAAATTAAAAATAAATTTCTTCATTTGTTCGCTTAAACTCTTTTTTAGTTGGTCATCATATGTGTTTAAAGAATATTTTTTCAAAACATACCTCTCTTATCTCGTATCTTTTGTCTAATTTTGTAATTCAAAGAAAAAATGGAATGATAGTTTGTATTGCAGAAAAGCCCTCTGTAGCTCGTGACATTGCCGATGTACTTGGAGCGAGGACGAGAAAAGACGGATATATTGAAGGTAATGGGTATCAGGTGACTTGGACATTCGGTCATCTTTGTACCTTGAAGGAGCCTCATGAATATACGCCCCAATGGAAAGCCTGGAGTCTGGGTAGTTTGCCTATGATTCCACCGCGTTTTGGCATCAAACTGATTGATAATCCTGCTTATCAAAAACAATTTCATATTATCGAGGGCTTGATGCAGAAGGCTGAAGAGATTATTAATTGCGGTGATGCCGGTCAAGAAGGTGAGCTTATTCAACGATGGGTGATGTTGAAGGCCGGTGCTCAATGTCCCGTTAAACGCTTGTGGATTTCTTCTTTAACCGAAGAAGCTATTAAAGAAGGTTTTACAAAGTTGTGTGATCAGTCCGAGTTTCAATCTTTATATGAAGCGGGACTTTCTCGTGCCATAGGCGATTGGCTATTGGGCATGAATGCCACGCGGCTCTATACGCTGAAATATGGCCAGAATCGTCAAGTACTTTCTATAGGCCGTGTACAAACACCTACATTAGCTCTTATTGTGAACAGGCAACTTGAAATTGAAAATTTCAAATCAGAGCCTTATTGGGAGTTAAAGACAATTTATAAGCGCACTATGTTTTCGGCTGCAAAAGGTAGGTTCTCAACAAAAGAAGAGGGTGCGCAAGTTCTTGAAAAAGTGAAGTTGTTTGATTTTACAGTTACCGATGTAAACGTCAAGAAAGGTTTGGAGCACGCACCACGTTTATTTGACCTTACTTCCCTCCAGGTAGAATGCAATAGGAAGTATGCATTTTCTGCTGATGATACTTTGAAATTGATACAATCTTTATATGAAAAGAAATTAACAACATATCCGCGTGTAGATACGACTTTTTTAAGTGACGATATATATCCGAAGTGCCCCGGTATATTAAAAAATCTTCGTGATTATGAGTCGTTGACCTCATCGCTTAATTATAACAAGTTATTGAAGACGAAACGGGTTTTCGATACATCCAAAGTGACTGATCACCATGCCATTATACCAACAGGTGTTTATCCGCAGAATATAAATGATCGCGAGAAAATGGTTTATAATTTAATAGCTCTACGTTTTATTGCTTCTTTTTATCCCGATTGCCAAATATCTACGACCACTGTTTTGGGGAAAGTTGAGAAGATAGAATTTAAAGTGACAGGTAAGCAGATTCTTGTTCCTGGCTGGCGAGTGGTTTTCGAGAAAAACAATGAGGGCAGTGATTCCGATGATGGCTTGAATTCATCTGGTGAAAGTGAAAAGAATGAAGACGCTAAAGAGCAAGTACTTCCGTCGTTTATTAAAGGTGAGAGCGGTCCGCACGTACCACAATTGACAGAAAAGAGTACTCAGCCGCCAAAGCCTTATACAGAGGCTACTTTGCTTCGTGCAATGGAGACCGCCGGAAAATTGGTTGACAGTGATGAACTTCGTGATGCGTTAAAAGAAAACGGAATAGGCAGGCCGTCTACGCGTGCAGCGATTATTGAGACCTTATTCAAACGGAATTACATACATAAGCAACGCAAAAATTTAATTGCTACATCTACGGGAGTCGAGTTGATTCAACTCATTCACGAAGAATTGCTTAAATCTGCCGAACTGACCGGATTGTGGGAAAAGAAACTTCGCCAGATAGAAAAGAAAACCTATGATGCCAGTCAGTTTCTTGACGAACTTAAGAGTATGGTATCGGAAATAGTTAGAAATGTTCTTTTGGATAATTCGAACCGTAGTATTACGATCTTGCAATCAGCTCCGGTAGAAAAGGAATCTGTTTCAACTACTCGTAAAAAAGCTCAAAGTGGTGGTGTGAAAACGAAAACCGATAAGAAAAGCCGCGCTATTTTTACCATTACTGCCATAGATCCGAAATCCGGAGCTATCAATGATCCATTAGTAGGCAAGTCTTGTCCTATTTGTGGGACAGGTGTTATTATTAAAGGTAAAACAGCCTATGGTTGTTCTAATTGGAAAAAGGGCTGTAAGTTCCGTCAGCCGTTTGATAAATGATTGTATTACACGTTTGTATGAACGGATAAGAAATTAGTTTATTTATTGAAATAAGCTACCATATAAACAGCGATAGCTATAATTACAACGATAAGAATTAGAAATAATGTTATTTTCCATCGATTATTTTTTCTTGTTGCTGTTTCTGTGTTTACTTGCTGATCAATAGGATTGATAGGAATTTCTTTCCTTTTCACATTTCCATCATTATCTATATAAAGATTTTTACCGCTATGTTGTTCTGTGAGGGAATTATGCGCCTTCAAATCTTCAAAGTCATAATGATCCTTTGTCTTCCAATCGAGAATGCTTTCTTCACGAATCGAAGTGTCATTCTTCAGATTTAAGTCTTCTAATTCCTTGATTGAATAGGGCCCTTGTATGGTGCCGTTTATCTTTGTATAAAATTTGAACATGATTAGTTATTTTTCCTTTTATATTTAAATGGTGTATTTAAATAAGCAATGCGCAAAGGTAGCTTATATTATTAAGGTAATCGTATAAATACCTATTTAAAGTGTTATATATAGCAAATCATTTATACAATATTAATACATATACCAATCTTTGGCAGAATTAAATTAGCGCATATTTCACTTGTTTAATAAGTCTATTGTTTGTTTTGTTGATATATTGTAGGATTGCGGTAGTCCACATGCCATTGATATAGAGCAAAACCAATATTGGAAAATCCGATTTTTTATATCCATGTGCATTGTGTCCTTTGGTTAATACTATTCCCATTCTAAGTTTTAACATAGTGGATGATTAAAAACGCAAAACTGTGTCAAAAGCATTATACTTTTGACATAGTTTGCGTCCTAAAACAAGGTATCACAATTATAAATTGTGCCTTTTAATTATCTTCACTTGATTTTATCGTAAGCGTGGATAGCCTCACTAAAACGATTGTTCACATCGCCGAAGTTATATAAACCGTCGACATTTTCCAACAGGCCTTTTAATTTGAGAGAGAATACCATTGGAGGATTATCTAATGTGAGTAACTCCATTCCGCGCAACTGGTCGGGGTTCTGGTAAACAAGATTTACTGCAATATAAGCATTACCGTCTTGATCTTCCCATTTTTCAAAAACAAGTTTACAACCGATGGGGGTTTTTTTCTCTATTGCATTTGGAAGTTCATAAGATTCCACTCCGAGTGCCGCGTCAACACTGGCGATATTAGAATCATGTCCACATAAGAAAGTGAATTTCCGACCTACTGCATTAAGTTCATCGTTCAGATAAACAAGCAGCGGATGGGCAACATTAACTGCTACTGACGGTGCGGTGAAAAGCACGTCGCCATATACATCCTTGATTCTTGCTATTTTTTCCCAATCGGCATAAGTTATATCATGTCCGAAGGCTGCTTTCTTGGCATCAGGTTCTTCATAGTATTGTAGTATGAATGCATCAGAGGCTGAATTTGCCAGTTTTAGAGACCCTTTCATATTAGGCTCTTCACCTTTTTTAAGCGTAATCTGTGTGTTGTAATCATTGAAAGCACATGTTTCGCCGGACTTGCATGCCGGAGAGTTCTTTAGGTCAAGCACCTTTGCCGTTATTGCATAAGAATCTTCCAAGTTTTTGTTGAATCCTACTATTCCCTTTTTACCTCCCATAGCAGCAATCTCTTTCATTACCTGTGCCTTGTATGCATCGCTTAACTTAGTCAGGCGTGGAAAGAAAACCGGATCCATTTTGCTCGGTGTGAAACGGTAATTTACATGTATGTTAGCTAAAGGCATAAACCCTGATGAGAAGTACTGTGCCGTAGCAATTGTACGCTGCATGCTATTAGCGTAGAAGTTTACTTCATCCACAGAAGGGACACAATTCTCTTTAAATAGCCCCTTATCGACAAGCCATTTGCGGAAGAACTGTCCCATCATTGTTTCCAGCACGCCGCCACGAAGTGTCAGTTCGCTGGGGGCAGAACTCCATTTCGTCCATTGATGGGGTGTAAGACGGCTCAGGGCACTGCCGTTAGTTGACAGTGGAGAACGTATGTTGTGACGACTGAGGATAACCACCTCTTTAAGTTCGTATTTGTTCTTAAAGTCCTGCGAACGCTGCAGTTGGGCCATCATGAACGATGGACTGAGCAAAAGCAGTATCAGTAGTGAATAGAATACACTTCTTCTTTTCATTACTTTTAGAATTTAATTTGGAGACGTGTTTCGAGAATCGTAAGCTTCGTATTTAAATAGGCTGCTCTGTCAGTTGTCTTTGTGAGCGAGCATCTTACCCTCCATATCATATATTTATTAAGATAGTAATTGAATGTTGCAGACCAGTCGCTCAGGCGACCTCCAAGTATTTCTGCATTATGATCGGAAAGGTCGGTATAGTTATAAGCCAATACTACTTCCATAGAACCCGGATCAGGTGTTGCTATACCACAATCACTGTCTGTATATTTATAATTTGTTCCTTTCACAAGGCCTCTTAACAGGCCATAGGCACCGCTTGCCTTGTAGTTCTTCTGTCCATTGTTGCGATTTACTTGGGCATAATAGTACTGAGTCTCAATAGCTAAACGTCCTATTGCCACATTCATTTCAGGTGTAAACTTATACATCACTTTGGCATCAGAAATAGTTGCCGACTGAGCTGCAACACTAGCTATTCTGGTCGGAAAATTAGAACTCAATACAAATGAATGATGGTTAAGTTCTGCGTTAGAATTATAACGTGGTGTCTCAAATGCGCCGGAGATACCTATATGGAATATTTTGCCCGGCTCACGCCAAGGACGATAAACGAGACGGCTCATCATGCCTACGCCATTATTACCCAATTGGTTCGAATTACGCTTCATGGCTTCAGTCTCTTCAAAGAAACTTAATGTACCGAAAAACTGGTCCTTGCTGTGTACATACATTGCACCGAGCAGACGGGAATTGAAGAAAGCCGATTGCTTTGAGGCTCTTCCATTGAAATTTTGAAAGAAGAACTTGTAGCACTCTGAAGGCCGAACTGATGAACAAAGTATCCTACGCGGATCAGATCGTGCTTGCCAAGATTATTCTCCATAAACACATCTTTCATTGAAACGTTACCATAAGCATAACCGATGTCAACCTTGCCGGACCACTGGCCATACTTAGCCTTAAAGCCCACACGCATGTCGGGAATAGCCATACCATCATTAAATTTCTCATTGTAATTATTTGCATCAAAGAGTCCGGCATCCATGAGGATACGTCCCGAAGGTTTAACCACCAGTTTATCTTCCTCCTGAGCTTTGGCACTGCTTACGAGAGCAAGTCCAAACGCCATCATTATAAAAATTCTTTTCATAACATCTATCTTTAAGTTAATTCGATTAATTTATAGCCTTTTTCTCACTTTTTTCCACTTTATTAGCCTTAACCAATTTAGTGAATTCTTTCTTTGCTTTTTCCAATTGTTTCATAAAAAGGTCATTAGCATGCAAACGAGCTACTATAGCACCAGCCACTAAACGGGCTGCATCAACATCACTCTGGAAATGATAACCGCAAATCACACGGCTCTCTCCCATATCATAACCCCTTTTTAGAATCTCGTTCTGGCGATCAACGTTTATTTCAGCCAAGACTAAAGCCGTTGCCCAACCAATAGTTGAATGTCCCGAAGGATAAGACCCATTTGTAGAAAGTTCTTTCTGCTGCTCAGGATTGCATGTCTGTTCCTTGTAATAAGCAAACGGACGAGTACGCATATAGTGATTTTTTGCTTCACGTGTAGCTAAATCGCCTGCATCTTCACGCATATTCAAGACCAATTTATATATTTCCGGAGTTGTTTCTTTGGATATTTTTATACCGAAAGCCTCAGAAAAGGCATTAGGAACGCCGTCTCCATTAACGCGCGCATCGGCTGCTGCCTGGTCACCACGTGGAGTTTCTCTTTGCATTTTGCCCCATTGATATTGATATTGATCATAAAGGAATTGTACGCTTCCTGGCTGTGGAGGGGCCGGAAGAAGATTAAGGCTACTTGCCACATCACCGATTTGTAAGAAGTAAAGATCCGGATTTGTTCTTACGTCTTTAATTCTTTGTTGTCCAAAGGTGCATACTGTGATTAACGACAGTAGTACAACCATTAAATTTTTTCTTGTCATGTTTATAACATTTTTAAAAGATTAACAAATTACATTAACGGAAGCAAAGGTTGTAATTTATTAGCTTTCAAAAAAGTTGCGCAAGGTTATTTCATCGTTTTGCTGAAATGCAACTATTCGCAAAACGTTGGAAATAAGATGATTAGAAAAATTAATTGAATTTAAAATTATTCAGATAACTTCAATAAATAATAGATGAGGCTCGATGAATTATTGTTCACGTAGGTCTGTAGTTGAGCCTCGTTTGTTTTGATTTTGTTATTTATCAGTCGGCTGATTACCGGATTCAGGTTGCCATAGATACCAAGCAGACCGGGCAAAAGCACACGCTTCACTTTCGGATCAACCATAAGCAGCACCGCAACTTTCACCTGCTGATTGCCGGAATTAGTGAATTTCAGAATGTTGATTATAACATCCTTGTCAGTTTCGCAGATGTATTGATAGAATGAATTGATCAGTTTCTCTATATTATTGACCACAGAACTTGCCTGGTCTGTAATCTCAGATTCCAGACTGATGTCGAACTTCTTGTTTACTTTCTTATCATTTTCACAAATCACAGAGTTTCTTGTTCTTGTATATTCATTTATACAAACTGAAATCTTATTCTTTATATCAAACTCTTTAACGCGATTGTCTATCGGTTTCAACTCTTTCAACAACAAAAGTCTTTCTTTAGATTCCATATCTGCCGCTATACTGTCTATTTTGTTGATAAGAGAGTTCACCACTTTATCCGGAACAGTATTCTGTTCCAGAAACTTCCTGCAACGAATGATATGTTTTTTTATTTTATCAAGTGCATCTTCAGAGAAGATATATTCATAATCACACTTCAAACGTGTGAAATCGTCATATAGTTCTGATAGTGGTCTATGACATATTTCGTCAGTCATATTGGCTATTCTTTCATTAATAGTATCATTGACACCTTCTATTTCAAGGCAGTCTTTGGTCATCTCAGAATATTGTTTCAGACAATCTGTGAGCACTGATATATGGTTTAGCCATATCTCATTTTTGTCCACCTGACTCCTTATTATTTCTATTTTGTCGGACTCGCATGTGTCGTGTGACTCATTGAGCAGTTTATCCCTGTCATAAGCAGACGTTTCCTCTATCCGCTTCATCTGTTTCTCTAATTGTTTTGACAACTGCAATGCAATATTGCGGTTCTTCTTCATGATATCTGCAGACAACTTAATTATCAGCGCATTTATGTCTCTATTTCCGGTCGTATTTATGTCAATATCATCAATCTCCTTTTTAAGAATCTCCTCTTCTTTCTTTTCATCGGCATCCAGCAATTCACACATAGCTGCTAACCCGTCAAATCGTCGTTTAAGGTCTTCAATGCGCAGCAACATTTGTTTTTTGCTGTCACTTTTCCTTTTGATATATGCATATACAATAATAATTACTAATATTATTATAAATAATGCGATCAGCGATATAAAGGGTAAATTGGGCACTTTTGTATTGAAATCCACCCATTTCGGATTATTCTCACGGTTCACCGTTAGCATCATAACACCTATGTTGGAGCCAAGATAAAGCGTTCCGTTCGATACAAAAGATGCCTCAGGGGTGAAACTTATGTCAGCATAATATCTGCCCGCTTCTCTTATTTTTCCATTACTGACTAAGTATTTACGGATACCGAATTCTGGCAAAGCGTAAAACAGTGTATCATTCACATACAGCAGTTTATTGAAGCCTTTTACATTGAGTGTATCATCGGAGTTCTGTAATATGAGTTTATGATTAGTCAGCATTATCAATCCGTGGTTATAATCGTTATTAACTATCAGATCGCGGATAAACGGATTATTCTCAGTATGTTCTATTCTTTTGAAATCTTTCTCTTTGCCATAATACACACCATCGTTAAGCGTTGAAAGATAAATTATATCAGAATGCTTTGGTTTATAGAATGATGTTACATATTTATTGTTTAGTTGCGCTATATTTTCTACTCTGTTGTCACTGTCTATAATAACCATCTCGTCTTGTACGCCTAAGAATATCTGCGGTTTATTGTCTATAGTTTTCAGGCACGATGCTGTGATTTTAGTGCGTGATTGGTAAATAATCGTGGAATGGCTGAACAATTTATTCTGCAAATAACTATTTCTTATAGACAAGGATTTAAGTTTCTGATTATTATTTACATAGTAAAGTTTATTACCCGATACATAGATATTCCGTACCTGTTCCTCTTTAGGAAATGAATAAATTTTAGACGCCATATGATTTAAGCGATGCTGGCGGAAGAGCTCGTTTGCAGAATTAACGTAGTATATATAATCTCCGTCGCTACATGCTGCCACGGTAGGATTGTCGCCATTGAATATGCCCAAATGGAATGGTATTCGCCATAGAGCATTTTTTGTGATCATAAGTGAAAAGCCGTTTTCCTTGTCGGATAATATAATATTGTGGCTTCCCTCTGGCACTTCCCGTCTGAGAGGAATTGTTACAAATTTCTTGAGATCTTCACTTAGAATAACGTCAGATGTGCCTATAAAATAATGTGTATTTCCTACCTTATAGTAAACTCTCGAAGAAAAGTTGAGACTTGTTTCTTTTATGTTTTTACCATTTGTATCTTCTATATAAAGAATCTTATCAGCCAATGCATATATTTTATTACCATATACAGCTACATAATGTATGTTCACTCCTTTATGTAGCAGCGTTAAGGCGGACGTTTTACAATTGACGCGCACTAATCCGTTTTGTGTAGAAGCAAATATTAAATTGTCGTTGTATTTGCATAAGTTGCTTACTAGAAATGGGGCACCGCTTTTAGCTGTCAGACTGCTATCCGAAGGATAAATCCGTTGTAGCTCACATTCATCCTTCAAACGGGATGTTGTATACAATCCCTGGCTTGTGGCGACATATACATTTTTATTGCACAATTCTATATCATAAGGCGAATATTTGTCGGCTTTATGAGATATGTTATAAATTGCCATTCGTGAGAACCCATTCTTATCAAATTTCCACTTCTGCAGTCCGGAGTTTC
>Ga0172377_10008437_pt1 | contig 10572 bp, 7 predicted proteins | sample Pumphouse3metaG_FD_119749 | JGI IMG/M metagenome (GOLD analysis project Ga0172377, IMG submission 119749) | Leachate microbial communities from a municipal landfill in Southern Ontario, Canada - Pumphouse #3 metaG | ecosystem: Engineered > Solid waste > Landfill > Unclassified | place: Canada... | reverse complement strand
TTGCTTTCGGGGCAGACTGAGGCTGCGTCAAAAACGTCTGCTTTTGTAGAATTGTCAGAACATGCAAACAAAAGAACGCTGAACAAACTTGCTGTAAAAAACAGTGACTTATTATAAACCATTTTGCCTCTCCAAAAAAAAAATTAAGTGATCCATTTTTTCAACAGAAGCGCTTGATTCTTAGTTGATAAGTTTTCCTAGGCGGCTCTTTCGAACAGAAATTTTCCAAAATATACATCCGATGGCGTATTTCGTCAAGAAATGAATGCTCGCGGATGTCGCTGTATCTGCAAATATATTCGCCTAGGTCCTTTCTACCTTCCGCAAGAGGCATGGGTATTTCTTATGCTGGGTGTTTGGGGCAAAAAGAAACGGCTTCGGAGCGGGCTTTTAGTCAAACTCACTTCGTGAGCTCTCTGTCTCGCGTCCATCCTCGATATAAAAAACTTTTCAGGGGCATTTTTTATATCGGAATAGCGAGATAGGTGTCAGTGTCACTTCGTTCACTGCCATCCTTCGGACAAAGCCATTCGGCTTTGCCCTAAAAGCCCTAACATTCGCTTCGCTCATCGGGCTTTTAGTCAAACTCACTTCGTGAGTTCTCACCTCGCTTGGTTATATCGGAATAGCGAGATTGCCGGCTCGTTCACTTCGTTCCGGGCCGCCCTCCGGGCTTGCCTAGCGGCAAGGCCTAAAACCGCCCTTGTTCACGGTCGTTCACGAGGCGGTTTTAGTCAAACTCACTTCGTGAGTTCTCTGTCTCGCGTCCATTCTCGATATAAAAAAAGCCCCTTTTCAGGGGCATTTTTTATATCGGAATAGCGAGATTCGAACTCACGACCTCTTGCTCCCGAAGCAAGCGCTCTACCAGACTGAGCTATATTCCGTCTCGGGTGAGACCAATGATAGTTAAATTCCGGGAAAATCTCAATAGGGAAATGTCAAAATTATCGACTTTTTTTGCCTTTTGCGTCTAAAACGACGGGCTTTCCGAGCTTCATAATGCTCGATCCGGCATTGTCGGGCTCCGTCCTGTAGAACGCGACGCGGTTTTTCCAGATGGTCGCGCAGCTGCGGTCGATGTAATGCTTCACGTTGCCGTATTCGGGGTTTCCGCCCCCGTGGATGACGCGGAGCACCGTCAGGCCAGAGCGCTCCATTCCGTCCATAAGATTCTCGACCGCGGCGACCGCCTCTTCCGCGACGTAGCCATGCAGGTCAATTTCCTGCTCGGGGATGGGGAAGTTCCAGGAAGCCGGATTCCGCTTGCGTTTCGCGTAATTTTTCGTCTCTTCCTTCTTCTCGCCTATTTCGCGCTTGTAGGCTTTGTCCTTGTCCTGGACGGGGTGGTTGTTCATCCACGCGAGCTGAATTCTTTCGGCATCCGTAAGTTCGTCCATAATCAATCTCCTAGTCGTTCTTCGGGGGAATGAAATTCTTGTGGTAATTCCAGGTCCACTGTTCCGGGTGTTCCGCGATCCATTCGGAAACTTCGGCGCTGATTCCTTTCACGAGAGCCTGTGGGTCCGTGCCCGGGGCGTAGACTTTTTCAAAGCGGATGATATGTTCGCGGCCCTTGCGGTAAGTGCGGAAAGTCACGATGCCCGCGCCCATCTGGTTCACTTTGACGGGCAGGCGCAAGTAGAGCGTCGCGGGGAGGCCGCAGATCGTGACCGCGTTTCCATGGGCGTCCTTCGCCTGATCGACGAGCATGGCGAGTACGCCTTTGTCGCGGAAGAACTGGCGGATCACATAAGCGACGGCGGCGGTGTCGTGTTCCTCGATCGCCGAATCCGTGCGGAGTTCATGGAGCGTGTCCGCGATGCCTTTGTTCGGGAACTGGTGGATGAAGAGGTGAATGTGGCCCGAATAGCGGCAGAGCGCCCGGTGGAGCATTTCGTATGCGCCCTGGTGGATGCTGAGCGCGACGACGGGTAGCCCTTGCGCGATCGGCGTGCGGATGAGTTCTTCGTTCTCAAATGTAATACGCTGGAGTATATGTGGCGAATGCTGGAGATAGCGCACCGCGTCAATGAAGTTCCAGTACAAGTTCTTAAAGACTTCGCGGGGAGTCGTCTTCTGATCAAGTCCCGTGGCGCGGAGGTGGGCTTTCACGCGACCGTAGGCGCGGTTCGTGTGGAGCTTTCTGTAGACGGGGTAAGCGATGTCAAACAGTCCCTGCAGCACCATGTTTGGCGCGAACTGGACGAATTTGCAAAACGCCTGATAGCGGTTCATTTTAAAAAACCTAGGCCGTTAGACCTTGAATTCGAGGATGCGCCGGCCCTTTTCACGGTCGAATACATCCTGTGAAAGATTTTCGCCTGCATACGAAAGGCTCGGGTCGATTTCGTATAAAGTGCCTGGAGCGAGCTTCACTCCGGCCCTGCGGAGCCATTCGCGGTGCAGGAACCCGACCATTTTGCGCGCGGTTTCCGCGGAATCCGGACCTGTCGCGTTCTTGACGGGGGAGAATTCGTCTTCGCGTTCCACGCCGAATGCGGTCATCGATCCGAGAACGGGGAAGGCGTCAAAAAGGAATTGCTCGAATTTCCATGCGTCGGCGGTGCCGAGCACGGTCTTGCGGGCCGCGTGCCACGGGAGCGGCGTGCTTTCGAGCTTGCGGAGCGCTTCCGTGCGGAAAAGGTGGATGGCGATGTTCCCGCCGTCGAAGGCGAGGGAGCCGTCGGGGAGAGTCTTGTCGCGGAGCGTCTCCGGGAGGTCGCTGTATTCGATCACGGTGGGCACGTGTCCGCAGAGCGCGAAGATGCCGACTTTTTCCTGGGCGTTCCGCTTGTGGACGACTTTCGAAGAAGCGAGTGCGCGGCCATCGCTCGCGAGTGCGCCGACGAATGCCGGGTCGCAGATTTTGACGAGGATGTTGTCCACGCTGTAAAGGAACACGAAACGTACGTTATGCTCAATGAGCCAGGCGAGGGTGCCGCTCTGCGCGAGCGCGCGGAAGCAGCCGCCGTTTCCGTCCGGGACGAGGGCGAGGTGCCCGGGGGCGCTTTTCATAGCGTGCCCCTGAGGATCAAGCGCGCAGACCATGCCTTGCTGGAAAAAGCGGATATTGCTCCGGTCGTAGCCGAAAAATCCGTGTTCTTCGAAATGCGCGATCGTCGCCGCATGATTCAGTGGGCTGGTCATGATGCACCATGGGATCGGATGCCCGGACTGCGCCGCGAGATTCAGCAGGCGGCGGGCCTGCAATTCGAAAAGCGTCCTGTGGCTCGGCAGGCCCGCATCGAAGGCCCCCTTGGGCCCTTCGAAGCCAAGGCGGGAGCCTTGGCCGCCTGCGACGAGGAACGCCGCCACCTGGCCTTTGGAAAGCAGCAGCTTGCCTGTTTCCGTCCACATTTCGTGCCTACGGTCGTCTTCCGCGATGTTGAACGGCATCGGGGAAAGGGCTGCTTCTTCTTTTGCGGTTCCGGCTTTTGCGCCGCCCGCGGAATTTTCTTTGTAGAGGCGGGCGAGGAGCGTGAAGTCCTGCGTGCCTATTTCGCGGCGGAGGGACTCTTTGTCGTCTTCAGAAAGGGAATCGAATCCGTCGAGCAAGTGTCCCTGCCCTTCGGCGATGAGTTTTTCCTGCCACGGCTCCATATTAGCGCACTCCGAAGAAAATTACCATGCTCACGATGAGCGCGAAGATGGAAACGAGATGCATACGCCACACGATCTTGGAGTTCAGGAGCGACTTGGACGCAAATTTGTCTTCCCATTTTTTCTGGTAATGATGGTGCAAGGGAGCGCACAAAAAGATACGCTGCCCGGTGCCTGTCCTCATCTTGGTGAACTTGAACCAGAGAATCTGCAACAGAACGGAGCAGGCTTCGGCGATGATGATGATACAGACGATCGGGAGGAAAAGCCCTGCCTGCACCAAAATGAACATGATGCCGATCGCTGCGCCGAACCCTACGGATCCGGCGTCGCCCATGTAGATTTCCGCCGGAGGGCTGTTGAACCAGAGATAGGCGAGGAGCGAACCGGCGATGGACGTCGCGAGCGGGAAAAGCTCGTCGCAGCCCGGGAGGAACGGCACGCGGAGATATTCGCTGAAGATGAAGTTTCCGCTCACGTAGGCGACGAACCCGACGAAGATCATGCTCGTGATGATAGGCACGGACACGAGGCTATCGAGCCCGTCCGTGAAGTTCGTCCCGTTCGCGGAAGCCGCGATCACGAAAGTCATGAAGCCGATGAACGCCCAGTTCGGAAGATGGATCTGGAATACGGAAACGGGGCAGAAAGGAACAGTCAGCTGTCCGCGCAGGTCGGGGATGAATTTGTAGCAGAAAATCGCGACGAGAAGGCTGAACAGGAAATAGAGGAACAGGCGGAGCGAACTGGAAATGCCGTCGGCTTTCTCCATGTATTTCGCGGCTTCAAGCTTGCCTTGCGCGATAAGGCGCTTCGCTTTGATTTTCGCGAGGTCATCGATCGCGCCCACTGAGGAGAACGCGGCGAGGATCGCGAGCGTTGAAATCGTGTAGCCGTTCATTTTGCAGAAAATGAGCGAGACGAATTCGACGATGACCACGAGCAGGAGACCGCCCATGATAGGCGGAGCCTTGACCTTCTTGTCTTTGTCAAAATCGGAGGTGGCGTCCTTGCTCTGGAGGTAGCGGATGTAGCGCGGCATCAGCGTGAGCACGAGGACGATGGAGAATAGCGCGGCCATTCCGGCGCGGAAAAGACGCCCGTCGAAGAACGCGAGATCTGTAATGTGATAAAGCCATTGGCACAGCATACGCGGCCAAAGCTAGCAAAAAAAAACGTACACATTTGTTATTTTCTGTATATGCAGCAAAGCGAGGCTTCCCATTACGCCCGCGCTTCCAAAAATGGCGGCGGTCTTCGTCCTTGATAAAACTCACGCTGCGTTCCTGCTTGCGCAGCGCGGTGCTTTTATGTCCCTCAATGGGACGATGTTCCGCCCGTGCCGGAAAACAATATGATTTTTCCCTTTTACTTTTATATTTTACCGATTATGCAAAAATTCTTCTTTTCCCTTTTGTTTTTAGCGGCAATCGCCTTTGCGACGGATGTCCAGGTCCTTCCCGCCACGGGCGCCGACTTTTCCAAGGACGCCCCGGCGACAGTGAACGCGCTCCTCCGCGACGCCGTGCAGAAAACGGGCAACACCCCCGTGGATACGGCATCTTCCGTGCAGCTCCGCGCGAGCCTCATGGCGCTCGGGAAGACGTACGTCGTCGTCTGTGAAAAACTTGAATACGGCAAGGTGACAGGAAGCGCGAAGCTCAAAGCGGCCTCCGTTGAGGAACTGGACGTCGTCATCGAACGCAGCGCGACCGCCGCTCTCACCGGGGAAAACGCGGAAACGAACACGGAAGTGGGGAAGGTCACTGAAAATGAAAAGACCGATATCGTTGAACGCACGGAGACCAAACGTTATGGCACATTCGGCATCGGTCCGGCGCTCTGGCATAACTGGGACGGCGATGCCGCGCTCGCATACCTCATCCGGTTCGGCGCGATATGGGAGGCGTCCCCGCAGGGCGCTGTGACGCTGACAAATAATGTCGCGCTCGCCTTCGACAAGTTCCAGGTGCACGAAGATCTCCTTGTCGGCGGCCGCTATTACTTTTCCCCGACTTCGCTTTCTGCGTTCGCGGGCGGCGGCCTCGGCCTGGGCACGGGCTTCGACAGTAAACTGCACGGCGCTTCCGACAGGTTCGCCTTCGGGCTCGCTGGGGGTGTGAACTTCGGCGCGGTATTCTTCCGCACCGCATCCACGCAGCTCGAAACCGGGGCCGGTTACGATTTCTTCTTCGACGGCTTCCGGTTCGATAAAATTTTCGGCAAGGCGAATGTCTACGTCGCGCTGAATTACTAACGGCCGGCTTTTAGAGGTGCCCTTTAGGCTTTCAGCGAAAGCAGACACCTCCCGGACCGGACTTCTTCTCCGGTTTTTACGAACGTCCTTCCGACGGTGCCGTCCGTTTCCGCGCACACCGGGATTTCCGTCTTCATGCTTTCAAGCACGGCGAGCGTGTCCCCGGCCTTGATTTTCTGACCGGGCCCGACGCTCAGTTTCCATAGGCTCCCGGCGACGGGGGAATAGACGCCATCTTCGCCGTCTTCAAGCGTCACGGATTCCTGCGGCGCGGCATCCACTGCGTGACTTTCGAAAGTCAGCTGCCCGGTCGCTATCCAGCGTTCCTTTTCCTCTTCGAACGCCTTCTTGCGCCTGGCTTCAAAAGCAGTGATGGATTCTTCATTCGCCCGCAAAAACTTTTCGTACTCGGCGATGTTGAATTCGCTTTTCTCGATTTTCAGGTGGAAATTACCGGCGATGAAGTCACGGCGCATACGGAGGAGCTCTTCCGCGCCTACGGGGTAAAAGCGGATCTGGTCGAAGAACCGGAGCAGATACGGTTTATCCTTCACGAATTCTTCCGTGACGTTGAAGCGGTTCCACATCTGCACCGTGCGCCCGACGAACTGATAGCCGCCCGGGCCTTCCATGCCGTAAACGCACATATAGGCGCCGCCGATGCCCACCGCGTTTTCCGGAGTCCAGGTGCGCGCGGGGTTGTACTTCGTCGTGACCAGACGATGCCGCGGATCGAGTGGAGTCGCCACCGGAGCGCCGAGGTAGACGTCGCCCAGGCCCATCACGAGGTAATCCGCTTCAAAGACGATTTTCCGCACGTCTTCGATAGAGCTGAGACCGTTCACGCGGCGGATGAATTCGATGTTGTTCGGACAGCACCAGGGAGCGCCCGGTCGCACAGTGCGCACATATTTATCTATGGCGACACGTGTCGCGGGGTCGTCCCAGCTGAGCGGCAGGTACACGGTGCGCGTGGGCACCGCAGTGATATTACTTTCGCGGAGTTCCTTCACGAGCCGTGCGATGATGGCGAGCATTCCGCTTTGACGGATTTTCGACGGATCGTAATGAATTTGTATGGAACGGATTCCCGGCGTGAGGTCGATGATGTGCGCTTCCGTCTCCTTTTTGAGCGCGAGCATCCATGAATGCGCAGTGAACCGCAGCCGCAGATCGATGATTTCCGGACCGAATTCCAGGAGCAGATATTCATCGCCGTCCTGCCGCACGACGATTTTTTTCATGGCATTCCCGGCGTCATATTCCACGAGGATCGGCGTTACGGGCGCCTTGACCTCGTATTTCCACGGTGAGGCCGCTGCTGCGGGATTCCTGAGAATGCCGTCGTTTCTTTCGCGCAGGGCTTCTGCATTTTCAATGGAGATGGGAATGAAGCGGACTTTGTCACCGCTCTTGAGTTCGCCCATCTTCCAGAGGTCGCCGCTTGCGATCGTCACTGGACACACGAATCCTCCGAGGCTCGGACCGTCCGTGCCGAGGATGACCGGCATGTCGCCCGTGAAGTCAAGCGACCCCAAGGCGTATGCGTTATCGTGCAGGTTCGAAGGATGCAAACCCGCTTCGCCGCCGTCGCTCCGCGCCCACTTGGGCTGCGGGCCGATGAGACGGATTCCCGTGCGGGACGAATTGTAATGCACTTCCCATTCCGCGGCGAAGAACGTCCCGATGTCCTCTTCCGTGAAAAAGTCCGGTTCTCCGTGCGGGCCATACAGCACAGCGATTTTCCACGTGGAACCGATCGCCGGCAGATTTTCCTTCGCCGGAACGCGAGGCTCTCCATCGGTCTCGTTTCCGATGTGGAGAACATCGCCCGCGGAAAGCGCGCGCCCGCCATGCCCGCCAAAACCTCCGAGCGTGAACGTCGATTTGCTTCCGAGATATTCGGGCACGTCAATGCCGCCGCGGATGGCGAGGTAGCAGCGTTCGCCGGAGCGCGTCGTCCCGATGCGCAGCGTATCGCCCCTGCGGACTGTTACAGGCGCGTTCTTCTCGCAGGGCATTCCGTTCAGCGCAGCGGGAAAATCTCCACCCGTGAGCGCGATGACCGTGTCCGCGTTAAAACGGATAGACGATCCCGTGAGCGTCATCTCGAGGCCCGCAGCCGAGCCTGCGTTTCCGACGATGGCGTTTCCGAGCCGGAAGCTGTAGGAATCCATCGGGCCGGAAGGCGGAATGCCCACGTCCCAGTAGCCGAGGCGGCCGGGGTAATCCTGAACGGTCGTCTGCACGCCCGGGGAAAGAACCTCGAACGTCCGCGCCTTGGATTCGTAATTTTTCAAAAGCCACGTCGTCGCCTTGCCTGCGGCGAATTCCGGCATTTCCAGAACATCTTTCAGAAGTTCCAGGTTTGTCTCGAAGCCGTAAAGCCGGGTCTTCGCGAGCGCGGACTTTGCCTTTTTAAGCGTTTCCGCACGGTCATTGCCGTGAACGATGATTTTTGCGAGAAGCGGATCGTAAAAAGCGCTCACTTCCGTACCCCGGGCGACCCACGTATCTATGCGTGCGTCTTCCGGGAACGTCGCTTCCGTGATAAGTCCGCTCGAAGGCCGGTAATTTTTCGCCGGGTCTTCCGCGTACAGCCGGAATTCCATCGCGTGCCCCTCCGGAATCCATTCCTTAGCTGGGTCGAACGGCTTCACTCCAGCGGCGAGTTCCACCATCCAGCGCACGAGATCCACGCCGAATACGGCTTCCGTGACCCCGTGCTCCACCTGGAGCCGCGTATTGACTTCGAGAAAATAGAACTTGTCCTTTTCCGCGTCATAAATGAATTCCACCGTTCCCGCGGAGCGATAATGGACGCCTTCCGCGAGCCGTTTAGCTGCCGCGTGGAGCGTTGCCCGCGTTGCATCTGGAATGTTCGGGGCAGGTGTTTCTTCGATAACTTTCTGATTCCTGCGCTGCACGGAACAATCGCGTTCTCCGAGAATCGCGGCGCGTCCTTCGCCATCGCCGAAAATCTGCACCTCCACGTGGCGGGAACGCTCCACGTACTTTTCAAGGAAAAGCCGGGAATCGCTGAAGTTGTTCTTGCTCAGGCGTTCAATCCGCGCATAGGCTTCGGAAAGTTCCGCCGCCGAACGGCAGACGCACATTCCTATGCCGCCGCCGCCCGCGGTGCTCTTAAGCATTACGGGGTAGGTGATCCGCTCCGCTTCGCGGACCGCTTCGTCCACGCCGGAAAGAAGTCCGGTTCCGGGGACGAGCGGCACTCCGAATTTTTCCGCAAGTTCCTTTGCGCGGTGCTTGAGTCCGAAATCCACGAGCTGTTCCGGCGTGGGGCCGATGAAGGCGATGCCTTCCTTTTCAAGCGTGCGTGCAAATTCTGCGTTTTCGCTCAAAAAGCCGTACCCGGGGTGAACCGCTTCGGCGCCCGTTTCCTTTATCGCCTTCAAAAGCGCAGCGACGTTCAGGTAGCTGTCCTTCGGCGCCGCGGGGCCTATCCGCACCGCTTCATCGGCGAGGAGCACGTGCGCTGCGGTAGCGTCCGCATCGGAATAGACGGCGACGGACTTCACGCCCATTTCCCGGAGCGTGCGGATGATACGGCAGGCAATTTCGCCGCGGTTTGCAATCAGTACCTTTCTGAACATAGAAACTCCTTTGTGCGTAACAGCATCGTTAAAAATCAGCAAAAAAACTTAAGCAATTTTGTGAGCGAACCCTGAGGCTTTTCCAGTTCTTCGAGAACCGTGAAATGATTCCGGCGGGGGAGCGTCGCTGAAAGTCCAGGTAAACCTTGCGCCGCGCGCGCCCGCATAAAATTCCAGGTCTGCCTTTGCAACTCCGGGAGTTCCTCTCCGCCGCACGCCGCGATCACGTTCTTTTGTACGAACGGCATCCGGAGCGGACTCAGCAGGGCGATATCCTCCGCGGAAAGCCTCAGCGCGCGGTTCAGCGAACCGCGGGCGATCGGCTCCAGATCATAAATCCCGCTGATGGCAAGAGCGCCGATGACACCTGGCAAATCCAGCGCGGACACGGCGAGATGCGCCCCCGCTGACCAGCCGCAGAGAATAACCCGGGAATCATCCGCCCCGTATTTCTTTGCCACGGAACGGATTTTCACAATGGCGCCCCGCACTTCCGAAATGATCTCCGGGAGCGTATATTCGGGCGCGAGCGTGTATCCGATGGACGCGAAGTGAAATCCCTGGGAAAGCGGACCTTTCGCGAGGAAGCGGAACGTTTCCTTCGCTCGCATCTGCCAGTAACCGCCGTGGATGAAAATCAGCAGCGGTGCGTCTTTGCGCGCGGGGAAATAATCGTACCTTTCCCGGACTTTCCGTCCGTAGCGTAAATCCATCGTTGCGGCAAAACGCTTCGCGATTTCCGCGCCGCGCGTTTCGAACCCGGCGAGGATTTCCGCGCTGTTCTTTACCGCCGCCGTGTTATCGTAAGCGGCATCAAGTTCGGCAAGCGTCATCTTACGATTCCCAGAGAATCATCCGCAGCGGCGTCGGATTATAGTCGTTGCAAGGGTTGTTAAGCTGGGCACAATTTGAAAGCAGGAACACGACATCCATATCCGCGCGCATTTCGATATATTTTCCTGGTCCGGAAATACCATCCGCGAATTCCAGGCGTCCCGTGGAATCCAGCAGGACTTTCGTGAAAAAATTCAGGTTGCAGGTCTGGTCGCGCTTGCTCATTCCGGCATTCAGCAGGTTCTTCGTGAACGTATCCCGGCA
>Ga0172377_10008435_pt1 | contig 10574 bp, 10 predicted proteins | sample Pumphouse3metaG_FD_119749 | JGI IMG/M metagenome (GOLD analysis project Ga0172377, IMG submission 119749) | Leachate microbial communities from a municipal landfill in Southern Ontario, Canada - Pumphouse #3 metaG | ecosystem: Engineered > Solid waste > Landfill > Unclassified | place: Canada... | reverse complement strand
GGTATGGCCGGTATTCTCTTCAGCCAGCTCGGCTGGATAGTGGCGATCATTATGATCGTGTCCACTACCGCGGCTCTTACACTTGTGCCGATGCTCTGCTCTAAGATGCTGACCAACAAGCCGAAAAACGGCAAAATGCACAAACTGCTCTTCACTCCGATCGACAAAGGCCTGAACGCCATTTCCGACGGTTACGGCCGAATCATCAACTGGGCCGTGAGAAACAGAAAGACAGTCTGCTTCGGCGCTCTGGGAATCTTCGCCTTGGTGATGTTCTTCCTCGGACCTAAGATCAAGACCGAGTTCTTCCCGGATCAGGATCAGGGCCGTCTGTCAGTGTCAATCGAACTGCAAGTCGGTACGTCTCAGAACGTGACCGGAGAGTTTGCGGCCAATTTCTACAATCGAATAATGAAAGATGCGCCTGAAATCCAGGTTTGCAGCTACACTTATGGTCAGGCGGACTCCGACAACACTTTCGCCAGTATGCAGACCAACGGTGCCAACATCATATCGATGAACATCAATCTCGGCAGCAAGAACACTCGTAAGCGCTCTGCCGGTGAGATTGCGGACATAATCCGTCAGGACCTCAGCGACTATCCCGAGATTTACAAAGCCACAGTCACAGAAGGCTCAGGCGGGGTGGGCGGCGCTTCCTCAATCGACATCGAGATCTACGGCTATAGCTTCGAAACCACCGACCAGGTGGCAAGAACCCTGCAATCCAAGATGCAAGAAGACGGAGTGTTCTCACAGGTTTCCATTAGCCGTGACCAGTACACCCCTGAGTATCAGTTCGATTTCGACAGAGAGAAACTCGCGGCTAACGGTCTCAACACCACCACTGCGGCTTCAATGTTCAGCGCGGCTATGAGCGGCTCGGTCGGTTCTTACTATCGTGAGGACGGTGAGGAGTACGACATTCGCGTGAGATATGCCCCTCAGTTCAGAACCAGTGTGGAGGACATTGAGAATGTGGTCATCTACACTCCTCAGGGCAATGGCCTTAAGATTAAGGACTTGGGTTCAGTCGTAACTACAGAGGTTCCTCCTACCATCGAGAGGAAGAATCGTCAGAGAATGATCACCGTGAGCGGCGTCGTGGGCAGAGGCAAAGCGTTGAGTGACGCTGTCGTGGCTGCACAGAAGGCTATCGACTCTTCGGACATTCCTTCGGAACTTTCCGCTGTAGTGTCAGGAGACTATGAGGATCAGCAGGACATGTTCACGGACCTGTTTGCGCTGCTTGTCCTGATCGTGATTCTGGTCTATATGGTGATGGCGTCTCAGTTCGAGTCGTTTATGAGTCCGTTCGTGATTATGTTCTCGATTCCGTTCGCCTTTGTCGGAGTGGTGCTCGGCCTATGGGCCACGAACACGGCTCTCGGAGTTATGGCGTTGATCGGTATCATAATCCTTATGGGTATCGTGGTCAAGAACGGTATCGTGCTCATTGACTACCTTATCCTATGCCGTGAAAGAGGTATGGGCATTCAGGATGCCGCGGTCACCGCTGCGAGAAGCCGTCTGCGTCCTATCCTTATGACCACTCTTACTACAGTTCTGGGTATGGTTCCTATGGCAGTGGGCACCGGCGAGGGAGCTGAAATGTGGAGGTCTCTCGGTATGACAGTTTGCTGGGGACTTTCGATTTCCACCATCGTCACCCTAATTCTCATCCCTACGATTTACTGCGTCTTTGCCACAAGGCAGGAGAAGCACAAAAAGCGTAAGGCTACGAGAGAGGCTTTTGTGACAAACAATTAAAAGAAACATTATGAAAGCGATAATAATAACTTACAATCAGTCTTATAATGAAGAGATTATCCACGTTCTGGATGATCACGGGCAGAGAGGCTTCACCCGTTTCGAAGGTGTGGACGGAAGAGGAGGCATCAACGGCGAGCCGCATTACGGCAATCACGCTTGGCCAATCCAGAATCACGTGATTATGACAGTCGTAGAAGACAAACTCGTTGAGCCTTTGATGAAAGATCTCAAGGCCAAGGACGAGGCCACTCCGAAGCTCGGTTTGAGGGCCTTTGTTCTGAACGTGGAAAGCGAAATTTAGGCTATAAGACCTCGACTTATTTTAATCCTGTCACGAATTTTCATATATTTGTGACAGGATTTTCGTATATTACAAAGTTTTAAAATTTTAAGTTATGGAAAAGATTGCGACAAATACCAATTTCAGCGAGATTATCTCAGCTGCGGAACCTGTGATGGTGGATTTTTGGGCCACTTGGTGCGGTCCGTGCAGAATGCTCTCTCCTACAGTGGACGATATAGCTACGGAATATGACGGAAAAGTCACTGTCGTTAAGTGCAATGTCGATGATTGCGGAGACATTTCCTCCAAGTACGGCATCAGAAGCATCCCTACTCTTTTGTTCTTCAAAGGTGGAGAGGTAGTGGACAGACTTGTGGGGGCGGTGCCTAAGAACCAGATCACAGCCAAACTTGACGCTTTACTGTAATGAAAGCGTGGGTCATAGCGTCATTGGCCGCTCTGTCGGCGATGACCTTGAGCCTTAACGCTAACGCACAGGCTCGTTTCGGAGTGGCCGGCGGTTTTACCTCGTCCAAGTCGGATGTCAAGTCTTTCAACACGGAGTCCGTGTCGAAGTATCACGTCGGTCTCACGCTCCATGTCCCTTTGCCAGGGTGGTTCTCGATTCAGCCGTCGCTCTTGTATCAGGTGAAGGGAACGTCGCTGAACAAGGTCTTGGACGACAAGGATGTGTCCTTCGACACAAGCGTGGGCTATCTTGAGGTGCCTCTGGCTGTTCAGTGGGGTCCGGATCTCAGAATTTTCAGGCCCTACGTGTTCGGAGAGCCGTTCGTTGGCTATGGCATTCACAACAAAGTCACTTACGACGGTACGAGCGACAAGATTTCGGAGACCAACTCTTGGGATGACTCCAACATCGACCGCTGGGAGTACGGTCTGGGTCTCGGAGTTGGAGTGGTTTTATGGAAATTCCAGTTCTCCATCAAGTACTATTGGAATTTCGGCTCGCTGAACAGCGGTAACAATTCCGCGAGCCAGATCGGCAGCACTGTGAAAGATGCGTTCTCCGACGGAAGGAATTTCGACGGAGTGTCCTACACTTTGGCCTTGCTGTTTTAGAAAATTTATTGATGACAGACAAGAAGATAGTTATTTTTTGTTCGGCGAGTTTCGGTATTGAACGAAAATACGATGATGCTGCCAGAGAGTTGACTCGCTCCGTTTGCGGGCTTGGCTTCGCGGTAGTCTCCGGAGGTACGATAAAAGGCACTATGGGTGCTGTTGCGGACGAGGTTGCCAAATGCTGGGGACGCCAGATCGGTGTTATTCCGCGTTTTATGAAGGACCTTGTTCATCCGGCTCTTGACGAAGTAGTTTGGACGGACACTATGTCCGAAAGGAAAGAGAAGATGCGTGAGGGTACTTGCGTCTCCGTGGCCTTGCCCGGAGGCATAGGGACTCTGGATGAATTGATCGAGACGCTGACTCTCGCCAAACTTGGTCGTTATGACGGCAAAATTATGGCACTCAACATAGACGGCTTCTACAATCCTCTCATTTCTCTGCTTGACCACTATGTCGAGACTGGGATGTTGGATCTGCGTTCCAGAAACCTCATCGAGTTCCCCGACACGGTGCAAGATCTCGTGTCTCATTTGGATTAAATCGGATAGAGCATGAATTTGGAAGAAATAAAGACTTATCTCGGAGAGGATTGGACAAAGACCGATTCTCTGATCCGCTCTTCTCTCAAGAGCGACATCTCTCTTCTGAATTCCACCAACGATGCGATTCTCAAGCATTCAGGCAAGCAGCTACGTCCCATAATAGCTTTGCTCGTGGCAAGGGCTTGCTCCGGCGGGTTCACCACCGCCGACACCATCTCCTTCGCGGCCGCTTCCGAATTGCTCCACAATGCCACTCTTTTGCATGATGACGTGGCGGATCAGAGTCCGGAAAGACGCGGCGCACCCACGGTGTTTTCGCTTCTGGGTGGCCCTGCGTCGGTGCTTATCGGGGATTTCTGGCTGGTGAAGGCAATGGACAGGATTCAGGAATCCGTCTCTCACAGTGAGAACGTCACGAGGATATTCTCGCGCACTCTCAGCGATTTGGCCGAGGGAGAGATGCTCCAGCTTCAGAAAGCCGACAACGGTGACACTATGGAGGAGGATTATTTCAAGATTATATACGGTAAGACCGCTTCTCTTTTTCTTGCCACAGCCACAGCCGCGGCTATCTCCGTCGGAGCGTCGCTGACTATGCGTGAGGCCGTGAATGAGTATGCGGTGGATCTGGGAATCGCTTTTCAGATTAAGGACGACATATTCGACTATAGTGACGATCCGTCAATCGGGAAACCGGTGGGCATAGATCTAAAGGAAAAGAAGATCACGCTGCCTCTTCTCGGTGCTTTGCGGAATGTGTCCGAGGAGGAAGCATCCGCGATCAGACGCAAGATATGCGACATCGATTCCCAAGAGGCTTATGTCGGTCAAGTCAGACAATTCGTTTTGGAACACGGAGGCATCGACTATGCCGTAGGACGGCTCAATGATTTCACGGGTAAGGCGATGATCGCTCTTAAGTCTCTTCCGGACAACATGGACAGGGCTTATCTGAGGTCTCTTGCCGAATTTGTGGCAAAAAGGAGTTCATAGATATGAGATTTGAGGATATAGCCGGAAATTCGGAAGTTAAGAAGGCGCTTGCCGGAATGGTCGATGGCGGGAGGATTCCCAATGCCATAATGCTTTATGAGGATGACGGTTGCGGTGCATTGGCCATTGCTCTGGCTTTTCTGCAGTACCTTTATTGCAAGGACAGAAAGGATGGCGATTCCTGTGGGGTCTGCGACGTGTGCAACAGAATGTCAAAACTCATTCATCCGGATGTTAATTTCATATTTCCGGTGACCGGCGGCTCAAAGGTGTCAGCGGCGGACAAACCTACTTCGGAATCGTATCTCCAATGGTGGAGGGAGTTGGTGCTGAGCAATCCGTATTTTCTTGAGAATGAACTCAGTACTGCTTTAGGAATCGAAGGAAAATCCAGCATGATAGCGGTTTCTGAATCCAAATCGCTTCTGGACAAGCTCTCACTTTCCTCGGTCGAGGGCGGTTACAAGTCGGTTGTCCTTTATCTACCGGAAAAGATGAATGCGGAGGCGGCCAACAGACTGCTCAAAATCGTTGAGGAACCTCCTGAGAAGACTGTTTTCATTATGATTACCCACTCTCCGGAGAAGGTGATCAGGACCATATCCTCAAGATGCCAGAGCATAAGAGTTCTGCCTCTTACCCGTGCCGAGATAGAGGAAGCGCTGATCGGAAGTTTCGGAAAATCGGCTGAGGACGCGGCATCGGCCTCTGCGATGGCTGACGGCAGTGTGGGCGCTGCTCTTCGTTATGTGGCCGACAAGTCTGACTATCAGACGGATTATGATTTGTTCGCAGATCTTGTGAACAGTCTTTTGAAAAGGGATTTTTTGTCGTCGCTGGAATCCGCAGAGGTGATGGCGGCGATGGATTCGCGTGAAAAACAAAAAGCTTTTTGTAAATTTGCGGTAGAATGCCTGAGAAAGATTTTTCTTTTACAGCAGAGGTTGCCGCAGCTGGCTCAGATAAGTGTTGAGCAAAGTGCTTTCTATGAGAATGCCGCGTCAAAATGCAAAAAATCTTTCCCTCGCAATGCGATGGCCATTTTGGACAGGACGACAATGATGCTGGATCGCAACGTCAACCAGAAGATTTTGTTCTGTGATATGGTTAATCGCCTGTATTTAAACATATAAATATTATGGATAACACTGAAGATAAGCAAGTAGCTCCAAATAGCGCGGACAAAGAGTCTGTGCGTTTCGATTGTTTCAGGGGATGCACTGTCTCCAAGGATGACGCCACCGGCGAGCTCGAGTGCGAGTACCGCCCCGGCTGTTGCAAGCTGGAGGTCTTTGACTGGCTTTCAGGCGTGAAACAGGAGCAGTTCAACAATCTTTTTGAGGTTCGTTTCAAGAACACGAGAAAGGGTATTTACATCAACGGTTCCGGTCAGACCATCAAGACAGGGGATTTGGTTATAGTCGAGGCAGCCAACGGGCACGATCTTGGAATCGTCACTCTTGAGGGCCCTATCGTCAAAAGGCAGATGATTGCCAAAGGAGTTCCGGCAGATGGTGAGTTCAAGAAGATTTACCGCAAGGCTAAGTCTTTCGACATTGAGAAGTGGCAGGAGGCCATAGCCAGAGAACAGGAGGTGATGATCGAGTCGCGTAAAATAGCGGCTGATTTGCAGCTTGATATGAAAATCGGCGATGTCGAGTTCCAGGGCGACGGGACCAAGGCCATATTCTATTATATTGCTGACAGCCGTGTGGATTTCAGGCAACTTATCAAGGTTTTCGCTGAGGAGTTCCGCATCAGAATAGAGATGAAGCAGATAGGTGCGCGTCAGGAGGCGGGTCTTATCGGAGGATTGGGGATATGCGGCAGAGAGTTGTGCTGTGCCAACAATGTCACGAGTTTCCAGTCGATAAGCACTTCCGCTGCCAAGGTGCAGGATCTTTCTCTCAATCCACAGAAACTTGCGGGTCAATGCGGGAAACTCAAATGTTGTCTGAATTACGAGGTGGCTGCGTATCTGGATGCTCAGTCGAGGATTCCCAAGGTGTTCGATCCCCTGCAATTGCAGGATGGCGAGGCGTATCTGATGAAGACGGACATTTTGCAGGAGACAATGTATTTCTCTTATGACAAGGCTTCTCTCGCTGAACTTTTTCCTTTGAAGGCGAGCGAGGTCAAGGAGATTCTGAACTTGAACAGGCAGGGAATAAAGCCTGAGACTCTGAAGCAGGAGTTAATTCCGGATGCTCCTGAGTTCGTGACGGCTGTAGGTGACGATAGCATTTCCAGATTTGATGAGGCCAGAAAGAAACGAGGCAACAAGAAACGCCGCGGCAATCGGCCGCCACAATCCGGCGCTCCTTCAAGGCAGTCTAATTCACCGGCTCAGGCATCGAGACAGCCTGCCGCTCGTGGTGCTAATGTTCCCCCACAGAGACCGGTCGCTCCTCAAGGCAAGTCTCAGCAGGCAGGCTCGCAGACTTCCTCGCAGAAGCCTGCCATCGGAACCTCTCCCGCCTCTAAACCTGCTGATAGCCGGTAATTTATGTTACTCCGTTCTTTTAGTGTGGCATCTGTGGCGGTCGTCTTGTCACTCATCGCATTCTCTTGCTCCCGACCTGAGAGTGAGGGTAAATTCGTCAGAGTGGAAAACCGTCAGATTGACGGCACCTATCTCTTCGAGGCCGATATGAGTGACTCCCTCTGTACTTACGACCTCACGCTTTACGCCAAGATAGACAAGAAGAACGTTAGTATAGGCGGACTCCCGTTCGTTGTGAGATTAGTGTCACCATCAGGCAAAATCTTCACTGAGACTGTCTATATGAAAAATTCGGACAAGATTCGCTCCTCTTTCTATTCCAGCGACTTCAAAGCTCTTTACCGCAGCGGTCTCGTCCCGACTGAGTTTGGATTGTGGTCCGTGAGAATCAAAACCGGCCACATCGACAAACTTCTCGGAGTTGGCCTTGTGGTGAGTAGAAACTCTTTAAAACCAGTCGGGTAAATGGGACACGGAAAGTTAAGAAAATTTCAGGAAAACGAGACTTTCGCCTGTCTCATTCAGCCCTCCGTGGACGATGTGCTTGACAAAGCCTCGTCTTCCGACTCCTCTCTGAGACTGAGGAAGCACCCTGTCTCCGGCCATTGGAATTCCCAAGTTTTCCGGAATGACAAGCCAATAGTTCTGGAACTCGGCTGCGGGAGAGGGGAGTACACTGTTGATATGGCTCAGCGCAACCCCTTATTTAATTATGTAGGAGTGGACATCAAGGGGGCCCGCCTTTGGAAAGGAGCGAAGTTCGCCACCGAACATTCATTGGGGAATGTCGCTTTCCTTCGTACCCGTATAGAATTCATCGAGGCCTTTTTCGCCCCGGGAGAGGTCTCCGAGATATGGCTTACCTTCTCAGACCCTCAAATCAAGAGCGAGAACAACCGCCTCACCAGTCCCGTGTTCCTTGAAAGATACTCTCGTTTTCTCGCTCCCGGCGGGATAATCCATCTCAAGACTGACAGCAGGTTCCTCTATGAGTACACCAATGCGGTCTGTAAGGCAAACGAATTGAGGATTTTGGCTTCCACTCCAGATTTGTATGCCGGAGGCAGGGCAGCATTGTACGATTCCGCCTTCGCTTCCGTCTGTGGTCAATCCGCAGTGGACGCGCTCTTCGAGGTTCGTACTTATTATGAGACTATGTTTATGGAGCAGGGCTACAAGATAACCTATATGTCTTTCGCCCTTGACGGCCCAAGACTCGCCGCCGCTCCGGATTCATCCCCCGCCACTCAGTCGGACACATCCGCTGGCGCCGCTCCGGATTCATCCCCCGTCTCCCATTCGGGCCTCTCCTCTGCCACCGTTTTTATCAGCCCCAATTGGGACGAAGATTATTGGAAAGCCGCCGAAGGCCCGCGCCGTTCTTTCGGGCATCAGCCGAATCCCGCTAAGATTCCGGACAAGTCCAATGAATAACCACCCCCTCTCTCTCCATATCCCTTAGCCACGTCATCTGCCTTTTGGCAAGCCTGTGGATTGCGTCTGCAAGCATCCTTCTCATTGTCTCCAGATCTGTAATCCCGAGAATGTAATTCGTAATGAACTTGTACTCAAGCCCATAGTAGCTTAACGTCTCAGCCGGCACCCCCTCGTCAAGAAGCCTTCGCACCTCATCGACCATCCCTTCCTCTATGCGCCTGTCTAATCTTCTGTCTATAAGAGCGTTGCGCTCCTCCGTGGAAACAGCCAGCCCAATGTAAAACGCCTTTTTCTTCTTGAAGGCACTCTTATTCACCTTGTTGTCCTGCTCATAAAACGCGATTTCCAAAGCCCTTATCAGCCTCTTCTTTGAATCGAACACGGACAAATCACCTGTCGGTTTCAGTTCCGCAAGTTTCTCCCGAAGTTCCTCTACATCTTCCTGCTCAAGCGACTCTCTGAGCTCCGGATTAGGCGGCACGTCGGCAAGGGAATATGCGTTCACGGCGGCTGACACGTACAGACCGCTGCCTCCGCACAAAACAGGAATTCCGTTCCTCGATTTGATCTCGCCGTAGGCTTTCTCGAAATCTTTCTGATAGTCGTAAACCGTATATCTTTCTCCGGCATTCACGATGTCGATCAAATGGTAAGGGATGTCTTCGTACTCGTTGATGTCTTTCCCCGTCCCTATGTCCATCCCTTTGTAAACTTGTCTTGAGTCCGCTGACAGAATCTCGGCACAGGCTTCCCCTCTGAGACTGTTCATTCTTTTGGCCAGTTCCACCGCATACCGGGTCTTCCCTGAGGCCGTCGGCCCGACAACGCAGACAATGTCATATTTCCCACTTTCCAACTCCTGATAGAGAGAGTCGAAATCAATTTGTTCTGTGTCAGGCATCTGCGCCACCGGCGAATTGTTTTTATTCTTGCCCATATTATTGCAATTTTATTCGGCTAAAATAGAAATTAAACCATTATTCGCCAAATGCCTCCTCAAGTTTCTCAATTCCACGCCAAATCTATTATTTTTGCACGCAGCGGACGGGCATTCCTGATGGTAAAATGTATCCTGTATGCCATGTGACTGATTCTTCGGTAATTACGGTGCAAAACCCGTGTGTCTTGTCATCCCACGTTCCGGATGACCAACAGTACGCCTGATTGCCGACTCCTTCTAAATTCCCCAAATTGTAGCGCAGCCAGCCTGACGCGGGAATAAATAGCGTTGTCTCGCCATTAGTATATTTTGCGCCGGCGGGAGATGCCTGCCATTTCCAGTCCGGGTACTCTTCCCATTTGTCGTTAATGATCTTTCCGGCCAAACTATTATACAGTTCGCTCTCTGTCGGAAGACGCCATTTGCCTCCAAGATAGTAGCGGCACGGATCGCCTTTGCCCGTTGCGGCATCGTCAGTCGCCATATCGCCTGTCCACTTGCCGTTCCACGCTGTGGATCCTGAATATCCTTTCGGACTTATTGCCATTACTCCGGCCGAACTCTCTAATGGCAGACCCGTACCGTCACCTGTGGCACCGCCTTTCCATCCGAGAAGCGAACCCCATTGGAAATATAGCCCTCCGTCTGTCGGACTTCCGATTTTTGCTCCGTTTGCTCCGTCGGCCACGAGATTCCCCGTTGCCCAGTAGAGATTCCTTATGAAAACAGCAGTCGCAACCTGTGCCAGTACGCTCACCGCGCACTCTGCCTTCTTTCCGCCATCGGTAGCCGTCACCGTTATCGTAGCGCTCCCGGCCATGACCCCAGTCACCTTGCCGCTCTGGTCCACTGTGGCGATCTTGTCATCACTTGAGGACCATTCCACGCTTTTGTCAGTGGCATTCTCCGGCTTCACGGTAGCAATCAGCGTTTCGCTTGCTCCTGTCTTGATGGTTGCAGCCGTCTTGTTCAGTTCCACACTTTCAACCGCGATGATCTTGGCATTAACCGTCACCT
>Ga0172377_10008434_pt1 | contig 10574 bp, 9 predicted proteins | sample Pumphouse3metaG_FD_119749 | JGI IMG/M metagenome (GOLD analysis project Ga0172377, IMG submission 119749) | Leachate microbial communities from a municipal landfill in Southern Ontario, Canada - Pumphouse #3 metaG | ecosystem: Engineered > Solid waste > Landfill > Unclassified | place: Canada... | reverse complement strand
GACAGGACGCTCATCATCAATGACGATCGTAGGAAGCTTCCGAAGAACCCGCTCGGTCATGGTGCCCGTGCGAAGAAGCAGAAGTCATACCGTTAAGGTGATTTGATGATCATACCAGTCAGATGTTTCACATGCGGAAAGGTTGTAGGCTCTGCCTACTCCAAGTACGTTACACGTGTCGGAATGGGCGAAGATCCGCAGAAAGTGCTCGACGATCTTGGTCTCGAGAGATACTGCTGCCGTAGGATGATCATCTCCCATGCAAACCTGATAGAGGATATTTCTCCTCTAGGTTAAACCCTTTATTTTCAAACTTATTAACACGGGCCCGTGGGGTAGCTTGGTATCCTTCTTGCTTGGGGTGCAAGTAACTCCGGTTCAAATCCGGACGGGCCCACTATATCTCATATCCATACGTTTGTTTCTTGATTTCAGCAGATCGTTTTTTAGATTCTATTGATTTTTTCCGAATCTATCTATTGATTCTTTTCCCTTTCACTGCTATTAATTTCGAGTGCGGAAGGCAATCTTCGAGCGAGTCTATCATGATATATGTGGACGACCGTTTCATTTTAAAGTATATTTGCATAAAATGTAAATACTATATAAATAATTTACATATTATGCATATAAACTATTCCCGTTCTGAATTACATCTACTGTCAGAGTACTCCAGGGGAACGGACGGGGTAGAGGGTCTTTCCGTAAAATTGAAGGTCAGTGTCACTCAGATTTACAGGATAATCGAATCACTTCGTAAAAAGAATGTTATCATTTTGAAAAACGGGAAGATCGTCAATGAAAATAGAACGCATATTGTTCTTCTGCTGAACATTCTCAGGGATTCTGAAGATGCATACATCCCTCTGTCCGACAGAGGGATGGAGATCATGATGGTTATGAAAGAACCGGTCACGATGAAAGAGATAGCGTACGCTACAAGATTGAACGTGAGTACCGTATCGAGGAAGATCAAGCAGATGTCCGGGCTGAGTATGGTCATACGCGATGGCATGAAGTATTCTTTGAACAACAAGGTGTGGAACGAATTATCCGAGTTATGTTCGGAAACAGAGAAATATGAAAATAATATCGATTTTAGGGTACCGAACGGATGTGAGCTGTACCATAGCGACGAAAGATCAGCCGTGTTCTCGTCTGCTTCGGATCTTCCGTTCACGAGGACCGCATTTTCTGTTTTTGAAAAGTTCGGTATCAAAGTGTGTCTGGGAACTAATTATTATACTACAGAGAACGCAGATATCGCTGTTGACGAGGTGTTTCTTCATTCCCTTTGGGTAATTTTCAAAGACAAAGATTGGAAACTAAAGATGATGTCCATGATTTTCTATGTGAAGAACAAGGAATATTTGCAGAATATCCGTCATCCCATCAAGAATGAAATGGATGCGATAATATCTGGAAAAGAGGTCAAAGGATGGGTGTCCGTCGAAGAGATGCAAGGGCGTGCGGAGATGTACGGGGTGACGATAATTGATAAGGAATGTTGAAGACATCGTTGCACTGATAATCGAATCAAACAGGCATGTCCGTGAGAAAATAGATTTGTATTTGATAGGCGGCGATGCCCTAATGGTCAGAATAATGAAACTTCAAACGAAGGACACAGATTTTTCCGTTCGCTCTATTCCATCATGTCACTAACCTATACGGCGCGTGCAATTTTCACTATTCCTGTTTGTACAGGGTCACGATAACACCAAGTATCTTCATTTTCTCCGAGTAATGCGATTTTTTGTTGGGAGGTAGAATATTTATAAAATGCCCCTACTGTGAGAAATATGGCAAACTATCCCAAAAGAGAGTATACCTATGTGATATTAGGAATCGCACTCGGGATCTTTTTCTTTGCGGCGTATGTCGCGATGGTATGGAACGGTCACTCAGCACTGAACGGTTGGCTATGGGTTTCAGCGGTTGTATCGTGTCTGATGTTGGGCCTAATAATGTTTCTTTGTTCGATTTCACTTGTGATAAGAATAAGGAAGGACACATCAACATTTGATAACGAATCGGTATTTTCAAGTTCCGAGACATTTGAAAAACCATCTGGACCCGATACGTACACATTGACTATACGTCAGGACCCGCAATTCTATCTCGTAAAGCTCGGATTCAGGGTTGTTGTCGATGATTCGGTCGAAAAAAGACTGAAGAACCAATCAGATGTTGCTTACATCGATCTGTTACGTGGAGAACATACGTTGGACATTAGAGGAAGTATCAGGGCAAAAAAGGGACACATATACTTGGAGAGAGACACAACGATGTTTCTTTCCTGGGACAGATTCACCGGTTCGATCAGATTTCGATTCGAACGTACATGACCCAGGTTTGATGACAGACCAGAGTTGGCATTATTCTCGCCAGTCAACGATCGAAGTATGGCAGGTCATATACGGTCTCTTCTGTTTCTAATTCTCAAAGGGCATTTCTCTTTCGGAGTGCTTTCCAGGAATTCCACGCACTACGATCCTATTCGCGGGGTTTTGATCAAGGGCACGTAATACAGGATATGGATTCTACGGCCTCGGTATCCGTTCATGTTGTGTGTCTTCGATCTTTTCATGTGTTACTGCAGCGATTACTCGACAACAGGGATCCAATGAATCTTACGGAGGGTGCCTTGGCAGGTCGGATCGTATTTGAATGTGAACCGGTTTAAAATGCCATTCAAATCATGTTAAAAGTAAGTTATTTGAGTAGATAACCTACAAAACCGATATTTTAAATAATATGGACGTCTAGTATAAAGCGCCTTGACCGAAGGGAAAGACCGTTTAATGTGGTCTTTCGCTGAGATTTGACGTTCGAAGTAATGTTTGTTCGGTCTTTCGCAGGTGAGCTTGTCCGAGGAGGTTTGTCACGGAGGCTCCATTCGCTTCGCTCCTGAATCATTCAGTGGAGGAAATGACGGCATTCTTGCTGTTATCCCTGATGAGTCCCGAGATTTCCTGACATTGGAATATCTGCACTCAGCGGTAGCTTTCTTCTGCTTCCATGATGAAAGGATAAAGCCCTCGGTCAAATCGAAAATGGAGTAGCAGCTATGGGCCTGAGTACGAATATAAAGAGACCGATAAAAACCGTTGATGACAAATTCAACAACATGATGAAAACCAAAACGGGTTTAATGAAATCTAAAGTGGAGAGGCCGTTCAGGGCCATATTATCAAATTTTTGCACATCCTATCATAATGGTCGATCACACGACGATGTCTTTGCAGGTACGGAACTTCCGATGGATGATAACGGCGATTTCATAGCGATCAGGGTAAAAAATCTTTCCAAGATCTTCGGAAAGCATCCCGAGAGTGCCATTAGACTACTGAAAGAAGGCATGAGCAAGGAAGAGGTACACAGAACAACATCCAATGATGTTGGAATATATGATGTCTCCTTCGATGTTAAAGAGGGGGAGCTATTCGTATTGATGGGTCTGTCTGGATCTGGTAAGTCAACGCTCGAACGCTGTATGAATAGATTAATACAGCCGACATCCGGGCAAGTGATCATAGACGGCCTGGATATCATGTCCTTGGACGAAGACACTATTCGTATGGTAAGACGAAAGAAGATGTCCATGGTATTCCAGAATTTCGGTTTATTGCCCCACCGGGATATCAAGAACAACGTGGCCTACGGTCTGGAGATACAAGGGGTTCCTGAGGCAGAACGCATTCAAACGGCCAAGAGATACATAGAAATGGTTGGCCTCTCTGGCTATGAGGATAATTATCCCTCTGATTTGAGTGGCGGTATGAAACAGAGGGTCGGTCTCGCAAGGGCATTAGCCACCAACCCGGACATTCTTTTCATGGACGAAGCGTTCAGTGCCTTGGATCCGATGATAAGGAACGATATGCAGGACGAATTGCAAAAGATACAGTCTGAACTGAGGAAGACCATAGTTTTTGTTACACACGACCTCAACGAGGCCCTCAAACTCGGGGATAGGATAGCCCTGATGAGGGATGGGCGGATCGTTCAGATAGGAACTGCAGAGGACATTCTAAGAAACCCTGCAGATGATTATGTAAGTCGCTTCGTCAGAGAGGTAGACCGTACGAAAGTCCTGACAGCAGGAGTGTTTATGAGAAGACCGAGGAACATTCTGCACACATCGCAAGGTCTGAGGACGGCATTGAGAATAATGGAGGAATCGGACCGTAATACCATGCTGGTGGTCGATAGGAAGAATCATTTGGCAGGCATGGTGGAATCGGATGATGTCCTGAAGGCTGTGAGGTCTGGCGGTGTATTGGAAGATGTAGTGGTCTGTGATGTACCGACAGTAAGGACCGACACTCCGATGAAGGACGTCATCCAGATAATGGTCACTACCAATTTTCCAATACCGGTTGTTAGTGACGATAACACGCTATTGGGCGTTATAAGTCCGTCAGTGGCCGCAGAAGTCTTGGGCGAGGGAGGCGATCTCTGATGGTTTCTCCGATCGGTATCTTCGCAGAGGACATGGTCAATTTCATAGAGCGGTATTTTGGATGGCTACTTGATCTTTTCAAGAACATATTGAATTGGCCGTTGGATATGTTGGGACGTGTGCTTTATAACATCGATCCCACGATATTCATAATCATTCTCTTCATAATATCCATTTTGGTGACCAAACGTCTGGTAGCGCCTATTTTGATAAGCGCTGCCTTCTATCTGATCTATTGGATGGGATATTGGAACAGTGCCATGATAACCCTCAATATGGTCCTTGTATCGGCTTTGGTAGCCATACTACTAGCGATGCCCTTGGGAATATGGTCTGCTAGAAGTGAGAGGGCAAATCCGGTCATAAAGGCCCTGATGGACTTCATGCAAACCATGCCTGCATTTGTCTATCTTATACCGGCTGTGATATTTTTTGGACTCGGAATAGTGCCTGGGGTTGTAGCTACGGTGATATTCTCCATGCCCCCGGTCGTCAGGCTGACAAATTTGGGGATAAGACAAGTGCACACAGAGATGAATGATGTCGCTGATGCATTCGGGTCCACCGAATTTCAGAAATTAACAAAGGTCCAGATACCAGCGGCGATGCCGTCAATAATGGCAGGGGTAAATCAGTGTATCATGTTGTCACTTTCGATGGTTGTAATAACCGCCATGATTGGAGGAGGGGGTTTGGGTCAGGACATAGTGTATGCCCTTAGCAGGGTAGACGTTGCATTGGGATTTGAGGCCGGGCTCGCAGTAGTACTGATCGCCATGGTCTTGGACAGATTGACTCAGGCATTCAAGGATACGAAGTGAGAGATTGACTATAAAGAGGTGAGAAAATGAACAGTAAATACATAAAAATAGGAGCGGTCGTCGTAATAATAATATTAGTGGCGGCGGGAGTGTTCATGTTCACTGGTAACACAGAGAACAGTAAGATAGAAAAGACGGGAACGGTGCTGGAGAACGGTGCGAAACTGGGTTTGGCCGTACCAGCATATGTTGTAACAGAATTAGGCATAACGGACATATCGGACCTTCAGCAATATGCAGATGAATTTGGGAACCAGATCATAGGGATAGATGCTGGAGCCGGAATAATGACAATGACAGAAAATGCCATAGATGATTACGGACTTGATTCATACACATTGGTGGCAAGTTCTGAAGCGACCATGCTGACCGCGTTAATCACAGCATACGAGTCCAACCAGTACATAGTGGTCACTTTGTGGGACCCACACTGGGTAGGCGGAATGTATGACATGGTCTATTTGAGTGATCCAGATCTTGTATTCGGAGAAGCGGAATCGATAGAATCGTGGGCCAGACCGGGATTGATAAGTGATGAACCTGTCCTTGCCGAGATAATGAGCAACTATGAATACAGTATATCCGAGTTCAATTCCCTTCTTTCGTACATCGAGGACAGCGACAAGGACATAGCAGAGGCTGCCGGAGAATGGGTGGAGGATCATCAGGACCTGTTGAGCTCATGGTTGGGAAATGTCGAATATATGCCAGATCGTGGGAACATAACCATAGGGCTAGTTAATTGGGCATGTGCCATGGGGTCATCCAATGTACTCAAGTATGTTCTGGAGACATATGTAGGTTACAACGTGACATTGATGGAACTCAATGCAGGCGTCATGTATGCAGGACTTAGTGATGGAGAGATCGATCTCATAACCACGGCATGGGTGCCTATGACCCATGCGCAGTATATGGAAAAATACGCCTGACCCATTACCGGACGGATTGGTCAGTATCCATAAAACCATTTAATTTTTTTATAAACATCGCAGAATATTAAAAAGAGGGGCGTTTATGGTCGTATCGTTTGTTCACAATAAGTCTTATCATATCCGTTTCGCAAGCAAGAAACTGGAAGATTCTGATAGATGGCATGAGTTTTATCGCGATCTTTTCTATGTTACGAAGTGGTCATTGTAACTATGATATAACGGGGGTATTCGGTTGCTGTCTATATACGAAAAAGTCCTTACTCTGTAGGTTCAGAGACTATTCGATCTGGGTTGTAAAGGAGTGTGAAAAAAATGAGAAATCTGGCCATAGGAGCGGGCGGTACAGGCGGGTGCATCGGAGCGTACATGATCGAAGTCGGAAAGGATATCACACTTATAGCTAGAGGCGAACATCTGAAGAAGATTCAAAGGGACGGCCCACTCATGTTTTACAATTAGTACTGATTCTATATGACACTTTGAAAATCCACCTCTCTAAAAAATCCATTATTTCTCTTGACAGCATATGTGTCATAACTTCCAGGACGTGGATCAGACGTATTTTCAGGACAATGTGGTCGTTTTCGGCCTGCTGATCTCACATCACGTGAACTGTGATAACTTGGGGGTTGTGGTAATAGTGTCGATCTCATCCGTTTGTAAAAATATATGTATAGTATGATTTTTTTGAATAAAAAACTGATAATTTAGTGTATAACATAAATATTATATCTGTGTTCTGCAATCCTTATTGTATGAATAAGAAATTTGTATTACGTAACGGATATCTTGTGAAACTTTCGGCCTTCCGCGACAATACAGATTTCATCAAGGTCATCACTGGCGTCCGCCGTTGCGGGAAATCCACACTCATGACACAATTCATTGATGTCCTCAAGGCGGACGGAGTCCCGGCGGACAGGATATTCCGATTCAATCTCGAGGATCCCGAATTCTTTAACGTCAGGACCGGCGACGATCTCGCTGCCATCGTTTTCCCGAAGGTCCCCAGGGACATCAGGACATACGTGTTCTTCGACGAGGTCCAGAGGGCAGAGGGATGGGAGCGTGTGGTGAACTCGCTCATGTCTGGTACCGACGCGGACATCTACATAACGGGCAGCAATGCGCACATGCTGTCATCTGAACTCACGACATACCTTACGGGTAGGTACGTCAGCATCGACACACTTCCTCTTTCGTTCGTAGAATGGAAGGAGCTCCGCGGAGAGGGGATGGACGATGCGACGGCTTTCCGCAGATACATGGTGTACGGAGGATTCCCTGCTGTGGATCCGTCGATGGGCGATGAGTCCGTGAAGACGACATTGCGTGATCTTTACGCATCTGTTGTCAAATGGGATGTCGCCTCCCGCGGACAGGTCCGCAACATGGAAGAATTGGACAGGCTGATGGTGTATCTGATGCACAACATAGGGAATCCCATGTCCCTGAACAACATCGTCGAGGGGATGGGGGCGAGTCGGGAACTGGTCGACAGGTACATCGATCTGATGAAGGAGGCGTTCATCATCTATCGTGCTGATAGATACGACATGTTCTCTTCGGCGTTGAATCCTTCGCCGAAGTACTATGTCGTGGATCCGGGCCTGAGGGATATGGCGGTGGGATTCACCCAAAAGGATTCCGGAAGGATACTGGAGAACATCGTCTACCTGGAGCTGATCAGGCGTGGGAACACGATACAGATTGGTAAATACGGTGCCAAAGAGGTGGACTTCGTCGCCTCCCCCAATGTAGGTGGTAGGGAATACTATCAGGTGTGTCTTTCGATGACCGACGGATCCACAGCGGAAAGGGAAATCAGTATCCTGAGATCGATAAGGGACAGTTTCCCGAAGATCGTTCTGACCTTGGACCCTGTGGTGAAACACGTAACGGATGACGGGATAACGGTGATGTGCGTAATCGATTGGCTCATAGATGTATGATCGATCAGGCAGCATCATTCATTACTGGACGTCCAGTTCAATAATGTCCTTATGAGATCGTGTTATCGATATGTAAAGTTCTTTTTTGCGTTTGACTTGTAGGACCTCTTCCTTTGGCCAATACATGCGGAACAATATGTTTTTGCTACTTTGACATCTGTTTCTACAATTTTCGTAGTTTTAAATCAAAATCACAATTTGATCGCAGAATGTAAGAACAATATTTCTTCGAATCGATGAATAAAGATACTTCTGATGTAAAACGCAGGTTGAAAGGAAGGTTACAAAAACATGGCCAGACATCTGAAAAACAAGGTTAGGGGTACGATAAGATCGTGACCATATTCTTTAAACTACTGAGTAAAAAACGAAACTGCGATCATACGAAACTAAAATCCATTGTCATCGTTCAGACCAGAACATTCCGTTTCAATTTACCATGGGCAATGATCATTCATTAAATAATGGTAAATGTCAGATCTATGAGCACACGTGAAGGGAGAACCAGGAGCGGATCAATTTCAAAGAGGGGACGGATATAAGCTCGGAACGGATCTTTTTGATTCGGTACATTATACAGCGCAACACACTCAATACGACAAATTTCAAGTTTATCGGATTTTTCAATTCGGAATCACCTTAGGGGTTCCAGATAACGTGTCGATGGAATTTTTTTTTCATCTTTGGAATTTTGAGATTGACAAATTGTATATGAGATTCTATGTTTCCATGAATCAAAGATAATCAAATATTAACTGATCCAAGGGTTTTTACAGATCAGTACTGGTTTGCAGTCGCGTCATCATATCTTTATTACTTTTCGAGATCATCAGTATTTTTCATCGTTGTCTATATATGAATGAGTGTTTACTTTACAGGTTAACAGTCCAATCTGAACAGTAAAGGAGAGCAGGCAGAAATGAGATATCTGGTCATAGGGGCAGGAGGTACAGGCGGGTGCATCGGAGCGTATATGACCGAAGTCGGAAAGGATGTCACACTTATAGCCAGAGGCGAACATCTGAAAAAGATTCAAAGCGTCGGGCTAAAATTAGAAACTGCATCCAAAGATCGTATTATCTCATTGGTGAAGGTATGTGACACGGCACACTATACAGAAGAGCCAGATGTAATATTTGTTTGTGTGAAAAGCTACTCATTGGAGGAAACGATTCCTTTCATCAAACGGATCGCAGGTAAAGATACAGTTGTGATTCCGATCCTGAATGTCTACGGAACAGGGAGAAGGTTACAGGAGATGCTGCCGGACCTGTTAGTGACGGATGGTTGCATATACATTTCTGCCAATATCAAAGAGCCAGGAATCATTCAGATCCACGGCGAGATATTCAGGGTCGTATTCGGCGTACGTGACAGATCGGAATATCGGCCCGTTCTGAAACAGATAGAGCAGGATCTGAACGACAGCGGTATTGTCGGAATACTGTCAGATAATATTCAAAGGGATACTCTACAAAAGTTCTCGTATGTTTCTGCGATGGCCGCTTGTGGTCTTTACTACAATGTCGAAGCCATGCAAATGCAAAGGTCGGGAGAGATCAGGGATATGTTCATTTTGCTGGTCAGGGAGATAGAAGCTCTGGCTGAGGTGACGGGAATTCAATTTGAGACGGATATGGTGCAGACAAATCTGGAGATCCTGGATAATCTTGCGCCCTCTGCGGTGACTTCCATGCAGAGGGATATAGCGCAGGGTAAAGAGTCGGAGATCGATGGACTCATATTCGAAGTGATCCGTACAGGTAGAAAGTACGGGCTGTCTATGCCGACATATGAACAGGTAGCAGAAAAATTTGGTTTCCATGTCGATTGATATTTTTGTACAGACATCGTTATCATAGATCTTATTTTTATTCTGAACAAGACATAAAAAGTCAGATAATTCGCGATATTGATGATCATTTGCAAAGGGTCAGTATTTTAGATGAAAAAAAATTAACGTTTTTATAAAAAATCATTGCAAGTCACATAAGAAAGCATCATAGAAGGTTAAGCAGAGTTGGAAATATCAGACAACCCGTAAGATGAACCCTGCTTATTTCTGCGGAAATAGGAAGGAATCCCATTATTGTAGATATTGCAAGTATGATCAATCCAAAAGGACCGGTCATCAATGCTACAAGTGAGACCACCAGAATGATACTGAACCGGTTAACGGTGACGATGTCAATCTTTGAGATCAATGAAGACATCATCTTTCCCGAGAATATCGTTAAATTGTAGCCCAAAAGGGTTGCTATTGCAACACTGAAAAGCAATAAAAGGAAAGATGGATTCATGAAGCCGATGACGCTGTCATTGAGGATATCTCTGATAACTAACATTGTGCCAGATCTTCCCTTTCCAGATACTGACATAGTAATGAGCATCATTACTGCAG
>Ga0172377_10008433_pt1 | contig 10574 bp, 9 predicted proteins | sample Pumphouse3metaG_FD_119749 | JGI IMG/M metagenome (GOLD analysis project Ga0172377, IMG submission 119749) | Leachate microbial communities from a municipal landfill in Southern Ontario, Canada - Pumphouse #3 metaG | ecosystem: Engineered > Solid waste > Landfill > Unclassified | place: Canada... | reverse complement strand
TTCCCCAGATCCACATATTTCCTCGGCAAGATGTATCCATGACGAATATGTACGGAAGGGAAACCTCTTGTCGTCTCTGTTTCAGCCACTGCAGAGAACCTTCTTTCATGAGATATGCCGTACCATACTGATCATCCCTCAAAAGGAACGGTGGGATCTTCAGAAGAAGGTGGATGAGTGACAGATCGAGAAAGTCTTCCATAACCGATTGCTCAAAGTCATACCGACTATCTCATCATCGAAGGCACGTCCGAAGGGACGATCGACGGTTTCATCCAACGGAGGGAAAACAACAGGGGACACGGACGGTTTTCGCATGTCCCGTACTCGAAATTCCTTTCCCTTTTCTGTATGATTGGTGAGCCATGTTGCTCGCAAAACACAAATCTGTCGGGAGCCCTTCCATCACCGAGGGATCCATTGCAAAAGGGTTGCTTGTATTTTTCTTTCCCATCTTATTCGGATCGTTCTTCCAGCAGATGTACAACGTCGCGGACGCCATCATCGTCGGACGCTTCATAGGCAAGGAAGCGTTGGCCGCAGTCGGCGGTGGAACATCGGTATTCGTCAACCTCCTCGTCGGCTTTTTCGTGGGGATTACCAACGGGGCGGCCGTGGTCATCAGTCAGCATTTCGGGTCGAAGGACAAGATACGCACACACTTATCCATTCAGACTTCAATGGTGATGAGCGTCATAGGCGGAGCCGTCGTCATGGTGTTGGGATTGCTTTCCAGCGAATGGGCGATGCGGTTGATCGACACCCCAGAGGAAATACTCGGCATGTCCGTCTCTTATCTGAACATTTTCTTCCTTGGAATGATTCCGATGTTCGTCTACAACATGAGTGCTTCCGCGCTCCGCTCGATGGGAGACAGCAAACGTCCCTTGTACATTTTAATTCTCGGATGTTTGGTCAATATTGCATTGGACGTCCTGTTCGTCGCCATATTCGGCTGGGGGGTCGCCGGCGCAGCATGGGCGACGGTCGGATGCGAAGCGATCAGCGCGGCGTTGGGCATCCACTTTCTCAGGCACAACGGAGATCCGGCGAACTGCTTTTCATTCCACGGACTCGGCATTAACGGAGACATCTGCAAGAAAATGCTCTATCTCGGAGTGCCGGCGGGCATCCAAGGCTCGATGTACTCAATCTCCAATATTATCATCCAGGGCTCGATCAACAGTCTGGGAACCAACATCATCGCGGCCAATGCCGCATATGGCAAGGTCGACACGCTTTTCTGGATGTGCATCAACAGTTTCGGCGTCGCCATGACGGTGTTCAGCGGACAGAACTACGGTGCCGCCCAATACCGGAGGGTGCGCAAAGGTACGATGGTGTGCCTCTCGATGAGTTCGGTGATGTCTATCCTGTTTTCTGTCGTCTTTCTTCTCTTCGGACGATCGTTTCTCTCCCTTTTCACCACCGATCGAACGGTCCTGGACGAAGGAGTGACGATTCTCCGGTGCGTCGCGCCGTTCTTCATCACCTGGGTCTCCATCGAAATTCTTTCCGGAACGATCCGAGGATGCGGGCAAAGCGTCGTACCGACGCTCCTGACCGTCTTCGGCGTCTGCGTCCTCAGAATCCTCTGGGTAATCTTCGTCTTCCCTTCCCATCACACCATCCAGACGGTAATGTACGTTTATCCGTTCTCTTGGGTCATCACCAGCATTTTGTTTTGGATCTACTATCTGACGGGACATTGGATGATCGAAGAGAAATGAAGCAAAAGACATGCATACGTACTGCATAAGTATGCAATTTTTGCAGATATAGTGACAAAGTTTTTCCAACTCGCTATAGTAGGCGTATACGCAGGGAGGAATACTGCCCAGGAATCCTTCCTGCACCTGTCTGTATAAGGACAAAGGCGTCCGACAACGACACACAGCGATGCGTGTCGTTATCGGTCGCTTTTTTTATCCACGTTTGGGAGGGATTTCATGACGGAGCAAGATTATCACCAGCGAGGATTCCTCGAAGGAAAAGAACGCATCTCCAGCGGTTGCGCCATCTGCGGTTTCATCAACAAAAACGGGAAACGGTTCAGCGGAGAGGACGCCATACGGTCCATTTCCATCATGCATGACCGTTCAAACGGTCTCGGAGGCGGATTTGCCGGCTACGGCATCTATCCCGAGTACAAAGATTACTATGCCCTGCATATTTTCTACTACGGACAGGACGCGAAACGTTTGACGGAGGAATTTCTGGACGAGCATTTCGATTTGATCAACCTATCGAAAATCCCTACCGAGAAAAACCCTCGGATCACCGACGAACCCCTGATTTGGAGATACTTCGTCACCCCGCTCCCCACCAAACTCGCATCCAGTCAGCTGGGTCCCGACGAATTCGTCGCCCGATGCGTCATCAACATCAACTCGACGATCAGCAACGCCTACGTGTTTTCCAGCGGGAAGAACATGGGTGTGTTCAAGGCGGTCGGTTATCCTGAGGACGTCGGACGATTCTACAAGCTGGATGAATACGCCGGTTACAGTTGGACGGTCCACGGCCGCTATCCAACCAACACACCGGGATGGTGGGCCGGTTCCCATCCGTTTGCCCTTCTCGACTATTCGGTCGTCCACAACGGAGAGATTTCCTCGTATGACGCCAACAGACGGTGGATCGAGATGTACGGTTACCGGTGCACGTTGAAGACGGACACCGAGGTCATTACTTATATCATCGACTATCTGCACCGCAAGCAGGGATTGACGCTGACCGAAGTGGCTCATGTGATCGCCGCCCCCTTCTGGTCCACCATCGCGCGAATGGAACCGGAAGCCAAAGCGGAATACACGTATCTCCGTAATACGTTCGCCAGTCTGCTCATCACCGGACCGTTCTCCATCATCCTCGGATTCAACGGCGGCCTGATGGCGCTGAACGACCGGTTGAAGCTCAGATCTCTCGTCGCCGCGGAAAAAGGCGACATGGTGTATTTTGCCAGCGAGGAAGCGGCCATCAGGGTGGTCGAGCCGAACCCAACCAGCGTATGGTACCCCTCCGGCGGACAACCGGTGATCGTCACCCTGAACCAACACTGAGGAGGCCGGAAGATGAGCATCAATTATCTGTATCCCGAATTTGAAGTCGTCAGGGACCAAAGCCGCTGCATTTGCTGCAGGGTCTGTGAACGGCAATGCGCCAACAGCGTCCATCACTACGACGCCGAAACCAAAATGATGGTCGGTGACGAATCGAAATGCGTAGACTGCCATCGATGCGTCACCCTATGTCCGACCCGTGCGCTGAAAATTGTCAAAAGTGATTTGGTGTTCCGAGAGAACGCCAACTGGGGAAAGGATGTAATCGAGGACATTTACCGTCAGGCGGAGACCGGAGGCGCGCTTCTCTCTTCGATGGGAACGCCAAAGAGCTATCCTGTCTATTGGGACAAAATGCTGATCAACGCGTCCCAAGTGACCAACCCGTCCATCGACCCGCTCCGCGAACCGATGGAGACGCAGGTGTTTCTCGGAGCGAAGAACGACACCATCCAACGGGACGCCGACGGGAAGATCATCACCAAGACGAAAGCCCAGTTGAAGCTTTCCGTACCGATCATGTTCAGTGCGATGAGCTATGGCTCGATCAGTTACAACGCCCACAAGAGTCTTGCGCTCGCGGCGCAACAACTCGGTACTTATTACAACACCGGCGAGGGAGGACTTCACGAGGATTTCTACCAGTATGGCGCCAACACCATCGTGCAGGTGGCATCCGGCCGTTTCGGAGTCCATCCTGACTATCTGAAGGCTGGAGCGGCCATAGAAATCAAAATGGGACAAGGTGCGAAACCGGGAATCGGCGGGCATCTTCCCGGAACAAAAATCGTCGGGGATATTTCCAAGACAAGAATGATTCCGGAAGGGTCGGACGCCATCAGTCCGGCGCCGCACCATGACATCTACTCCATTGAGGACCTACGCCAACTGGTCTACATGCTGAAGGAAGCGACGGGATACACAAAACCGGTAATCGTCAAGATCGCTGCAGTACACAACGTGAGCGCCATCGCCAGCGGTATCGCCCGAAGCGGTGCGGACATTATCGCCATTGACGGATTCCGGGGCGGTACCGGAGCGGCGCCGGCAAGAATCCGCGACAACGTGGGCATTCCCATCGAACTGGCGCTTGCGGCAGTGGACAAACGGCTTCGGGAAGAAGGGATACGCAATAATGTCTCCTTGGTGGTGGGCGGTTCGATCCGTTCGTCGGCCGACGTAATCAAGGCGATCGCCCTGGGAGCGGACGCCGTCTACATCGCTACCAGCGCGCTTTTGGCACTGGGATGCCACCTTTGCAGGACATGCCAGAACGGCAAATGCAATTGGGGCATCGCCACCCAGCGTCCGGAGTTGGTCAAACGGCTCAACCCGGAGATCGGGAGCCAACGTCTGGTCAATCTCATCACGGCGTGGAAGAACGAAATCATGGAAATGATGGGCGGCATGGGTATCAATTCGATCGAAGCGCTGAAAGGCAATCGCCTGATGCTTCGCGGGATCGGGTTGACGGAAAAAGAACTGGAGATCCTCGGGATCCTCCATGCCGGACAGTGAGGGGGGATAAGATGAGGAGGATTTACGTCAACGAGCAATGGTGTCTGGGATGCCATCTGTGCGAATACAACTGCGCGTTCGCCGGCAGTGGAAAAGACAGCATGATCAAGGCGCTGAAGGATGCCCACATTCATCCACGGATCCACGTCGAGGAACACGACGGCATCACATTCGCCGTCAACTGCAGACAATGCACCGAACCGCTGTGCGTCAAAGCGTGCATAGGCGGGGCGTTGTCCATACAGGACGGAGTCGTCGTCATCGACAAAGACCGGTGCGTTGGCTGTTACTCCTGCATCATGGCCTGTCCGTACGGCGCCCTGATGCCGGGAGAAAACGGCGTGATGCAGAAGTGCGAACTCTGCAAGAACACGCCCTCGGGCGTTCCCGCCTGTGTCGCCGGATGCCCCAACAAGGCCATTGTATTCGAGGAGCGATAAGATGGAATACGCGATCATTGGAAATTCCGTCGCCGCGGTCGGTTGCATCGAAGGCATCAGAGCCGTGGACAAGGAAGGAAACATCACCGTCATCAGCGACGAGAAGGAACCGTGCTATTCCCGTCCCTTGATCTCCTACTATCTGATGGGCAAGACCACCAACGAGCATCTCGTCTACCGGGACGCTACGTGGTTCTCACAGATGCACGTCACACAGAAACTCGGTACAAAAGTAACGGCCATCGATCCAAAGACGAAAATATTGTCCACGGACAACGCCGGAACGATTCCGTACGACAAACTGCTCGTCTCCACCGGCAGCAGAGCCTTCGTTCCTCCGATGCAGCATTTGGAGAAGGTGAAACGACAATTCACGTTCATGACGATCGAAGACGCGAAAGCACTGGAAAAAGCCGTCACCATCGAAAGTGAGGTGCTGATCATCGGCGCCGGTTTGATTGGACTAAAGTGTGCCGAAGGATTGTACCATCGGGTCAAGCACATCACCATCGTAGATCTCGCCCCGCGCGTATTGCCCACCATCCTGGACGAGGAAGGCTCGATGCGGGTCCAACGGTATCTCGAATCCATGGGAATGACCTTTATCCTCGGACAGAGCGCCAAGGACTTCTCCGAACACGAAGCGACGCTGACCGACGGGCGGAATATCGGATTCGATGTTCTCGTACTGGCCGTCGGCGTCAGGCCGAACACCGCTCTATTCAAGGACAGTGGAGGAGAAGTGAACAAAGGAATCGTCATCGACGAGAAGTGTCGTACGACACTTTCCGACATATGGGCGGCCGGCGACTGTACGGAGGGGATGGACGATGCGTCCGGCACGAAGCATATCATCGCCATCTTCCCCAATGCGCGGCTCCAGGGAGAGGCGGCGGGAAAGAACATGGCCGGAGAAGAGACGAGCGTCTCCCCGACCATTCCGATGAATGCCACCGGACTCTTCGACCTCCATATGATCACCGCCGGCTCGTACAGCGGAGAAGACATTGTGGAAAAAACGGAAAGCGGGTACAAGCGGCTCTTTACCAAGGAGGATCGTCTTGTCGGATTCATTTTGGTAGGGGATACCATTGCCAGAGCAGGAATCTACACATCACTTATCCGCAATAAAACAGATTTGAAGACAATTGATTTCGCCATGATCAGCGAACATCCGCAACTCATGGCATTCGCCAAAAAAGACAGAGCCCGAAAACTTGGAGGCGTGCAATGACCAGCATCGACGTGGGATTAAGATCATTTGAAGAACTCAACGAACAGATTCGCATCTCGAGCGAAACGGATTTCACTTTATACAACGTGAACGGGCAACGATACATCGGTTGCGGTTTGAAAGGACGAAACATCACCATCAACGGAGTTCCGGGCAACGCGCTCGGCGCTGTCCTCGACGGCTCGACGATCGTCGTCAACAACAACGCTCAGGATGCCACCGGAGACACGATGAACGATGGGAAAATCTTCATCAAAGGGGACTGTGGGGATGCCGTGGGATATGCGATGCGCGGAGGCGCAATCTATATTCTCGGCTCCGCGGGGTACCGAGCCGGCATACATATGAAGGCGTACCAAGAAAAACAGCCTTTGATCGTCATCGGGGAGAGAGTCGGGAGTTTTCTCGGAGAATATCAGGCGGGAGGAACGATCATCGTGTTGGGTCTCCATCAAGGGGGACGTCCCCCGGTAGGTTATTTTTGCGGAACGGGCATGCATGGTGGACACATTTACCTGAGATGCGATACAGTACCTATCGATCTTCCTGCCCAGGTCGTGGCGAGGGACGCCACGGACGAGGACAAAGCCTTGGTCGGCGAATACATCGGACCGTTCTGCAAGAAGTTTTCTCTGGACAAGGAGGAAGTTTTGTCCCACCATTATTTTGTATTGAGTCCTAACTCGAGTACTCCATACAAACAACTGTATACCTACGCGTAGGAGGAAACATGAACCATACCCAGGAAGAAGTGATGCAGTTCGTCAAGGAACAGGATGTGCGCTTTGTAAAACTCTCTTTCTGCGATATTTTCGGAGATCTCAGGAACATCAACATTTCCAGCAAAGAATTGGAGCGGGCGTTTAACAGCGGCATCAGCTTCGACGCCTCCGCCATCAAGGGATTCCTCAATATCGATGAATCCGACTTGTTCCTCTTTCCCGATGCCTCCACGCTGTCCGTTCTCCCCTGGCGTCCAAGCCAGGGAAGGGTCGTCCGCCTGTACTGCGCCATCCGTCGTCCCGACGGTTCGTCTTTTGAAGGAGACGCCAGAACCCTTCTGAAGGAAACCGCCGACCAAGCGGCATTGGACGGATATCCTATGACGATCGGTCCTGAATGCGAATTCTATCTGTTCAAGCGAGATGAGAACGGGACACCCACCCACGAACCGCTCGACCGAGGCACATATTTTGATGCCGCCCCGTTCGATAAAGGGGAAAACATTCGCAGGGAGATTTGCCTGACGTTGGAACAGATGGGCTTTTATACGGAACGAAGCCACCACGAAAGCGGTCCAGGGCAGAATGAGGTCGACTTCAAGTACGGTACGCCGTTGGAAGCGGCGGATAACATGGTAACGTTCAAGAACGTCGTCAGGACGCTCTCCGAACGTGCCGGCCTGTTCGCTTCGTTCCTTCCAAAGCCGTTGGTCGGCGAAAGCGGATCGGGACTTCACGTGAATATCTCTCTTGCCGAACGGAACGAAGAGTTGCAATCATACATGATCGCAGGCATCCTTGATCATATCGGAGAGATGATGGCGTTCACCAATCCGCTCATCAACAGCTATGAGCGTCTCGGTTCCTTCGAGGCTCCCCAGCATATCGGCTGGGGCCACGCCAACAGAAGCCTTTTGGTGCGTATTCCCCAAGCAAACGGGCGATACCGCAGACTGGAAGTCCGTTCCCCCGATCCTTCCTGCAACCCTTATCTCTGTTTCACGCTTCTGGTGCGGGCCGCCTCGGATGGAATCAAGGCGAAGATGACACCGCCGCCGGAACAAAGCCACAGCGACAAGAAACTGCCGTCCACGCTTGGCGAAGCGATCGACGCAGCGGGAAAAAGCGCGTTCGTCGCCTCGTGTCTTCCTCCCCGTCTCCTTTCCTGTTTCCTGGAAGCGAAACGGGCCGACTGGCAACAATACGGCAAATCTGACGACAAGGAAGCGGCAAGCCGCCTTCCGTATTTTCTCACTACGTAGGAAGGGTCAACAATGAGTACGGCACTTGTGGTAAGCGCGACAGAAAAAAGCACCGCCGCCCTCACCAGCCTCATCCACCAATTGGAAGGGGCGATTGCCGTCACCTCAAAGGAAAGCGCCAGCGAAGCAAGACGACAGGTCCTGGATTACGAATACGATCTGGTCATCATCAATACGCCTCTTCCCGACGAAGACGGTTTGGACCTCTCCAAGATGATCATCGAGGAAACGCTCAGCCCGGTGATTCTGCTTGTCCGCAATGAGTTCTTCTCCGATATCCAAAGCCAAATGGAGAACTTCGGCGTACTGGTCGTCCAAAAGCCGATCATCCGCGAAGTGTTCTTCCAGACGCTCGGACTGGCAAAGTCTCTCCGCAGACGGCTTGTCGGCATGCAAAACGAGAATGAGAAGCTCCAGAAAAAAATTGATGAGATCAAAGTGGTCGATCAGGCCAAATGGACGTTGATCCGTACCTTGGGAATGAACGAGGAGCAGGCCCACCGGTACATTGAAAAACAAGCGATGGACATGCGGCGAAGCCGGTATGATATCGCCTCCTGCATCCTCAAGACGTATCGCTAGAAGGAGAGTGTCGTATGACAAAACACATATTCGTGACCGGTGGCGTGGTTTCCGGATTGGGAAAAGGCATCACCGCGGCATCGCTGGGAAGACTGCTCAAATGCCGGGGTTTGAAAGTCGCAGCGCAAAAACTGGATCCGTACATGAACGTCGATCCGGGAACGATGAGTCCGTACCAGCACGGGGAGGTCTTCGTTACCGACGATGGGGCGGAAACTGATCTTGATTTGGGCCATTACGAACGGTTCATCGACGAGAACCTCAATAAATATTCGAACATGACCAGCGGGCGAGTCTACTGGAACGTCCTGAGTAAGGAAAGGAACGGCGAGTATCTCGGTTCCACCGTCCAGATCATCCCGCATGTGACCAATGCCATCAAGGAGTTCATCTATTCCTTGGACAAAAAAACCGGGGCGGACGTGGTCATCACCGAAATCGGCGGAACAACCGGAGACATCGAGAGCCAGCCGTTCCTCGAGGCCGCCCGGCAGATCGGCCATGAACTCGGATCGGGCAACTGTCTGTTCATCCACGTGACCCTCGTCCCGTACTTGAAAAGCTCAGGGGAACACAAGAGCAAACCGACCCAGCATTCGGTACATGAGTTGATGGCAAGCGGCATTTTCCCGGATATCATCGTCACCAGAAGCGACGAGCCGATCGAACAGAGCATCAAGGACAAAATCGCTTTGTTCTGCAACGTGAAGAAGGATTGCGTGATCGAAAACCGGAATGTCCCGATTTTGTATGAGGTTCCGCTCATGCTTCACGACCAAGGATTTGACGATGTGGCCTGCAGGGCGCTCAACCTGACGACCAAGCCGATCGACCTTTCGGGCTGGAAGGCGATGTGCATACGCGCAGAAGAGGCAAAAGGGCATGTGAAAATCGCCCTGGTGGGCAAATACACGCAACTCCATGACGCCTACCTGTCCGTCAACGAAGCGCTGAAGCACGCCGCATGGGAAAACGGAAGCCAAATGGAGATCGAGTGGATCGAAGCGGAGGCGGTGAACGAGAAATCCGCCGACCAACTCCTCCATGAAGCGGACGGCATCCTTGTTCCCGGTGGATTCGGGGAACGGGGTATCGAAGGGATGATCGAAGCGGCGCGTTACGCCAGGGAACACAGGATCCCGTTCCTCGGCATCTGTCTGGGGATGCAAATCGCTTTCATCGAGTTCGCCCGCCATATCATGGGGTGGAATGACGCGAATTCCAGTGAGTTCAGCGAACTGAGCCAGCATCCCGTCATCGCCCTGATGCCGGATCAGAAAGGCGATATCCCCAAAGGCGGGACGATGCGCTTGGGGGCTTATCCCTGCGACATCGTACCCGGCACATGGATGGATACCGCATATCGTCATCAAAAAGAGATCAGCGAACGGCACCGTCATCGCTATGAATTCAACAACGATTACCGCGACGCGCTTACCAAAGCGGGACTCGTCATCGCGGGAACCAGTCCGGACAAACGGCTGGTCGAAGCGGTTGAGTTGAAAAAAGAGTCTCATCCTTTCTTTCTTGGCGTGCAGTATCATCCCGAGTTCAAGTCGCGCCCGAACAGCGCCGAACCGGCTTTCAGGGAATTCGTCACCGCGGCTATCGAAAACCAAGGCAAGCATTAATTCAGAAAGGCCATATCCGATTTAGGTGTGGCCTTTCTTTTTTCCTCCCTTATCCCTTTCATCGTTTTTCAGTATATTCAAAGGGCTATGATCTACCGAATGCCATATCAAATCCATGAACTC
>Ga0172377_10008432_pt1 | contig 10575 bp, 9 predicted proteins | sample Pumphouse3metaG_FD_119749 | JGI IMG/M metagenome (GOLD analysis project Ga0172377, IMG submission 119749) | Leachate microbial communities from a municipal landfill in Southern Ontario, Canada - Pumphouse #3 metaG | ecosystem: Engineered > Solid waste > Landfill > Unclassified | place: Canada... | reverse complement strand
CGAACACATTTAAGATCATCCAAGGACATCGCAAAACCCAATTCAGATGAAAGCTTAAGCAGAGATATATCATCTGCACCGATAAAGCCCTCACACAAAGCTACATCATAAGGATCTTCAGTCTTCTGATCCAGAGTCAGGGGTTTAAACATCGATGCAATACGTGATTCGACAGGATTAACAAGATAACTTACGATCTTATCTTTATCAGTTTCCGTCAAAAACCCATAGATAACAACTATCTTGGCCGTAACTACTTGAGGACGATTGTTCTGTGTAAGTATCTGAACACATTGAGCTGCAGAATCAGCTCTCTGATTGAACTGTCCCGGAAGTGATTCAATACCGAAAACAAATGAAGCTCCTCCGGTATCGATATTTTCCACATAAATATCATCAACAGGCGGTTCGGAAAAAACAATATCCGTCGCTTCATTAAATTCCGTGTCTGACACACCTGAAATATCATATCTGTTATAAACAACTATTCTATCTATGCTGCCGATACCAAGATCATGCTTTAAATCACGAACAAGATCAACAGATTCAGCTGCATATTCGCTCTTCTTTGTTACATAGATCCTTCTGACTTCATTTATACTCCCCAAAGCTCAAACTCCTTAATTTATCTGATTAAATCACAACATTGAAGCAGCAGCTTCATCGATAAGAACGGTAACATTATCATGGAACTGAAGGATAGAAGCAGGTATCTGAGGTGTAACCCTCTTCTGTATCATTTCCTTTATCGCCCATGCCTTATCCTCACCCTCCGCTATCAGCAGAATATTTCCGGCTCTCATGATCGTTCCTATACCCACACTGTATGCTTTGGTCGGCACTTCACTTATATGTCCGAAAAAACTGACATTTGACGATCTTGTACTTTCACTAAGTTCTACCAAATATGTATAAGGAGCAAAATAGTCAGAAGGCTCATTAAATCCGATATGCCCATTCACGCCGATACCAAGTAGCTGCAGGTCGATACCACCTGTATGATCGATAAGCTTTTCATATCTTTTACATTCAGGAAACACCTCTTCTGCCGTACCGCAAGGTAAATTAAAATTCTCCAAAGGCATATTTATCCTGTCAACAAGATTAGCTTTGATCAGATTATACCGGCTTTGTTCGTGATGCTTATCCAACCCGTAAAATTCATCAAGATTGAACAATTTCACCTTACTGAAATCAACATGACCAGCCTCGTACAATTCGACTAATCCATTATAAACACCAAGGACTGTGCTTCCTGAGGCTGTTCCGATAACAGAGTTCGGATCGGTTATTATTTGCGATGCGACGATATATGCAGCCATTTCACAAAGCTGCTCATAATTATGGACTACCTGGATATTCATGATTTCACCTCCGTAGATTTTAGTACTTAAATTATACCTTATCTTCCAGCCCTATGACAGCACATAAACTTCCCCTCATGCCTTTCGATGCTCTATGTGAAAAGAGCCAGTCACTATTACACGAAGTACATATATCGGCATTTTCAATATTTATATCTTTTATCCCGGCCTTCAATGCAAATCGCTTGTTTATAAGCTGAAGATCGATATGAGATTTGATCTGTCTGTTTTCAAAATTAAAGCCACTTCGATGTGTTAACACTGCGCTCTTAATGATTTCTTCCGGTAGCTTTCTGAATTGGACCGCGACATCTTCACCTACTTCAAAGCAACACCGGCCTATAGAAGGACCTATCCCCAGAAACAGATTTTCAGGCAGGCAGCCAAACTCCGAAGCAAGAAAACGAACTGTCTCACCCGCCATATCAGACATTGTGCCCCTCCATCCTGCATGCGAAACAGCAACCACCCTGCGTACAGGATCAGCAAAAAACAGTGGAACACAATCAGCATACAAAGTTGCAAGAAAAACTCCGGGTTCATCGGTTGCCAGTCCGTCATACCCGGTCATAAGCAAAGGCCTTTCTATACCTTCGCCAAGGTTTTCTTTACCTACTCTGCGAATGACAGTAGAATGAGTCTGAGATGCAAAAACCAGATCCCCGGGCAGGATATGTAAAGCTTCGCAAAACCTTCGTTGATTTTCAAGTACATTCTCTCTGGAGTCACCACGGTTGAATCCGAAATTCATAGTTGAAAAAACCGAATCGCTTACTCCGCCTATACGCGTAGAAAAAGCATGTTTTATCCCCATCAAAACTGAAAGGTTATTGAACTGCAGATATTCAACACTGTTGGTTGCGATAACTCTCTTCACTATTTCTGCCTTTGCTTACGTTTTACTGTTGTCTTAGCAGCTTCCTGCTTGTTTCTGAGGTAAATGTGTTTTATTTTAGAATTTCCTACGGTTCTTTCATCAAATTCAAAAAGATTCAAAGATTTTAACATTGATGACAGTCTCTGAAATCCATAGTTTCTGGAGTCAAAATCAGGCTGTTTTTTACTAATTGATGTTCCCAGTGCGGCGAGATTCGTCCATCCGTCATCATCAGAAAGATCTGAAACCGATGATTTCAGAAGATTCTTCAACTCCTTACTTACAGGTGCAACAGGCGATTTCAACTGTGTCTGAGATGAGGACGCCTTGTCTTGCTCCTGTTCCTTCACGGTAGTGTGAGGTTGGGCAGTCGACTCACCTTCACTCTCACTCTGTCCAAGGATTTCAATATAAATAAACTTACTGCAAGCCGATATAAACGGAACCGGTGTTTTCTTCTCTCCGATACCGTACACTACCTTACCGGCTTCCCTTAACCTGATGGCCAGTCTGGTAAAATCACTATCGCTGGATACTATACAGAACCCGTCAACAGTTCCGGTATACAGTATGTCCATAGCATCGATAATCATCGCTGAATCGGTAGAGTTTTTCCCACTCGTATATCCGTATTGCTGCACCGGAGTAAGTGCATATTCGAGCAGAGAACTTTTCCACCCGGTCATCTCTGATCTTGTCCAGTCACCATATATTCTTTTTAGAGTCGGAGTACCGTATCTTGTTATTTCTATAAGCATATCTCTTATATGCTTATATGAGATATTGTCAGCGTCTATAAGCACTGCCAGCAGTTTATCGTTTGAATCATTCATTTTAACTCCTTTACGCGAAAAACGCATCGTCATTCAACAGTTCGCTAAAAGACAGAATATATCTGTCTGATTTATATCGTATCATATCTTCAGCAAAAGCTGCATACTTATCGAAAACTCCAACAACATACATTCCTGCTCTTTTAGCACCGATAACTGATGTATATGAGTCTTCGAAAACGATACATCCACTTGGTTGTGTTCCGAGTCTTTCAGATGATAACAGAAAAACATCAGGATAGAGTTTACTCCTTGTTACCTCCTGCGTCGATGTCAGACTGTCGAAAAGTTCTGAAATGCCTTTTCTCTCAAGAAGACTTTTCGCAACATCGTAGAAATTGGATGTTGTCAGTGAAATTGTCATTCCAAGACCTCTGAGATATTCGATAAATTCTACTGCATAAGGTTTCAAGGGAATATCAGTGTTGTAATACTCAAGAGCCTTATAATTCCATTCGGCAACAAGATCATCAGGATCTATATCCAAGTCTGCCATTTTGATACAATATTCAGCCGATTGTGAGAAAGTCATTGAAAAGATCTTATGTTCAAATTCAGCAGGGACATCCAGTCCATTCTCTTTGAAACTTTCCTCAGCGATATCTTTCCATATACCCATTGAGTCGATAAGTGTACCATCCATATCAAAAATAGCACTTTTAAATCTACCGGTTTTCACTTTTAAATACAACCTCTCCTGTGTTTTTATGAATAGAGTTCGCAGGAACAACGCCTCTAACCATTGACAAAGGATAGACATTGGAGTTTCTGCCAACGATAGTACCCGGATTCATAACACTGTTACAACCAATTTCGACCTGATCTCCCAATATCGCTCCGAATTTCTTCATTCCGGTATCGATGCATTTCTGACCGAACCTTACTTTAACAAGACTTTTGTCAGATTTAACATTTGAAGTAATAGCTCCGGCTCCCATATGAGCTTTGTACCCCAGGATCGAATCTCCCACATAATTGTAATGAGGGACCTGAACATTGTCGAAAAGAATCACATTTTTCAATTCAGTTGAGTTTCCCACCACAGTGTTTTCACCGATCAAAGCATTACCTCTGATGAAAGCACAGTGGCGTATCTCGGCTTTATGACCAACTATGACCGGTCCGGTAACAGAAGCACTTGCAGCAACTTTAGCAGATCGGCTGATCCATACATCTTCAGCAGGATGATCATATTCAGAGTCATCGAGTGTACTCCCGATTTTGATTATGATTTTGCCTATTTCAGACAAAACCTGCCAGGGATACTCAAACCTCTCCAGTTCTTTCCCTGCCAAAGTATGCGACAGGTCAAGAAGACCACATATCCTTATCAAACTAAAATCCATTCCACTATCCATTACTTTCACCTCCAACCTTTTCAACATTTCTCTTATCCAATCTGCTCATCTGAAGCTGAGCAGTGACCAGATCATAATATAATCCCCTTTGCTCCATAAGTTCCCTGTGCTTACCAAACTCTGCTATCTTGTGTCCATCGATAACTATTATCCTGTCACTTTTCCTGAGTGTGGAAAGTCTGTGAGCTATCGCAAAAGTAGTTCTCCCGGCCGTCAGTCTCTGTATCGCTTCCTGTATTCTGAATTCAGTTTCGGTATCCAGACTGCTTGTCGCTTCATCTAATATCAATATCGCAGGATCACTAAGAATAGCACGAGCTATAGCTATACGCTGTCTTTCTCCTCCGGACAATGTGGAGCCTTTATCTCCGACTCTGGTATTATAACCATCAGGGAAAAGAGTGATAAAATCATGCGCATTAGCAATTCTGGAAGCACGGATGACTTCTTCCTCTGTTGCGTTCGGTTTAGCATACTTTATGTTTTCATATATACTTCCGGAAAACAGAAAAGTTTCCTGGAGAACAACGCCGATCTGAGAATGATAAGAACTTTTGTCCCATTCAGAAAGAGGTCTGCCATCGATCAGGATATTCCCTTCATCAGGATCATATAATCTGATCAGAAGATTGATCATTGTAGATTTACCTGCACCTGAAGGTCCTACGATCCCTATCATTTCACCCGCTTTGACTTCAATACTGACATTTCTCAGGACCGGTTCATATGGCTTGTATCCAAAACCGACATTATTAAAGTTTACATCTCCTTTAATCTTCGCTTTTATCGCTGTAACATGATCCGGTATCTCATCAGCTTCATCTAAAACATCATAGATCCTTTCCATGCTTGTGACTGCCTGGACCAGTTGTCTCGGGAACATACTGATCCATGTCAAAGGTCCGATAAGTATGGCTGAATAACCTGTAAACTGCGCTAATTCTCCTATACTAAAGACACCGCTGATAACATTACGCCCACCCATGTATAGTACTATCAGAGATGTTATCGCAAGCAAAGTTCCTACAGCAGGATTGAACGTACTCCAGAATTTCTCGTTCTTGCTTTGTCTGTCTGCCAAACGTCCGTTCAACTCTCTGAATCGCTCACTTTGATATTCCTCTCTTCCGAATGCTTTCACGACTCTGATCCCTGACAACGCATCCTGAAGCTGATTATTCGCCTTATCTTCAAGGATCCACTGAGCTCTGAATCTTCGTTTGAAAGTCTTACGTGATATAAAAGATATCAACAGTATCAAAGGAGCTGTAAGTAAAGCCATAAGAGTTATCTTGTAGTCCATGATCGCCATCATCGTTACTGCACCGATCATTGATAATGCTGTTGAAAACATCCTTGAAAAAGCTGTCTCGAAAAATTCCTGGATCCTTCGGGTATCTCTGTGCACTCTGTTTATTAGTTCACCGGGTCGCCTGTCGTTAATAAAACTTAACGAACAATCCTGAAGTTTAGCATAGACCTGTTCGCGAAGATTTCTGCTAATAAGTGTTCCGATGCGCGCACTTTTACGGTTATTGAAAATCGCTGCTCCGAGTATTGTGATATTTATCGCAAGTACTAATATGAAAAACCTTACAACATCATATATTCCGCCGGTCCGCTCTATCAGAAAATCATCTATAAATAGCCTCTCAACATATCTTGCAGTCAGTAACAATATTGAATTCAGTATTATCATCATTGTGATCAGAAGAAATCCTCTCAGATGGGGTTTTATCATAGCAGTGATCCTCTTCAAGAATCTTCCTCTGCTTGAACACCTCGGACATTTCTTCGTACCGGGAAGTATTCTTCCGCACAAAAGGCAGTTTCTCTCAGGTTCCGGGCTGATCATGATCTTATCGGTTCCAAGAATAAGAAGTTCAACGCCTTTAGCAAAATAAGAGAATTGTGTAAGGTATTTATGTGTGAAACGAAGCAGCATACGTTCAGCGTAATCACAATTGACCGACAGTATACCCCCGTTGACCATGACTTCACACTTGATCTCACAGATCAGCTTCAAGTCGATCCTCTCAGTTACCTCTGAGCCGATAACAACATACAAACCCAGATCGGTAGCAACTACAAAACAATTATCTGTAAGACACCCATCACTTCCGACATCAAAAGGAAGACAATAAATAATAGTCTCCTCATAGCCGGATATTACTTTTTCAGCTCCCTCAGGAACATCGTACTTCAGATTCATTCAGCGCTCCTATAGGAACAAGTCAATAAGTTTTATTTCTCTTCTGGAGAGTTTGGTAAGATCATCTATCTCATACCGATTGCTGTCAAGATCATTTACGAGCAGTCTGTTACCTCCGATACGTATAACAGGATTCCAAATAGAAGTAGTAAACTTCATATCTCCCCTGTCTGTAACGACCTCCCAATATGCAAATCCGAACTCCTCTTTAACTGACGATATCTTAACTATCCGGGGGGTGAAATACCGTATACCAATCTGTTCTAGCAGGAGTTCTCTTGTCTCAACAGGCCAGTCATGCAGATCACCGATCATTCCTATTTCTTCATTCTTCTCTGAAGCGTCCCTGATCGAAATAAAACGCATGGGTTGAGTAAACGGAAAAGCTCTGAAGACATTGATCCTGGGATATGTCTTACTTTTATATTCAAGTGTCAAAAACCCTCCCGGAGTCCTTGTAAAAACAGTATTATCAGGTGTCAGCAATTCAATTTCAAAAAGACTGTCTACTTTCTCCATTTGTTCTTTGATCAGAAGATCGTATTCTACTATTTCTCCGGCATTACTCATATTCTTCCGCTCCTTTGATCGCTAAAGCTTTAGTTTGAAGCTGTAACAATTTATTATAAACACCTTTCATTTTCTTAAGTTGTTCATGAGTACCCTGCTCCACTACTTTACCATCTTCAATCACTATCAGATCATCTGCGTCCCTGAGTGTCGAGAGTCTGTGAGCTATCGATATCGTAGTCCTGTTCTTGACAAGATCATCAAGTGAACGTTGTATTTTCTGCTCAGTATGAGTATCCACCGAAGCTGTGGCTTCGTCCAGAATAAGGATCCTTGGGTCAGCGAGGATAGCTCTTGCAATAGATATCCTTTGTTTCTCACCACCTGAAAGATCCTTTGCTCCATGCCCTACAACAGTATCATAACCATGCGGAAGCTTCATAATAAAATCGTGAGCTCCTGCTGAAGCCGCAGCAGATACTATTTCTTTAAAACTACAATCAGGTTTGGCATATGCAATATTCTCGGCAATTGTTCCGCTGAAAATATATGAGTCCTGACTGACTATCGCGATATTTTTCCTAATGTCTTCAAACGCAAGATCTTTTATCGGAATTCCGTCTATACTTATTTGCCCTTCTTTAACATCATAAAACCTTGAAATAAGATTGATCAGAGTTGTTTTGCCTGCACCCGATTTTCCTACAATACCGAAATAAGTTCCGGGAGTTATAGAGAAAGACATCTTATCGAGTATTCTCTTATCAGGAGTATATGAAAAAGAAACATCTTTCACATCGATCCTTCCCTCAAATACACCTTTGCGAACAGGTACATCCTTTTCTCTCACTTCAGGAACAGCGTCTATGACTTCAAATATCCTTTGTGCGCTGTTCATACTCAGTGACCACCATCTGAAAATAAAAGACATGAAATCGAGCGGTCCGTTGAGCATAGCTACATATGCAACAAAAGCTGTAAGTGTGCCATATGTCATCCCCGGATATCCTTTAAGCACGAACCAGGAGCCAATCCCCCATATGATAAGCGAAGATACAGTTTCAACAGCTGAATAGGCCCCGAAGAATTTGTTATCATAATCAACAAGATCCAATTCAGCGTCCCTTACCCTTGAATTGATCCTTTCAAAACGCAGAGTTTCTGATCTTTCCTGTCCAAATGCCTTGACTACTCTGGCACCCGTCAGATTATCCGAAACAGCCGAATTCATGTTACGGACACTTCTGTGTCTTTTGCCGTGTAAATGCCACAATCTTGGTATCATCCTGTAACTTATCAAGAAAAGCAGAGGTATGAATATCAAAGCCAGAACAGCAAGAGAAATATTCATCGAAATCATCACAACAGCAGCAGTCACTAAAATTACGATATTAACAAGCAGATAAGGCAGGCCGTCGATAAAAAAATACATTACCTCGGTCGCATCACTTTGGATTCTTGTCATAAGACTGCCGGTCTGCCTAAGGTTGAAAAAGCCTATCGATAACTTCTGCATTGACTTATAGATATCAGACTTTATATTCAATACTGCCTTGGGCATTATACCCGCAACCATTCTTCCTTGTAAAATACCTAATAGCTGATGCAGTATCCTCACTGACAGGATCGTCAGAATGAGGATCCCCAAAGCCGCAACCGACTCTCTGCTAAGCATGAACTCGATATATCCATATATACCTTCAGCCGGTTCGGAGGGTACAGCCGACTTATTCAAAACATTATCGTATAGAACTCTTCCGGATAAGAAAGGAACGACAGAACTCACCATTCCATGCACCAGAATAATAAACATTATGAGGGCAAAGCGTCCGGCATATGGTTTGAAATATCCGAGCACTCTGAGAAACAATGATCTCCTGTCTATACAGCGCGGACAGACCTGACGACCTTCTTCAGGAAATGCATTACCGCATTTAGGACACAGATCTCTGTTGTCCTGAAGATAGAAATCACTATCTTTCAGTTCTTCGCCTTTGATCACTTTAGTTATAAGATCTTTTAATTTGTAAAACTGCTTCATGCAGGCATTTGAAAACGCTGCCGCAGGAATACCATTTTCTCCTCCGCCAATAACAAATATCCCGCCTGTTATCTGCGGAAAAATTGAGACTTCAGTCATCCCTGTAAACTTATAGCTGATTATTTCCCCGCTATCTGTATACCACAGAAAAATTGAATCTACATTAAAAAAAACATAGCCTTTTCTAACACCAAAATCAAGGTCGCGATCTGTACGGACACAAGCGATCATGCTGCTCTCATCCATACCCGATGATCTTACTTTAGTCTTAACAATATCGGGTGCCGATCCAAATCCAAGCTCCATCGTTTCCTCTTTCCAGGTACTATATTCCGAAAAGCCTGCAGGCATTCATCGTTGTTATCTGAGCCGCATCTTCATATGTCATTCCTTTGACTTCAGCAAGTTTCTCTGCCACATATCTTACATAAGCCGGCTCATTCCTTGTACCTCGGTGTGGTTCCGGTGCAAGATACGGACAATCCGTCTCAACAAGAATTCGTTCAATTGGAACTTTAGCCATAACTTCAACGGTCCGCTTAGCGTTCTTGAATGTTACAGGCCCTGCGAAAGAAACGTAGAAACCGGATTTAATTATAGTATCAGCCATCTCAGCACTTCCTGAATAACAATGAAAGACCCCTGCGTCCTGTCTGAAGAGTCCTGATTTCTTAGCTTCTGAAATGATCTCAAGTATATCGTAATGTGCTTCTCTGTCATGGATGATTATCGGAAGGTCACACTCATGAGCAAGTTCGATCTGCCTTCTGAATGCTATTTTCTGAAGTTCTACAGGTGGATCGTCATAGTGATAATCCAGTCCGATCTCTCCGATAGCTTTGACAATAGTTCTGTCAGACAGAGCTAATCTCCCAATTTCAGCAAGGATCTCATCATTGAAATTCACCGCGTCATGAGGATGCAAACCTACGGAACAGACTCCGCCATTTATCTTCGAAGCCAGTTCCACAGATGAACGAGATGAATCAAGATCATATGAAGCTATCAGGATCCTATCCACTCCTGCATTTACTGAACGTTCAAGAACTACATCCAGATCATCTCTATATCTTTCATCATTAAGGTGAGCATGTGTGTCAAAAAGCATCAACTTACCCCTGCCCCCGGCTCCATTTCACCGTCAACAGTAAGAACCTTCAGATCATCCCCTGATTCAGCACAAAGCAGCATACCGCAAGACTCGTTCCCCATCATCATTCTGGGTTTTAGATTGGAAACAACTATAACAGTTTTCCCTATAAGATCTTCCGGATCATACCATTTTGCAATGCCTGAAAGAACTTGTCTTATCTCGCCTCCCATGTCGATCTGAGACTTTAACAATTTCTTAGAACCTTCAACTCTGACGCATTCTTTTAT
>Ga0172377_10008431_pt1 | contig 10575 bp, 8 predicted proteins | sample Pumphouse3metaG_FD_119749 | JGI IMG/M metagenome (GOLD analysis project Ga0172377, IMG submission 119749) | Leachate microbial communities from a municipal landfill in Southern Ontario, Canada - Pumphouse #3 metaG | ecosystem: Engineered > Solid waste > Landfill > Unclassified | place: Canada... | reverse complement strand
TTTCTGATTTTTACCAAAGCGCGGACGGTTCCTTGCACATCGACTGCGCCGCTCCTGTGTTCACCGGCACAGGCCAGCTTGCCGCTGTCCTTGTCTTGCAGACCGCGGCATCCTCGCACATACAGCCGCTGATGGAATCATGGCCGGGCACCAGCGACACGGCCGAGACACTGCTGGTACGCAAGGACGGCGACTGTGTGCTTTTTCTCAACAAAATACGGGGCAAGGCCGGCGGAGACTTCGATCTGCGCTTCCCGCTGACTCAAGTCCATTTGCCGGCCGTGCAGGCTGTCAGGGGTAAGCGGGGCATCATTCAAAGTTCAGACTACCGCGGCAACCCGGTGCTGGCTGACGTGCGCATGGTTCCGGATTCGGACTGGTTCATCGTGACCAAGATCGACAAAGCCGAGATTCTGGCGCACCTGCGCAGAAACACTTTGGTCATATGCGGGTTTGTCCTGCTGGGCATGATTGTCATAGTGATAGCGTATGCGCTGGAGAACCGAGCCAGAAAGGCCGAGATGTACCACACGCTCTTTGATAACGAACAGGCCCGGCGCCTGTTCAACGAACAATTCCGCGCCATCCTGTACAGCATCGGGGACGCGGTCATAACCACAGACTCGCAGGGCCATGTGAACCAGATGAATCCCGTGGCGGAAAAACTCACCGGCTGGACCGAGAAAGAAGCCGCGGGGATGCTGCTGGACGAGGTGTTCAGAATCGTCAACGAGTCTACCAAAGAACCGGTCGGCAATCCCGCTCACCGCGTGCTGCGGGAAGGCCAGATCGTCGGACTGGCCAACCACACCCTGCTCATATCGAGGAATGGCGAGGAGCACCCCATCGCTGACAGCGGCGCGCCAATACACGATGAAAAAGGCGACATCACAGGCGTGGTGTTGGTATTCAGGGATCAGTCCGACGAGCGCGCGGCCCAGAAGGCGCTCGCCGACAGCGAGCGGATGCTCTCCACTTTGCTTAACAACCTGCCGGGCATGGCCTACCGTTGCCGTTATGACACATATTGGACAATGGTGTTCCTTTCGCGGGGATGCAAGGACTTGACCGGTTATGAGACATCCGACCTTATCGAGAACCGCAAATTGTCGTATTTCGACCTCATCCATCCGGATGACCGCCAAGCCGTGTGGGATGAGATTGACGGCATGATCAAGCGGCGCGCGCCTTTCACTCTGGAGTACAGAATCATCGCCGCCGACGGCACGGAAAAATGGGTGTGGGAACGGGGATGCGCCGTTTTCGACAAAGACAACAAGTCCGTGACCATGATCGAAGGCATCATACAAGACATCAACGAACGCAAACTGGCAGCCGCCGAACAGATCAAGCTGCAGGAGCAGATCCATCAGGTGCAGAAACTCGAGGCCATCGGACGCTTGGCCGGCGGAATCGCGCATGATTTTAACAACATGCTGGCGATCATTCTCGGTAATGCGGAAATCCTTCAAGAATCCATTGGGCAGAATTCTCCGGAACAGACGCACATGTCGGAGATAATCAAAGCAGGCAAACACGCCGGCAAAATCGTCAAGCAGCTTTTGGGCTGCGCCAGCAAGCAGTCGGTCACGCCGCGAGAGATCGACCTGAATCAGGCCATATCGGATTCGATGGAAACTTTGCGGCATTCCATCGGTGAGCAGATTGAGCTTGAGTGGGCCCCCGGCGATGACATCTGGCGCCTATGGATTGATCCGGCGCAAATCGACCAGATTCTTGTCAATCTTGTGATCAACGCGCGTGACGCCATAAGCGGCAAAGGCAAGATCGTGATCTCCACCAGCAACGTCAAACACCCCTTTGTGACGCAAGGCGCGGCCGGCGCCCGCAACTCGGGCGATTACGTGCTGTTCAGCGTCAGCGACAACGGGTGCGGCATGGATCAAGCAGTCCAGGCGCAGATTTTCGATCCGTTCTTCTCGACCAAACCGAACGACATTAAAAGCGGGCTCGGCCTTCCAACCGTATACGGCATCGTCAAGCAGAACAAAGGGCACATCACTGTTGAAAGCCTTGCCGGCCAAGGTTCTGTGTTCAAGATTTATCTGCCGCGCCACCACAGTCAGAAACAAGACCTTCCGGCCGCCACCGCTGCGGTTTCCGCGCCGGACATCGCCGGGCGGCCGCATTCCGACACAACCATCCTGCTGGTCGAAGACGAGCCGGCCGTGCTGGCGCTAACAAAAATACTCTTGCAGAAGGCCGGCTATAATGTGCTGGCGGCCAACCATCCGCAAAAGGCTTTAACCATTGCCCGCCAGCACAAGGGAACCATCCACCTGCTGCTCACAGATGTCGTGATGCCGGAAATGAGCGGGCTGGAACTGTCAGATGTGATCGGGAGCGAGATGCCCGGCACCAAGAAACTTTTCATGTCAGCTTACACCGCCGATATTATTGCCAGACACGGAGTAATAAATAATAACACAAACTTTCTGGAAAAGCCCTTCACACGTGAGGCTTTGGAGCAAAAAGTCAGGGAAGCGCTGTCCTCATGACCGCTGCGCCGCCGCGGCGGCAAGAAAACACTCCCTTACGGCAGGGCTTTTTTGCTATCATTAATTTCATTTAACCACATCTTGCCCCGTTTGCAACAGGAGAACATCATGGCCGAGAAAAAGAACAGCAACACACAACTTGACGCGGTGCTTAGCCAGATCCGGAAAGAATTCGGCGACTCGGCCATCATGCGCATGGGCGACGCCGAGGCATCTAAAGACATCGCAGTGATTTCCACCGGAGCCTTTTCGCTCAATCTCGCGCTCGGCGTGGGCGGACTGCCGCGCGGACGGGTCGTTGAAATCTACGGCCAGGAGGCGTCCGGCAAAACCACACTGGCGCTGCATGTGATCGCCAACGCCCAGAAGAACGGCGGACTGGCCGCCTTCGTGGACGCCGAGCACGCGATGGACCCGAACTACGCCCGCCGCATCGGCGTGAACCTTGACGACCTTCTGGTTTCCCAGCCCAACTCCGGCGAAGAGGCCCTCACCATTACCGAGCAACTGGTCAAGAGCGGCGCTCTGGACGTGGTGGTGGTCGACTCCGTGGCCGCGCTCGCGCCGCAGGCGGAGCTGGACGGCAACATGGGAGACTCCCACATGGGCTTGCAGGCGCGCCTGATGTCGCAGGCCATGCGCAAACTGACCAGCGCAATCTCCCAGACCAAGACCCTCTGCATCTTCACCAACCAGGTGCGCGACAAGATCGGCATCATGTTCGGCAATCCCGAAACCACCCCGGGCGGCAAGGCGCTCAAGTTCTACTCATCGGTGCGCCTCAACGTGCAGCGCATAGGCGCGATCAAAGACCCCACCGGCGCGGTGATCGGCAACCGCACACGCGTCAAAGTGGTCAAAAACAAAGTCGCGCCGCCTTTCACCGAGGCGGAGTTCGACATCCTCTACGCTCGCGGCATATCCTGGGAAGGATCGGTGATGGACGCCGCCATCGCGCGCAATATCGTCACGAAACGCGGCTCTTGGATCAGCTTCGACAGCGAGCAGCTCGGACAGGGCGCCATCGCAGCCACAGAATTCCTGCGCGCCCACCCCGAGACCGTCGAGCAGATCATCGCCAAGATCAAAGCCGAACCCGCCCCCGCCATCGGCAGCAAGACCAAACCCGCCGCCGAATAAGGCGGAACAAGGATATCCTGCTATGCTGAAACGTATCTATGTTAATAATTATAAGTGCCTCGTAAATTTCGAATGGAAAACGGGCGATTCTCGGTCTGCTTTGTTAATGGGAGCCAACGGCACGGGAAAAACCTCTATCTCGGATGTTTTTCTTTTCCTTAGAGATATCGGTCGCGGAGAAATCGACACCGGAAAGATTGGCATGTCCGACAGTGTGCCCCTTTCGCCTCTTATGGCATGGAACGGCCGCGGTAAAGAAGATGAGCCCATGCAGTTCGAGATCGATGTGGGGTTGGGAGGCAATTTATTTTCGTACGGCCTGTCTTTGGATCTGCCGAAAACATTCACTCGTTTTCGCGTCACTTCTGAATATCTTCGGCAAAACGGCAAGCCCTTGTTCCAGCGCGACCGCGCAAATGTTTCAATTATTAGCCTGCATGGTGACCCGATCGACATCTCACATGATTGGCACAGCATTTTTCTTCCGACATTCCAGAACGCGATCGAGTCCGGGCCGGTTAACTCTTTTAAAGAATGGTTAAGCCGCATATTGATCCTTGCGCCAGTGCCGTCTTTGATGTCAGGCGAATTGAAAGGCGACGGAAAGTTCCTTTCACGAAACACATCTGATATTGCTGATTGGGTAATATCACTGCAAAGCCGGGATTCCGAACTTTCAGTTCAGGTAAACAATCGCATGCGAGAAGTCTTCCCTGATTTCAAGTCGTTCGGTGTCCGGAAAATTCTGCCTAACGCTAAGTACGGGAAGGATTACCTTTTTTTAAAATTTCAAGGTGACAAGATTTCGGAGATCCCTTTTTTCCTTTTGTCTGACGGGATGAAATGCTTCTTTTTGTCTGCGTTATTGCCTGTTGTTGTGAGTTTGGAACCTTCAGCTTTTTGTTTTTGGGATGAACCTGATGCCCATCTTTCACTATCCGAAGTTGAGAATTTCATAGGCACGCTGCGGAAAACTTTTGCGAATCGCGGACAATGTATCGTTACATCCCATCACCCCGAGACAATGAACGGATATCCTGAGGATGAGTCTTGGTTGCTCATTCGTAAGGACAATCTTACCGCCACTCGTCCGCCATTGACTCTGGCTGAATATCGAAAGGAGAAATCATTCTGCGGGAATGTTCAAAACGCCTGGATGCTCGGGGATATCGGAAATGAGTAAAGAGTTGCTTATATTCCCTGAAGACGGCGCAACCCGCGATCTGATTCTCGGTTTCAAAGAATCCGGCCGCTTTAAAGATTCAAATGTCCATGTTGAGAAACCGGGCGGCGGCAAACTCAACACTATCAGACAACTGGCTAGCTGGATGCCGGACTTAATGAGGTTTCCGAATCGGAAGGTGCTTTTCGTGTTAGATTCGGATTCCGATAACGGTGCTGTAAAATTTATCTGGGAAAGCATTGCGACCGTGATCAACGAATCCTTATGCGCAAGTTTTTGCAATGCGCCAAAAGACAGATTAACTCACGAAAAAAACAAGCTTTTCGACCGTGTCTTTTTGTTGTCATGGACAAATGAACTAGAAGATTTGAAAACTGTTATGGGACACGGTAAAACAACGGATCTTGGCCGGAAATTGGCGGATGATATCCAGCCTCAATCATGCGGCGGCTTTTGGCAAAACCCTGCCTTGCATAAAGCCATGTCACATGTGCATGAATCAGGTAAAACGGAATGTGACCGTGTCAGAGAAGGTCTCTTCCCTGTACTCTTTAAAAATTAAGGAGATTATATGGCCAGCATGAAAGTCCGCGTTTACGTGACGCTCAGTGTAGAGCCCGCGAACAGGCATAGTGAGGCCATGCGGTCCAGCGCTTCCTCGCGCACGGATGACAAGGCTTCCGTGTCCGTCTTCACCGCTAAAGGCGACAGCAGGACGCTGGTCGCGGAATTCACTGTGCCAAAGGCGCGGCAGATGGATGTGGTCGACCGGATCGTTCAGGAGTTCGAGGACTTCGTCCCTGATGCCATAGATTTCAGCGCCAGTTTCCCGCGCTCAGAAGCAGATGAGCGTAAAGCAAAGCGAGCCTCTGAACGCGCCAAAGCAAAAAGGGCTGCCGCGCGGGAGGCTCGCAAAGACCCCGCCTACCGATGTTTCATCTGCGGCAAGCGCACCAAACTGGTGAAGACGGAATGTTGCGGCAGATGGATTTGTGACGACGAGCATAAATACCAACTTTTCTCCTATGCCCGCAACAGTTGTCACCGTAACCATCGCCGCTTCACCCTGTGCGCCTATCACTACGACAACGGACACAAGGGCGACTGGAAAACCTGTCCGAAATGCAGGGATGACTTTAAGGACGAGTTGGAAATGTTTGTCTGGTACGGAACGAATGAATACAACTGGGAAAAACTCCCCGACCCTCCCGCCTATATGCCGACGACATGCGCCAAATGCGGCAAGGTGATCCGGCTTTCAGACGGCGGGTATTCTCACGGGAAGGACGGATATTTATGCGGCTCTTGCATGCCCAACCCCTTTGCATGATTGTGACATTCCGCTGAACTTACAGGCACAACATGGCAAATTTAACAAGGAATCAACCCTCATATGCAAATGACTGCCGACCAACTGCGCGACAAGTACCTGAAGTTTTTTGAATCAAAAGGCCACAAGATCATCTCCGGCGCTTCTCTGATCCCCGAGAACGATCCGACCGTGCTCTTCACCACCGCGGGCATGCACCCGCTCGTGCCTTACCTGCTCGGCGAGAAACACCCGTCCGGTGCCCGTCTGACCGATGTGCAGAAATGCGTCCGCACCGGCGACATCGATGCCGTCGGCGACACCTGCCACCTCACCTTCTTCGAGATGCTCGGTAACTGGTCGCTCGGCGACTATTTCAAAAAGGAGGCGATCGAGTGGTCGTTCGAGTTCCTCACCCGCCATCTTGGCTTCGCTCCGGAGCAGATCAGCGTCACGGTCTTCCAGGGCAAGGACAACATACCGCGCGATGACGAGTCCGCCGCGATCTGGCGCGGTCTCGGCATCCCGGACTCGCGCATCCACGCCCTGCCGAAAGAGGACAACTGGTGGGGGCCGGCCGGCGCAACCGGGCCTTGCGGCCCAGACACCGAGATGTTCATCGACAACGGCCAGCCCGCCTGCGGCGCCGATTGCCGCCCCGGATGCCATTGCGGTAAATATGTCGAGATCTGGAACGATGTCTTCATGCAGTACAACAAAACCGCCGGCGGCGCCTACGAGCCGCTCAAGCAGCACAATGTCGACACCGGCATGGGCGTCGAACGCACCATCTGCATGCTGAGCGGATACGCCACGGTCTATGACACCGAGCTGTTCGCGCCCCTCATGGCCAAGATCAAGGAACTTTCCACTGTGCTTCCCGAAAACCCGGAGAGTGCGACGCGCGCCGAACGCATCATCGCCGACCACATGCGCACATCGGTCTTCATCCTCGGCGACCCCAAAGGCGGCGTCAAGCCCGGTAACGTCGGCGCCAATTACGTGCTGCGCCGCCTGATCCGGCGTTCCGTGCGTTACGCCAAGATGCTGGGCATCGCACCGGGCTACACCCGCGCTCTGGCCGAGATCGTGATCGATAACTACAAGCATGTCTACCCGGAGCTTGACCGCAGCCGCCAGACCATCATCGACGAGCTGACGGCTGAGGAAGCGCGCTTCGAAAAGACTCTTATGGCCGGCCAGCGCGAATTCGACAAAGTAGCCGCAGCCCTAAAACAGCACGGACAGACCATGCTTTCCGGGCGCACAGCTTTCAAACTCTATGACACCTACGGCTTCCCGCTGGATTTCACCAGAGAGCTTGCGGAGGAACAGGGACTATCTGTAGATGTGAACGGCTATGACGCGGCTTTCAAGAAGCATCAGGAACTCTCCAAGCAGGGTGACGCGACTTTCAAGGGCGGCCTCGCCGACAACTCGGCCGTGACCACCCGCCTGCACACCGCCACCCACCTGCTCCACAAGGCTCTTCAGATTGTGCTCGGATCGCACGCTTTGCAGAAGGGGTCCAACATCACCCCCGAACGTCTACGCTTCGATTTCGCGCATCCGGAGAAGATGACACCGGAACAGGTCAAACAGGTGGAAGACATCGTCAACGAGCAGATAAGACGCAATCTGCCGGTGACCGTGACAACCATGACACTCGAAGCGGCCAAGTCCAAAGGGGCGACCGCGCTCTTCACGGGAAAATATGACGAGCAGGTCAAGGTCTACGCCGCCGGGGATTTCTCAATGGAGGTGTGCGGCGGGCCGCATGTCGAAAACACCGGCGAACTTGGCGGCTTCAAAATCCTGAAGGAGGAGTCGTCTTCAGCCGGTGTGCGACGCATCAAGGCCGTGATCACCAACACCGCGACAGCATTCTCAAAAAGCGGCGATGCGCCGTCAACACACGGATAACGCGCTTATGAGCAAAGTCATTGCGATCGACGGGCCGTCAGGATCGGGCAAATCATCCGTGTCGCGGCGAGTTGGAGAAACACTAGGATTCTTGCATGTCGATTCCGGCGCCTTGTACCGGATCATGACCTGGCAGTGCCTGCGGCAAGGCATCGACACATCAGACCCTGTCGCGGTGGCGTCCTTCGCCGGGCGCGTGAACGTGACGTTCGAACCCCGTGGCGGCGCCGTCGAATATCTCGTGGGCGGGGTGCCGCCGGGGGATGCACTGCGCACACCGGAGATCAACCGCCACGCCAGCCCTGTCGCCACCGTCAAAGCGGTGCGCGACCGCGTTACCGGCTGGCTGCGCGGCATGACGCGTTTCGGCGACTTGATCGTCGAGGGCAGGGACATCACGACTGCCGTGTTTCCGGAGTCGCCGGCCCGCTTTTATCTGTCGGCCAGCGCGGAGGCGCGCGCCGAGCGCCGGCGCAAAGAAGAGGTGGCCAAAGGCATCGCCTGCCAGACCGCGGATGAGGTCAAAGCCTCGCTGCTGGCGCGCGACGTCATTGACTCCACCCGCAAGCACGCGCCGCTGCGGAAGGCCGACGGCGCCATTGAGATCGACAGCACCGATATGACCATCGAAGAGGTTGTCAGCGCCATCATCGGCGCTTTGCCGGACGAATGGCTCAAGGGAGGGGCGTCATGAATCTCGCCGGCATGCTCACCATGGCCTTCTGCTGGTTGTTCGTCACAGGCTTCAGCGCTTTCCTGATCGTCAAGATCCTGCGCACTCCAAACGACAAACAGGCCGCTAAAAGATAGTCAGCCCAAAAGTGCGCGCGCGCGACAGCGACCGGTTCAATTATGGTTTCATTTCCGGTCTAATTCTCTTTTCCTGTTCGTCGAAGGTGGCACTGCCGTAGAGCTCGCGCATCTTGCGGAGCTTCCATTCGATCTGCGCGCGCGAACCGGTGTAATCGCTCGACGCGAGCCAGCCGAGGCGCGAATCGGTTTCGACCGCGGCGAGCGCCGCCTTGGCGTTGGCGTATTCCGCCTTAGCAAGACACAGCACACCGTCACGGTCGCCCCTGCGCCAAACGATGCGCCCGCGCTTCACGTGAACCGCGGTCAGGCAGGCACACGTCAGGTATTCGCCCAGCGCGGCCATACGGACGGCCTCGTCGCGCCGGCCATCGGGCAACGACGCGGAGATCTGGCGGAAAATTTCTGCCCCTTGCCGGTAATCCGAGGCCTGGCTCTCGAAGAGCTCGATTTCCTTCTGTTCCGACGCCTCGAGCGAAACCGCATCCGTGCCGAGGCCCCGGATCGGGTTGCCGTAGTCGAAGTGGCAGATGTCGAACCTGAAACCGGGCGTAAGCGGAAAATCCGACGGGGCCTTCCATCCGGACTGGAGGTCCTTGCCGAAGTAGTTGAACGGATACGCGGGGCCGATCCGGCACGGGCCGTACTGGTTCTCGTCCGTCGGCACGTAATCGTCCGCCGCCGCCTTCAGCGCGAAGTCACGCCGGTCGGTGCGGTGCACTGCCACCAGACGGTTCCTGAACGAATACGGCGCTTCCGCGACAGCGGAGAGTGTCATGATGCACAGCGCAATCGCGGTTATTCTCATTTCGGCTCCTGCTTATGTCTCATGTTTGTAGGTGTTCACCTGTTTCCGCCGAACCGCCAACCGTGGCCGTCGGCGAAGTCGAGATAGCATTCCCAGTCGTAACGCGTGATGTCGTGGAGCCCGGAACGCACGTGGTACCCCACGTTTCCGGCGTGGAGCGGATGGTCCGGTTTCGGGAAACCGTGTTCGACAAGACCTGACTTGCCGTACAGTTCCCAGGCGGGGGAAGCGAGCCGGGCGGACGCGAATTCGCCGCGCGGCCCGGCCCAGGCGTCTTCGGTCGCGCTGGAGACATAAAGGAGACGCGGCGCTAGGAGCGCGAGGTACTGGTGCTGGTCGAACGGCATCGCTTTGTCCTTTCCGATATATTCGGCGAAAGCGGGACAGAACCAGCGCGAGGCGGGACCCATGATCTGTTTGATCGTTTCGGATCCTTCACAATGGATATGGTTGAGCTTTGCGCCGCCGCAGCCCGAACAGCAGGAAACGGCCATCGCGAAACGTTCGTCGGTGACGCCCGCGAGGAGCGCTGTCTTCCCGTTACGGGAAAGACCGACCACGCCCACATGCTGCGCGTCGATGCCCGGCTGGGTCTCGATCCAGTCCATGATGCGGCTAGCGCCCCACGCCCACGCGGAGAGGATTCCCCACTCGTCCGGTCTGCGGCCCTGCATGCTTTTTGGTCCGTAAGCTTTGAAGACACCGCTTGTCGGCGCGTCAGGAAACATGCTGAAGTCGGGCGTGAAATCGTAGTCGCATGAGGCGAGCGCCGCATATCCCCGCGAAGTGATGTATTCTGCCGGGAGGTAATAAACCGGACGCGGGCCGTCCAGATCAGCGGCGGTTGCCGCAGGCCGCGGAGAGACGTGGATGAACGCGGGAA
>Ga0172377_10008430_pt1 | contig 10576 bp, 13 predicted proteins | sample Pumphouse3metaG_FD_119749 | JGI IMG/M metagenome (GOLD analysis project Ga0172377, IMG submission 119749) | Leachate microbial communities from a municipal landfill in Southern Ontario, Canada - Pumphouse #3 metaG | ecosystem: Engineered > Solid waste > Landfill > Unclassified | place: Canada... | reverse complement strand
GGGAGAATACAAGATATAACTACGTATTGCTTCATCATTATATCCAGTAAGTTTCGTGTTAAGCAAAGAAAGATAGTATGGAGTAATAAAAAAAGGCATCTTTTTTTTCTCTGCTTTTTTTAGAATAAAAAGAGTTTCGGTAGATAAAGAATAGTTTAACCACTGATTAAGTTCTTGAGGATTTCGAATAGCTAGCGATAGATGGAATCGGTAGTCGTTCCACCATTCTTTTACTTGATTTACTTTTTGTGGGTAATCCATTTCTTCAGTAAAAGTATATCGAGAGGATTTAGATGATTTAAAATCTATTTTTTGTACTAAATGGTGTATAATTCGTTCTTTATTTTCTTTCCGAATGTTTAGTACTTCTTTATCTAACCCGCTTTTCCACCGACTCATATCTTTTTCTAATTGGTTTTGGGTGTAAAGTCTGTTTTCGCTGTTTGAAAGCAGCTGATACATATCAATGAAAAAGTCAATCGGAGTATCTTTTTCGTTTTTAGGGTTTTTTAAAAATGACCAAAGAATATCTAAGGTTTTAATTTTTAAATCTTTGTCTGTTGATAATTCGTGTATTGTTTCACCATTATAGTCAATCAGAAGTTGTAGGTTTTTTCGTTTCTTTTCATCAAAAGCAGGATTTTTAAGAATCCACTGTTTCATGTTATATTGAAAATCAGAAATTGTGGAGCTTTTTTGTGCTTCAGCAATAAGTTGAGGAAACTCTTTTTGAAATAGATTATAGATTTCTGTTAAAGTAAGTGAGAGCAATTTTTGTTGATTCATACGTATATCTTTTTAAGTTGTTTTTATTGATTATGATTATTCCGATTGAAGTTTTTGGAATATATATCTGGTAAATATACACAAAAAGAAGTTAAAAATGGGACTATCTTTCAATTAATCAGGTACTTGTGAATGAGTGTGTTTTTTTATTAATTTTATAAAAAGAAAAAAGGGAGTATAACGATTTCATGTTATACTCCCTTTTGTACTACTAAACAACTCAATGCATGACTTCTACAATAAGAGTTGTTTAATGAACTTATTATTTGTTTTTCTTTTCTTTTTTTCTCTGTTTTGCCTCTTTTTTAGCCAAAATAATCATATTAAAGACAAACTCAGTAATCCAATTTTCTGAATAACCTAGACGCTCTTTATACTGTTGTACTCCCATGGCTGTTTTATGTACATCATCTTTTTTAAACACAGGCTTAGTACAAATTTCATGTATTGTCTCTTGTGTAACATTGTACAATGTTTTTCTAAAACGACTAGGAATTCTCATCTTCCATTGCATCAAATTACCAATTAACATCATTAAGTCATTAGTAAACCCTTGGAACATAAAAAGGTAGGGTTGTACTTCGTTTTGAGATCTACAGTTTTTACGGATAGAGCTATCAATTTCTTTAAAGAAGTCGTCTGAAATATCATAATCATCCTTTAGCATTTTTTTTGCTACAGATTTTTCGCCAACTCCTAATTTTCCGCGTTCAGTTGGAACTTTAAATAAGCGCTTAAAGTTAGCTAAATCAGGTAGAACTCTAATGTTTGTAATCCCATTGTTTTGAGCTATCACTGCTTGAAAGTAAACACGTATTAACATCATAAAGTCCTCTACGTTGTCTACAGAATCTACTTTTTTTGAATTTCTATTAAAAAGTCTTGAAAAGAATCCCATATTAAAATTTGTTTAATTATCTATATTAAGTTTCTTCTTACAAAGATACGAAAATGTTTATCTATTTCTATTGGTAGTAAATAGTAAACTTACTCTTTAAGCTTAATTCTGAATTTTTTATCCATATAAAAGAGTTCAATAACTTCAAATTGAATGAATTTAGCTAATAAAAATTCTGCAGCTCGTTTTCTTAATTTGGTTTTACGGTAGAATTGGTTGAGTGTTAGTGTCTCTTTTTCTTTAATATAACGAAGTAAACCATGTTCTTGCTCAGTATAGGTTATAAACTCGCCTTTATTTTTACTTTCTAATTTCCATAATTGTAAATGTAGAGTGGTAGCTAACATTGTTTCATCTGCTATTCGTATATAGGCTAATGGTTTTTTGTTTTTTGTACGTGCAAATACGGGCTTATTTTTACTTTCTTTAATTGAGGCAATGAGTACAGTTTTACCATTAATTTCTATTTCTTTTGTGGTATAATCAATTTTAGGTTTGCAATATAAATCAGCCGCCGCTTCAATCATATATTTTTCCTCATCCGATTGAATTCCTGTTATATTTCCATTGTCTTTAACTCCAATTAAAAGTTTTCCCCCTTTGGTGTTTGCAAAGGCAGAAAGCGTTTTTGCAATTTTTTGTGCATCCGAAATTTCAAATTTGAAGTCTTGAGTAGTATGTTCACCCTCACGAATAAGGCACTGAAGGTACTTACTGGGGTTGATTATTCTCCGTTTCATGCCTTAAAATTACGTAAATTTGTCTTGAAATCCCCTTTTTATGCATATTTAAGCACATTTTTGAAAATACTCTGCTGTTTAATTCGCTATTTTGATTAAAGAGTGTAATTTTGTTCATAGTTACTAACTAATTAATAACATTATATTATGAAAGAACTAGTCGAAAACGTAAATCAATTAATGGCTGAATTCAATAAAGATGCTAATGCTCAAATTGAAAATGGAAATAAAGCAGCTGGAACTCGTGCTCGTAAAGCTTCAATTGAGATTGAAAAAGCACTTAAAGAATTCCGTAAAGAGTCTCTTGATGCTTCAAGAAGCTAAGCCATTTACTTTTCAAAAAGACTTTATAAAAAAAGAGACCTAATTAGGTCTCTTTTTTTGTTTTTAATAGGTGATTTCTACTCTACACTAATAATAGTAATATTGGGGTTTTTGTGTAATAAACTTAAAAGCTCTCCCTCGGCTGACTTTCGAGGCGCTTTAAGTAGTACAGTAACGGTTAATTGTTCAGTATCACTTTCTGTCATTTCGTATGAGATGATTAGGTACCTGTGAGAAATCAATAAATCGATGGTTTTTTTTATTTCCTCAGGCTTTGATGTTGATAATACAAGAGCAGAGTTTCTCATACCTACTTGTTTAAATATCATTCCCAGTGCTTCTAGTCCAATTAATGTAAGTATGGTTGAAGCAATGCTTATGGTGTACATTCCTGCACCCGAAGCCAGTCCTATACCTGCTGTGGCCCATATTCCAGCGGCAGTTGTTAATCCGCGTACAAAGTGTTTATGTAAAATGATGGTTCCTGCTCCCAAAAAACCAATGCCACTTACCACTTGTGCTGCAATACGTCCGGGATCAACAGAATAACCATCGATACGTGCCAAATCAATAAAGGCATATTGCGAAACAATCATCAATAAAGCACTCCCAAGAGAAACCAAGAAGTGTGTGCGATATCCTGCTTCCTTTGCTCTGTATTCGCGGTTGAGTCCAATGATTCCACCGAAAACACCAGCCATAATTAGTCTTAGTATATGTTCCCATTCCATATTCTATGATTTATTAATCGATTACCCAATTTTTATTGTGTGGAACTATTGCTTTTGGATTATAAGAAAGTCCATCTTTAGTAGGTATTTTAAGTTTATATGTGCGTCCACTTCTATTTTCCAAACTATATTCTCTTAACCAAGGATTGAATTCTTTTAGTATGGCTAAATTAATTCCCTGTTGCTTTGCATAATTAGATAGGTTAGTAATGCCAATAGTGGTAGTGACTTCTTTATATTGAAGTGGAGGATAAAGTTGTTCTTTAGTTAATCGGAAACCAAATTGTTGTGGATTTTCGAAAAAGAGTTTTGCAGCTAATAATCTATAGATGTATCGTGCGGTTTCTTCAACTAACCACAAATCACTAGCTTCATCTAGACCTTGTCTTCTTAATTCAGATGAGATTCTTCCTTGTCCTGCATTATATGAAGCCATAGCAGATAACCAGTTTCCATATTTGGCATAAGCATCTTTTAGGTATTTACAAGCTGCTACTGTAGATTTTTCAATGTGATATCGTTCATCTATGTTTTTATTAACCTCTAAACCATATTCTCTACCCGTAGCAGGCATAAACTGCCATAGTCCTGCTGCTCCAGCATGTGAACGCGCAAATGTGTTTAAAGAGCTTTCTATAACCATTAGATATTTTAGATCATCTGGCACGTTGTTTTCTTTTAATAAAGGTTCTATTATTGGGAAAAACCGATTGGCTCGTTTTAATATTAAATGGCTATTTGTGTGCATAAAACAGAAAGAAATAAGTTCCCGATCCATTTTTTCTCGCTTATCGTATCTATCTAATACTATTTTTTCACCAGCAAAGGTTACACTATTAGGGACAATAGGAATAGTGCTTCCCTTATTTGAGCCTTTGATGTCTGTTTGGATAGTGGTACTACCTAGTAAATAAGGAGTTAAAGCGATAATAAGTAGAAGGGGACCTAGTGTATAGAATAATTTAGATTTCATAATTTTTAATGTGTTCGAATAATTGCTCTTACTACAAAAATAACAAAATTATATAGATTTCGTGTATTTACGATATATGGGTTTTTACATTACTTTTATAAACATTCTTTTTATGTTTGTTGTTTATAGTTTTAAAGATAATAAGATGGATATTATACATGACAAAGAGAATTGCCGTTTTTATGTAATTGTAAATCAACAAGAAGCGTTTGTGAAATATACCCTAACATCCGACACGATGGATGTTATTTCTACCTATGTTCCCAAAGAACTAGAGGGCAAGGGGATCGCTTCATCATTAGTTAAATATGCTTATGAATATGCCGATTCTTTACATTTAAGACCTGTGGGTAGTTGTTCTTATGCTGCTGTTTGGTTGAAGCGTAATAGGGAAGGGTGAGTGATTTTACGTTAGAATTAATGCTATCTTTTAATGCTCTATTATTTAGATTTTGGTTTTATAGGAAGTTGTTTCCAAAGAAAAGGCGGAATCAATTTCCAGAAAAAGACAAGTAGGTTAAATTTCCAATCGATTATAGGTCTTCTTTTCTTTTTTTCTATTGCATTGAATATTTTTTTAGCTGCAACATTAACTTCCATAATGAGAGGGTAATTGTTTTTTGATGTATTTAATAAGGGAGTTTTAATAAAACCAGGTTTTATATCTGTAAAATGGATGTTATAGTTGTTTATATAACATAATTGTTCCAGTGCATCAATGTAAGTGTTTTGCATACGTTTTGTTGCAGAATAAGCGGGTGCAACACCTAGACCTTTAGTTCCAGCTATAGAACTTATTGCTACTATATGTCCTTTGTTCTGTTTCTTAAAGTAGTGATAAGCAGTAAGAATTGATTGTGTAAAACCGAAGCAATTAGTTTGAACCGTTTGTAGCTCTAATTCTTTATCTAGTGTAGCATTTTGGTATCCAATCCCGGCACACTGAATGAATACATCTATAGGTTTCGTTTTATCTATTAATTTTTGAATTTGATGTATTGCATTGGCTTGTGTAATGTCTATTTCTTCGACATGAACTTGATTTGGGAATTGATTTTGTATTTCCTTTAACTTATCTATTCTTCTTCCTGCTATTCCAATGACAGCATCTTGCTTAAGATATAATTGAGCCAGTTCATATCCTATTCCTGATGAAGCTCCGATAATGAGGACTCTTTTTCTGTTTACTTCCATGGGTTTGGTTACTTATACTAGTTATTATCAAAGATAAGTAATAAAAAAACACCTAAGCAAAATTTTGCTTAGGTGTTTAAGTTCTATTATTAATCTAATAAAATATTTATCTATTAAATGTACTATGTACAACTTCTAAACTTAGTTTATTACCGCCTTGTTCAGGGTCACCTCCCTTTAATTTTACACATCCAGGACGTAAGTCGTGCTCAACAGAAATAGTGGCAGTTGTGTTGTTACCTGTTTGTTTGGATTTAGCTATAATAGGTATTAATACTAATTTATTCCAATCAGGATTATCCTCAGCCCATTTTTTGTTCCACGACTCATCAGTCCAAGTAGTACCATCAGCTTTTTCAGCTTCTTTCTTAGCGTTATTTTTTTCGTTCACTACTGTTTGAACTAATCGGTTAAGATTATCAAATGTATACGTGTTTTTAACGGAATTGTGTGCGATTTCATAAGAGTCTATATTGTTACCAATTTTATTCTCTTTGAAGAAATCGAACATATCATCTTTTCGAACTAAAAGAATATTGCTCGGTACATTCATCTTGAAGGGATAGTCACTTTTCTCGTAATAGTTAGGTATAACTAGCTTTACAAGATTTAATGTATCGCTTATTAATTGCTCTTCTATTTCGTCAAATGGTATTGTCATTTCTGTAAAGATACCAGCAGGAGACTTTAAGAAGGTGTGTTCTGTTTCAGCAACCTTTTCTTGTAGTTTATCAGAGTTTTTAAAGCTGTTAGCTTGAATAACTTCACGGGTTGCAGGGAAGGTTTTTTGTGCATAATATAAAGAGTCCGTTCCATCCACTTTTTGCAAGCTGTTGTTAAGCGAATCTTTATAATGACACGCAACGACCACATTTAATTGAACACGGTCTATATATAAAATGGCACCATCACCTTCTACTGTTTTGATATATAATCCTTTTAGTATGTTATTAATAAACGCTTCTGAGCTGTAAAAGTATTCAGGGTGTTCACGATTAGCTTTGAGAATATTCTCTCCAAACTCCTTAGGTAATTCCACTCTCACATGAGGGTAGAAATCTTCTAATCCAATAATTGAGTCACTATATGAGTAATCAATTGGAGTAAAAGTTTTACTAACTAGTGGAGGTTTTGTTTCATCGTAATAATCATCAGGATTAATATCTGTATAGTAGTTAGCTTCTAATTTTTCATCTAATGTATATACATTTAATCTACTCTGACTTGTAGAGTCACCGTAAAACTCACTATAATAAAGAATCAACTCAGTTAGATGAGTAGTATCTCCTGCCATTATACCTTCTTTGTTGCTTTCTGAATAAACAGAAGGAAAAGATAAGCTGTCAAGACAATTTAGTTCAGTCAAGAAACTTGTTTCATATTCTCCAAATTCAGGATCGATAAATCGTCCTAGAAAACCTGTACTAGATCTTGCAAAAACAGGTCCTGATAAAATAGACTTAGTAGTAACATCAAAATACGATGTTTTTACAGTTGCTTTATCGCTATCGGGTAGCATATCATACCCCATATTACCTGTATTGTCATCACAAGCGACAAATAAAACAAGAAAAGATAAGACAAAACCAATTGTCTTTGGCCAGAGATTCAAATTCATTGTTGTTCTATTATATTATAGTTTCTGTTTTATTAAAGGTCAGATTCCCAAACTTTATCGTAGAACTCTTCGAAAGCATCAGCATATTTTTCTATTTCAGAGCCTTGGTAATCTAAAATCGGTATGTTTTTTTCTTTTGCAAAATCAAGAACCGATTGGTCCACCTTTTCACTACTTTGTATTACACCATCACTGTATTGGATAGCTAATTTGCAAAGAGAACTATAATCTATTTCATCTCCTAATAATTCGATATCTTTTTTATCGATTCCTTTCAACATTAAACGTTCTTTAAACTCTTTTGGGAATGGAGTATTAAATTTGTCATCATATAAAGAGAAAATAACTTTTGAATCTCTAAACGATGGTTCGTCTTTGTATGATTTTTTTATATAAAGTGGGGATAATGCAGACATCCAGCCGTGACAATGTACTATTTCTGGAGTCCAGCGTAGTTTTTTAACTGTTTCAAGAACACCACGAGCATAAAATATTGCACGACTATCGTTATCTTCGTACTCATTCCCCTTTTCATCTACAATTTGTAATTTGTTTTGGAAGAAGTCTTCGCTATCAATAAAGTAAACCTGCATACGTGCAGCTTGTATTGAAGCGACTTTTATGATTAGTGGGTGATCTGTATCATCTATAATTAAATTCATTCCAGACAATCTAATTACTTCATGTAATTGGTTTCTCCTTTCATTTATGCTACCCCATTTTGGCATAAAAGTTCTAATTTCTTTCCCTTTTTCTTGGATAGCTTGTGGTAACTCTCTTCCTATTACTGACATAGGTGTCTCATCAACAAAAGGTGCGATGTCCTGTGAAATGAATAAAACATTATTTACTTTTGCCATATCAACATATATTTTTTGAAATTCTATACAAAGATATAAAAAAAAACACTCATAAATGCAAGGAAATGTGCTTTATAATTCCTTATAGAGTGTTAACCTAGAGGCTTTGTGATGATTAAAATGTTACTAGCACTCTTTTTTTATCTCATATTTAAGTGAAAGAATCTTTCATTATATGATAAATAATGATTTATTTTGCATTGTTTAAACCAATAGATATTAGGTATCCATGCAAGTTTTTGAAACAATAAATGCTTTACAAAAAGAGTTAAGTCAACTCAACAGTAAAAGTATTGGCTTAGTTCCCACAATGGGAGCTCTACACCGCGGACATCTTTCCTTAATGAACCAAAGTCTAGAAGATAATGATATTACTGTAGTTAGTGTTTTTGTTAATCCTACACAGTTTAATGATAAAAATGATTTGGAGAAATATCCTAGAACATTAGATAAAGATACACAACTGGTGAATTCGCTTGGTGTAGATTATGTTTTTGCTCCTACCGTTGAGGAAATGTATCCTGAACCTGATACTAGAGTGTTTAACTATTCTCCACAAGATGAAGTGATGGAGGGAATTTATCGACCAGGCCATTTCAATGGAATGTGTCAGATAGTTAGCAAGCTTTTTTCTATAGTACAGCCAACTCGTGCTTATTTTGGTGAGAAAGATTATCAACAATTGGTGATTGTAAAACGAATGGTTGAAGATCTTAAACTTGATATTGAGGTGGTTGGTTGTCCAATTGTGAGAGAAAAAGATGGTTTGGCTTTAAGTAGCCGTAATGCATTACTCTCTAAAGAAGAAAGAGAAAATGCCTTATTAATATCTAAAACTTTGTTTGAAAGTCTTAAGTTGGCAGCTAACTACTCTTTGAAGGAAACCTTATCTTTTGTGAAAAATACAATTCAACAAAATGATAATTTAGAGCTTCAGTATTTTGAAATTGTTGATGCTAATACCTTGTTACCATTGGAAGAATGGGAGGATTCTTCGAGCATAATAGGTTGTATAACCGTTTTTTGTGGTGCTGTTCGTTTAATAGATAATATAAAATATAAAGGTTGATTTTGTTATGTTGATAGAAGTATTAAAATCGAAGATACATTGTGCTCGCGTTACAGAGGCTAATTTGAATTATATGGGTAGTATCACCATCGATGAGGATTTGATGGACGCTGCAAATTTAATTGCTGGTGAAAAAGTACACATCGTAAATAATAATAACGGAGAACGTTTTGTTACTTATATAATTAAAGGGGAAAGAGGTTCTGGATGTATCTGTTTAATGGTGCTGCTGCACGAAAAGTACAGGTAGATGATGTGGTTATTATTATGTCTTATGCAATGATGGACATAGAAGAAGCTAAATCTTTCGAACCTTCTTTAGTTTTTCCAGACACGGCTACCAATAAGATAGTTTAAATGTTTAGAGGTTATTTATCACCTATCTTTTAATTCCAAATTTTTCTTTGGAGTGTTTGCCGTTTTTGGGCTCAATATGAACTACAATATCATAAACATTTTCTACTGTATCTTTAATGCTTTTTTCTACTGATTCGGCAATCTTGTGAGCTGTATCAACAGTTATATTACCATCTACTTCTATGTCTAACGTAATGATGTACATATTGCCAACTTGTCTCGATCTCATTCGATGAGGATTCGATGCACCTGGAACATTATTTACAGCGATAAATATTTTATCGTATACTGAAGTATCTTTTATTCCATCCATTAATTCCACATTGGAATCCATAAATATAGTGATGGCCGATTTAATAATGAAAAGGCTGATAATTAAGCTTACAATAGAGTCTAATAGGGGTAAGTCTAGTATGAATGAGAAAAACAATCCGATTAAAACTCCAGCCGATATTAGTACATCGTTACGCATGTTTATAGCATTAGCTATTAGCATAGAGCTTTTAGTTCTCTTACCTTGTTTATGTTGATAGAAAGCAAGGAGTAACTTACCAATAATAGAAAAAATAGTAACATAAATAGCTAGCTTACTAGGTAATTTTTGGTTATCAGACTCCAGTGTTTTTTGAATGGAAAAGATGAACATTTGAACTCCTGCATAAAAAATAATCAAGGAGAGTATTTTAGTAGCAATAGCTTCCGCTTTTTCATAACCAAAAACGTACTTCTCACTAGGAGGACGTTTCATGATGTTAGCAGTAAAAATCATTACAATAGATATCACAACATCCATAAGGGAGTCAATACCATCGCTGATAACAGCTAAACTGCCAGATATAATTCCAAGAACAATTTTAGCTGCTGATAATATAGCGTTTCCTATTGTACTAATCCACGATGTGCGAATTAAAATTTGATTTCTAGAAACCACTTTTCCCATTCTATTAATTTAATTTTCTATGTTATGTACATACTATTTCATAGAAGAAATAATTAGGGGGCAAAGATAAAAAATATAATGTCAGT
>Ga0172377_10008429_pt1 | contig 10576 bp, 8 predicted proteins | sample Pumphouse3metaG_FD_119749 | JGI IMG/M metagenome (GOLD analysis project Ga0172377, IMG submission 119749) | Leachate microbial communities from a municipal landfill in Southern Ontario, Canada - Pumphouse #3 metaG | ecosystem: Engineered > Solid waste > Landfill > Unclassified | place: Canada... | reverse complement strand
TATATTCCATATTTTCCAGAAACAAGTGTTGAGATAATTCAATGGTTTTGATTTTTGAATCTGCAACTAGTTTTATGATATTATCATCGATGCAGGTGCTTATTGTATGGATACTTGCTCCGAGTCTGGGATTAAACATTTTTTTGTTCTCCTGAATTTGTAAATTTTTTCAGACTAATAAAGTATAACTTACGGCTTACGATTTAGCTGTCAATAACTATTTCTTTGCGGAACTCAGGAAATGTTCAATTACCCAGAACTGCGCCTCGCCATCCCATAACTTTTGATGTTTTCCTGTGACTGCTTCCAGTTTGGTTTCATAGTAACCGGGCGGTAGTTTACCCAGGGGAAATAAAATTTCCGGAGATACGGCTTTAAAACCATATGTTTTGTAAAAAGCCTGATTTCTGGTCAGCGATATCCGCAATTCGCAGTCCGGCGGCAGGGGATTGGCTAAAAGGTGGACATACCCTGTCACCGGCTCAGTGTCATAAAACGTTGACGCTATTTGCAATCGTCCCGCCTTGAGCTCACACGGGGGTGACTCCAAGATAAAAAAGGGCTGGATAGCCGCCAAATTGCGGACAGACAGATTAAAAACATAGTTGTCCGGCTTTTTCAGCTCAAATGGTATAATTAATTGTTTTTGTTGGCGGGCCGGAACAGCCGCGGTTATACTATTCCCCCCGGTAGCGCCGGAAAGTCCAGAAAGGCTGATTTCGATTTTTAATTTAACTTCCCGGTCGAGATGGTTTTCAACCGGTATTGTCAAATTATTCTTTCCGACCGCCAGGCTTCCGAAATCAAACTGCCCTATGGTTACGGACTGGAAATCTGCCAGTTCAAGTCCGTCAAGGTAGCCGAATTGTTCCGGTTGATGCCAGTCGGAAGTGGATTTTATCGGACACCACGAAATTGATTCCTGGGGATAATAATTATTTCTGGTTATGTTAAAACGGAGCGTCGGATTCCGTCCGAAACGAAAAATACAAAACGGTATTTTTATTTCCACTGTCCAAAAATCATCCCCCTGATATGCCGCCGCCTGCCAACGGCCGCTGCTCCAATTGCTGAGTTTGGCGGAACTGCCGTAAGAGAAGCCGTCATAGCAGGTTCCAAGCGAATTCACCGCAAATTGATAATAATTATTGTTTTCAGGCATGGTATTCAGAAAAATTTCAACCGAGTCATCGTGGTAAATCTTTCCGTCGCGCTTGTGTTCCAATGCCTTCAGGTTGCGGCGGCTTCCTTTCTCACATCGTACCGCGATATAAAGATTGTCCCGGTCGTATCCAATCCGGGCGGTAGTCGGATAGCGAGGACTGACCGCCCCGGCAAGTTCACTCCTGAATAAATGGAAAGAAGTAATTTCCGTTGCCTTGCTCCATTCATCCGTTTTTATCCTGCCGTCCAGCGTTGGAGGAACCGGCATTCGCCCGGCAGTTACCCTGGGCGGAACGGCTTGAACGATTACAGCCCAGGCAAATAAAACAACTACAGGAAGTATGCGGTTCATTTCCCGGTCTCCCGGATTAATTCCATGATCCAGAGGGCGGTTTGCCAGCGAAGAGTCGAAGCGGTTGCATTACTGAAATTAGAGAAGTCAACTTTATTGGAAGAATCACCGCAGAGGTAATTGCCATAAAACGGTACTTTTTTCAATAACAGTTGCAATTTTTGGTTTATGACAGCGGCTTTTTGGGCAGCTTTCCCTCCCGCTTTTTCGGCATTTTTGATTTTGTTTTCCAAGGTGGTCAGATAACAGTAGTCATCAATGCCTTCCCGGATGCCTTCCCATTGCAAGGTAGGAATAATATTTCCCGTTTTGTCCGCATAAGTTATGGTCGGATACCAGCTCAACTGGCTGGTGCCTTGGGGATCAATTTGCCGGTGCAGGATATAAATCCACGAAATCTGGCCTCTGATTTTTGAAACATAGGCAAAGAATCCAGTACCCCAGCGACTCGGCATCAGGCCGCCGGGAATACGGCCGTAGGTACCGCTGCCGCCGTACTGGTATGGGAGGTTTTTATATTGTTTCACTTCCTGCACTAATTTTTCAGTCTGGGTTCTATCTTTGTACATACCCGTGGAAAAAATCTGGATGCGGTTGAACGGTGCGAGTTCCTTCCAGAAAGTGCCATACATATAGGCTGCCCCCTGGAAACCGGCGTCACGAATAATCTTCCATTCCCAAAGCGCCCTTTCCTGGCGTCCATGATGACCGCCGGGCTCATCAATTCCCATAAAGCAAGTTTGCAGTTTCCCGCCGCTTAACTCATCAACCATTTTATTGACTTCACGTAACGCGGCGATACATGATTTTCTGAAAGCGGGAGCTTGCATTGCCGCACTGACCCCGCCTTTCTGGCCGGAATTAGGCAGTTCATATTTCATTACCCTGGCGACTTCATATTCCAGCAGGTCTCCGAAATGAATTATCAAAGGGCCTTTCATTCCGGTTTTTACCATAGCCGGAACAATAAGTTTGAGTTTTTCGAATTCCGCGATTTTCAATTTGCCGTCAATCCGGGTCAGTTTGATCGTACCGGGGCCATAAAGGCAGGGCAGCACCAACCCGTCAATACCGTGACTTTTAAAATCTTTACATACTTCAAGCGCCGCATCCTCAAAAGAGAAATCTTTCCTGACGATTCCCCGTAAATTGACAGGGTTATGAATCAGCCAGACCATTTTATCCGGAGCCGGTTTGTCAAGCGTGAAAGGGAGCACTCGCAGAATGATATCCGTTTCCGAAGCAGAAGCATTTTCCGGTTTGATCGTTATTTTGCCTTTATAAATTCCAGCGGGTGTTTTTTCCGGGACGGAAACCAGGAAATAAATACCGGCGCTGGTATTTGGTTTTACGGAGAATTTTTTCAGGGGCAGCAGCAGTTCGGGAATTATGGAATAAGTATTATCATTGCCGACGGCGCTGTTAGTGGTGCCCTGCGGCCAGTAATTTATCAAACGGACGTTGACGGCGGTTTGGTCGATTTGGCTGTTGCCCGGTCCCTTGAGCGGCGACACGGAGACCGTCACGTTTTCAAGGTTTTTAAAACCGTATATTTGCAGCCATGCCGGTTCTTTTTCTCCGGGGGCGGCAAACAATGCGGTTTGTTTTATAATTTCCTGCCGGGACGGAATGCTGTAAGGATAAGCATCCCGGATATTTTTCCGCCTGAATATCACGTATCCCTGCTGTTTTTCTGCTTGAGTAGCTTTAAAAGGCTGGTCTTTCCCGCCGCGTTGTGTCGGGAGTAAAACTACCTGCTTTCCGCCCATAACGCGCAGGGAAATGGATTTAGATAAGCTTTGTTTATCCACGGGAACGAATTTGACGGATAGATCATCGATAAATACTTTTCCGGTGCATTCATTAAGAACAAATTTTAAAGCGATATCAGTTGTCGAGGTGGGCAACATGAAGCTGAAATGATATTCCGTCCAGTCTTTTGTGCCGGTCCCGATCCGCAGCCCCTTGAAATTTTTATATTTGCTTTTTCCGTCTTTTTCGATATGGCCGATCATGGAAGAATAGAAACAACTCCACATTTTATTAGTCTTCAGGCTTTTTACCGATTCCATTTTTGCCTTGAAAGAAACTTTTATTTCTCCCCGGCCCAAGCTTTTATCATAACGGGTATTGAATTGCCAGGCTGCGGTTTTGGGAGAATCGCCCGCCGGGATATCCATGCTCAAACAATAGTTTTTCTCTGCGCCGTCCGAAATAAGCTCATGGTGACAGAATTCCTTGCCGGCCTTGGTCCAAAAACCGGTTTGTTTTGCCAGGTTAGTCAGGGAAACGTCATCCGCCAATTCTACAGGTTCTCCGGCAATAACCATACTAATTTGAGTTAATATAATGATAAACCCCAGTAATTTTTTCATTGTTTTACCTCTTGTTTGTTAAATGATTCTGTCAAAACTTTCGCTCTATAATTTTGTTTATGTTATTGGTTTTTAACTATTTATTGGGGATTTTTTCATTTTCCCGTTTTCATATGCCTGAAAAACAAAACATTTTTTGTTTTTCACCTTGACAAGGCTTCTCGCTGAAGTACCGCGCACTCTCTGCATTCAGCTCGAACGTTCGCATCTTTTTAAAAATTTGCATGCTCATTTTGTATTCCTTTAGTTTGATAAAGTTGTTTCATCCAGAAGAAATGTTTTTTTCTGGAGCGTTAGTTTTTGATTTCTGCAAAAAGCTTACAATAAAAAAATGGGTTTTGATAGAATAAATATCTAAACCTTAATTATTTAAGAGGTTTTTCAGTATCGGCTAATATAAAGTCACTTTGATTAAAAGCGTAACCCCGAATCTGTCCTTTATCGAATGCGTCATCGACAATATAATTTACAATATAGATTTCACCGTCCGGAAACTGCACCCAGCCGCTATATCCAAGATCACTTTTCGGAGAGCGGTCATAGTCAATTGGCATAATGCGGGTTGCCGCCTGGTTCCGTTTCAGCGCCAGTGCGGATTCCTGGTCGGTTAAAGCGGCAAAGAGATTCTGGGTCCACGATCCCAGCCAGCCTTTACCGCCCTGCATGAAGCGGTAAGTAATCATAATATTACCATCATTGAGCAGCCCGGCTACTGGACGATGGCAACCGGGGAGCGGAAAACGTATTAATTCACTCCAGTGTTCACCGTTATCATAAGAGATGCTCTTGTAACAATCCATACCCTGCCCGGAGTTTTCACGCATGAAAGCCACAAGGGTATTGTTACCGAGCGGCAGGATAGAAACTTCGCAAAGACTCAAACCTTCGCGACGTCCCACGATTACCGGTTCCGACCAGGTTTTCCCCATATCATCGGAATAATACAACCGCTGATAAAGGTTGCCGAATTCCTGGTCGTTGATATGTACCCCGATGATCCAGCGTCCGGTTTCAATTTCAAGCAGTTTGTCCGGCACAATTCCGCGAATTGGCGTTTCTTGTTCCTCGGACCAGCTTTGCCCGTCGTCGGAACTGAAATATATGACAACTTTGCATTGTTCGTTATCAATAGATCGTTTTTCAGAGCAGATTTTGTCGACGATAATCGCCAGACGTCCGTCTTTAAGCCGGCTGATGCGGGCGTTATTGTAGTTGGGGATGCCGTGGGTTGCAACGGTCAAAGGCCGTTTCTGAGTCCAGGAACATCCGCGATCTGCGGAATCGGTAAGTACTAGTCTGGTATATGAACGGTCACCGTGATGCGTACATTCGGTAAAAACGCAGATCATTTTTCCGGACGGCAGAAGCGTGACATCCGGCCAGGCTTCGTAAATAGACGAGTCATTGCTGATGGTAAATTTCTTGACCATGATAGTTAATCTCCTATTTGTGAAAAGTTTATTTTTACCTGTTGTTTCATGAGAAAGTTTTGCAAGTCCTGATAATTCCAGTCGAGTCCGTGACGGCACATGGACGCTGCAGTTCCGGCGGCTTCGCCGGTAACGGAACAGGCTGGGATGACCCGGGTCATGTCCCAACCATTTTTTTGTGCTGATATACAGCGTCCGGCAGCGAACAGATTGCGGCATTTGCCTCTGAGCGCGCGTAGCGGAATTGAATATACCGGGCCGGGCTTCCGCCAGTTTGCGATCAGCCCGATGCTATCCGGATATTCCCGGCGATCCTCGGCGTCTATACATAATTGTCCCTTAAGTCTGCGGGTCATACGGAATCCGGGAAAAGTCGGGATCATGAACGGGAAAAATACGGAATCCGGTTTTTCTTCGCATATTTTTTTCAAATGTTCACGGATCATCTGCCGGGATTCCGCAATATGCGCATTAACTTCGTTGAGCGAGTCCCCTCTATAGCCGCGTTGGGTTCCAGGGGGAAGCGTTCTACCGCACGGGTCAAAAGGTTTGTACAGTTTATGTAGCCGGACACCCTCGCTGCCGTTAGTATAATACCAGCCGGAAGCGCTGTTGGTATTCAGCGATACGGTATTTTCTCCGGCCAGAAAACACAAATCGGCATCCCCCCCGGCGTCTACTGCCGCATGACAGGCAATGGCTTCACGTCCGCTTTTGCTTTCTGTGATAACGGCGGCGACGGAATTATTCTGCATGTGAACTCCGACCAGCCGGCAGTCATAAAACAGTTTCACTCCGGCTGCTTTAACAAAATTTTCCAGCTCCAGCATGTAGGAAGCGGCATTGTATTCCAAAAAATAACGTTGTTTTTTTCGCTCTTCCACGCTGCCGCCGGTTCGCCAGCATTTCGGGACTTTCGCCGAACCATCGCGAACTGAAAGCAGCAGCAGTTCTTCCGCCAGGCCGCTTGATACGATATTCCCCATACCGTCACATAGCGGGAGGTAGGCAGTTACCAGTCCGAGCGTTGCAAGTCCTCCGAGGGCGTATTCTTTTTCCAACAGGCAGGTTTGGGCTCCATTTCTCGCAGCGGCAACTGCCGCAGCGACTCCGGCAATACCGCCGCCGACCACGACCACATCATATTTTTCACGAATCTCTATCTGTTTTGACGGTTCAATAATAAAATTCTGCATTATGTTGCCCCGATAATTCTGTTTACTACCAGCTCCCGGAAATCTGGCGAGAGACTGGCAAAATAGGCGGAAAACCCTGTAACTCTGACAATAAGGTCCGGATATAATTCTGGCTTATGATGTGCAGCACGAAGTTTATCAGCATCGATAATATTGATATTTACCAGCGTGCCACCAAGTTCAAAATGGGTCTTCAGCAATTGTCCGACGACTTCAACACCATGTTCGTTGCTAATACTACCCGTATCGATTTCAAGCTGCAGCGGTGCCGTGTTGCCGTAACCCGGCTGAATTACCGCAACCGCTTTGATAATGGCAGTTAAGGCACCGTCCTTGCGAAAACCTGGAAGTGGATTGGCACCATGTGAAATTGGCATACCTCGGTAACGTCCGTTTGGAGTAGCTCCGACGCTTTTGCCGAAGCGGACGCTGTCCGCCCAGGAAAACCAGCCTGGAATAATTACGTGTCCCGGGGGAACTTCTTCGGATTTGATCGTTTTTGTGAAAACAGCGGTAAGTTTCTGCGCCCATTTATCACCGAGCGAAGCTCCCTGACCAAAGCGTTCTGAACGCGACAACCACAGCCGTACTGTTTCACGTTTTGTTCCTTTATAATTATGGATAATGGCATCTGTTACAGTATTCCAAGTGAAACGGTGTTCCCTTTCAATGCATTGTTCCAACGCGGCAAAACTGTCGGCGACTACGGCAAGACCAGCGCCATCAATGCACATATTATAAAATTCGGCTCCACCATGTGATACGTCACGGCCCTTTTCAATCGGACCGTGCGATAGCAGATTCAGCATAAGCTCGGGTTCGTTCAAATATTGATGTTTGAGATGAAAGTCAAGCCCTTTTGCGGTACAATGTACTGCTCGTCGCAAATGTTTTGTAAACAGCTTCCACAGTTTAGTTACGGATTTTTCCGTATGTTCAAACATTTCATGCATAGCCACATCAAAAACCTTTGCTATGTTGATCTTGACCACATCATTCAAGGTATATTCAAGCCCCGGCAGACTCATCCAGTTGCAGCCTAAAGCAATACGCCGGCGTGCTGTGGCCACGTCATAGCCGTTTTTCATGAATCCCGCGACTAACGCGCGATCACCGGAAAACCGTGGGTATCCCAGACGATCAGCAAAAAGTATTTCCAGTCCGCGCCTGAACAGGTTTTCGTTCATTCCCTCAAAAACACGGATCGTCAGATTGCAACTGGATTTGAGCATATGAGCAGCTTCAAGGATCATAAAAGATAACTCGGAAGTTTGGTCTTTGCCGTCTGCGTCAGGACCCCCTAGCTGATAATAATGCGGATCATTAAGCAGCAGACACGCAATAATGAATATAGCCTGTTCCCTGTCAATGCGTCCAGTAGCCAAGTCTTTCTCATAATAGGGGCGCAGAAGTTCGTCGAGCTGCCCGCCTGCGCCGTCACGGTTGTAAGTCCGCGAAGCCATATTGAACCATGCTATCCACTGGCAGGCTTCATGGAAAGTTGCCGGCGGTTCCACAGATAATTTACGGTTAATATCCGCTAGACGCAAAAGGTTGTCGTACCGTTCAGCGTCGGGTTCTTGTCGTGCCATTGAGGCGGAGGAAGAGGCGGTCCTCTTTATCCAATTCTGGACTCCGCTTATCGCATCGAGTTCGGCATTGAGCAATTCTTCCGCTTCCGTGTCTCCCGAATGTTTCTTCAGACTTCTTTTTACCTTACCCTTCAATCCTTCCCAACCAAGTTCCAGCCCGATCCCGTAATCCGGCGCGAAGTGGGCGTCTTTGCCAATACCGCAGGTTATGTCATATAATTTCTGTTCCTGATGCAAATGCGAATAGTCAAACGGAAAAGGTGCCAGGGACAATTTGTAATTGCGGCGCATTCTCGACAACATGAACATCCAACGCCCGGCCAGAGCATCGTCAGAATCGATGTATACAGGATGGTATTCAAGGAGAGATTTGAAATTAGTTCCCCAGGCCTTTGCACCGTAAAACCAGCCTTGCCCGTCCGAGCAGGGTAATTCCCATTTAAAATCATCCGGCGGCAGGACATAACCATAGTCATCTTCGTCCTGGGGACCGAGTCGGGCGATTTTTTCTTTTGTCTGCGTCGCTTTTGATTTGCGCAGTCTTGCGATCCGTTCTTGATATGACATAATGTCAAGTCCTTATTCTTACTTTTATGCCGTATTTTTCAGCTTCCTCTTTCAGTTTTTCTACATGAGCAGGTTCCGGAGCTTGAAAATTGGGTTCCTTCAGACCTGCAGCCAGATATTTATTGGTTCCCAGCGAATGATACGGCAACAGTTCATAGTACAGCAAATTATCCAGTTGCGCCAGTAATTCGGCGCTTGCGCCGATGTTTTTTGCAGTATCGTTTACGCCACTTATCAGCGGAGTCCGGGCGAGAAGGGTTTTACCGGGTGTCCCGATATTACGGATATTTTCGAGGATCATTTCATTCCCGGTTCCTGTATATTTCCGGTGTACCCGGCTGTCCATGCTTTTAAGATCGAACATAATTAGGTCGATATACTCGAGTATCGGATGCAGAACAGACCATTCGTAATTCAAATTAGTTTCGACTGCGGTATGAAGTCCATGCTTGCGGCAGCTTTTCAGCAGTTCGGTAATACAGTCCAGTTGTAATAGCGGTTCCCCGCCGGAAAACGTTACTCCGCCTTCGCTTCGGTAGAATTCACGGTCTGCCAGAAGTTCCGCCATTATTTCAGTTACCTCCATTTTGCGTCCGGATAATTGTATCGCGCCGGCCGGGCATGAGTCCGCACAATCAATGCAGCCGGCGCAAAAATTTTTATCAAGTTGGCCGCTGTTCACCCGGTCATGGCAAAAGCCGCATATACTGAAACATTCACCGCAATTAATACATTTGTCCTTGAACCATAATATTTCAGGTTCTATCGGGATCATTTCCGGATTATGGCACCAGGCGCACCGCATCCGGCATCCCTGAAAAAACACAGTTGTCCTTATCCCTGGACCATCGTGCAGGGAAAAACGTTGGATGTTGGAAACAATTCCTTTCATTTTACGATGTTGCCGAGTTATAACAGCGAAATTCAAAACCGAGGGTGGAATATTTTTCAATATCGCTCTTAAGACCACGCATGACCGCACCGTAATCAGAAGGGCCGGTCAGGAATTTTACGCCGTTATCAAGCAGTCTTCGCATATATTCCACATCGCCCAGTCCCGAAGTGGCACAGTAGATATTGTTGCGGTTACAGGCATCGCTGCACTTCATGATCGCATCCCAGACTTTGGGGTTGCGAACGTTGCCGGGGTCACCGATCGCCTGTGAAAAATCTTTGGGGCCGAGGAAAATCATATCAAGCCCGGGAACCGCAGCAATCCTGTCCACTTGGGCAAGCGCGTTCTCATCTTCAATCTGTACTGCGACGAAAGTATTATTCAACGCGAACTCTATATAATCGTCTGTTGACGCCATACCCTGATCGGCATCGCCGTTTACGCAATCCATACCGCGTAACCCGTAGGGATGAAATTTCGCGTCCCGAATAATGCTTTCCACTTGGGTGACGGACTCGATATGAGGGACCATTATTCCCTGTGCGCCCATTTCCAGCGGCTGAATCAAGTCGGTATGGTTTCCGTGACCGGTTCTGACAAGCATATCCATGTCGGATATTTTGGCTGTTCGGATAATATTTTCCAGCATTGACCGGTCAATGCCCTGATGTTCGTTGCATATCCATAAGCAATCAAAACCGAAATATCCTATCAGTTCGGCTAAATTGGGATTCATGAAGTTCAGTTTAGCGGTAAGGACGATCTCTCCCTTGCTCATTTTTTCGCATACTACACTTTTTTTCAATTTCAACTCCTTGTAGTTATACTAGTTGCATATATGTTTTAATTCCTTTTCCCAAATATCATAACCGTTCTACTCTTGCCTCAACTTTTACAAGCTAAAAGCTTACCTCATTTTTAAAAAGCCTCTCTTTTCGAGAGCGGTACTATCCAAGCGCAACAAGTTGCGCAAAATTTCGAGCCGTCAAGAGGCTCGACCAACGC
>Ga0172377_10008428_pt1 | contig 10576 bp, 7 predicted proteins | sample Pumphouse3metaG_FD_119749 | JGI IMG/M metagenome (GOLD analysis project Ga0172377, IMG submission 119749) | Leachate microbial communities from a municipal landfill in Southern Ontario, Canada - Pumphouse #3 metaG | ecosystem: Engineered > Solid waste > Landfill > Unclassified | place: Canada... | reverse complement strand
TTGCATTGCTTACCCAACCGCGAGGCAGCCGAAATATGCAGCCAATCCATCCGTATTAATTAACTACTATTCTATGAACAAAAACCACTCTGACAATAATGAAGGTCTCAAGTCAAACAGTAAACTTGAGACAAGAAATCTATATTTACCCAATGAAGTACTCATTCCAGAAATCATCAAGTTTATGGAAGAAGGCCATACAGTTACACTTCTTTTGCGAGGATTTTCCATGCGTCCTTTCTTGGAAGACAATCGTGACAAAGCGTTGCTGCGAAAGGCAACGGACCCCAAGATAGGCGACGCCGTTTTGGCAGAAATCGAACCAAAACACTATGTTCTACACCGCATAGATAAAATAGTCGGAGACAAGGTAACGCTGCGTGGAGATGGTAACCTCGACACTGAACAATGCCGTTTGATAGATGTGAAGGGCACTGCTATCGGATTCTATAGGAAAGGGCGATCCAAACCAGATCGGACAGACGGTAAGAAGTGGCGGATATATTCATGGCTATGGACAAGATTGTTACCATTGCGACGATATCTCTTGGGCGCTTACAGAAGAGTATGGATTCCTATATTTGGACCGATTTAATGATAATGATAAATTTGAAGATATGAAAGCAAAGACTGGTTTTAATCTTCGCAAAGTATGCGGACAAAACATCATAGTAGCTGAGGGTAAAGAAAATATGGACTTCAGTAATATTATAAGCATGAACGAAAGTTCGGCACTTCTTTGGCAGGAGACACAAGGAAAAGACTTTACCGAAGAGGATTTAGTCACCATTTTACAGGCTAACTATCAACTTGATGAGAACACTCCATTGCCTTATGATCAGGCATTGAAAGATGTGCGTGAAGTCATAGAGCAGTGGCACGCCGCTGGAATAATCAACGACTGATAGTCAACTATATACAAGATAAAATAAGCTTCCATATGGAAGCTTATTTTATTTCTATCAGTAGAGGATGTGCAAAGGCACTCATATAATCATTAATACGTATTTGCCATTCGGCTTGAGATCGTACATCATATTCACTCCAGGCACTTCCGAAGAAATAAGAATAGCGTTCATTGTTCTTCAAACCACGCTTTATGCCAATCGCATGACCCTCAACACCATCTGAAGGCCGGTCATACATAAGTTTCTGTGTTGCTGCACCATTAGGGAACAGAGCAGCTACATATAGCTGAAACCCATATTTCTCTGGTTGGTCTGTGGGGTCGGCGTACTGCACAAAGTTGTTTCCAATAATAACACTCTCCTTGTCAGCAGAGTGTATTACAACACCGGCCGCGAGGTCATGAGGCTTACTTAGACCTTCGTACCAAACGGTCATGTGATTGAAATTAGATCCCTTGTCAAGGCTTATGATGCGATGTTCCACTACATTTTCATCATTGCCGATGCGCGTTGGATTAAATGTCAGTTCAACCGTGAAACGTAGAGGTCCATTATCTAATATCTTATAAGTCTTATAACAATAAGGCAACACTAAGTTTCCATCAACCATCAAGGCCGGCGCCCCACAACCAAGCGTAGCACCTACTGCATAGCAGTCGAGACCGTCACCATGATCCAGGTGGAACGATGTGTTAAGATTTATCTTCTTGTTCTTCTGTCCATTTTCAGCATTTGCCCATCCAGTAATATTACCCTCATAGTCTTTGTAGTATCGACTAGACATATCCAACTCCTTAGAGTTCTTTGTCCACACATCGATGCCATAGCTTTTCTCACCTGACTTTTGCAAAGCCGGACCATAAACACGATAGGCTCCTCTGTCGTTTTCCCAACCAATGTCATCCTTGCGTAATGGATATAGTTTACCTTCAACCCAAGAACGCATAGGTTCAGGAGTACCTCGCATAATGGTAAAGCTGGTGGTTCCACGCGGTTTCACTGCAGCATCGATTAGCAACTTTCCATCATAGGTTACTTGATAAGTTTCTTGTTGCTCCATCGTGTTGAGGACAACGAAAGCCTCATCATACTTAAGCTCAAGCTTTGCACGCACGCTATCCATATCCACTTCAATGAGCTGTTGGCGCTGCATCGGCAAGTCATTGCGTACTGTAAGTGTCAACGAATTAGCCGCATGACTTGATGTTATTACCAAAAATAGCGCAACAAGTGCTGCCATATTGTGTTTCATGAAAAAATATAATTGTTTATTTGTCCATCAAATGCTCCTGAAACCATTGAGTAATCTGACGAAGCAAGTGGTTGCGAGTATTTCCTCCAAAGATACTATGATTGCGATTGGTATAGTAATTCTCTTTGAAGTCCTTGTCAGCTTGCACCAAAGCCTCAGCATACTCAAAGGTGTTTTGAGGATGAACATTGTCATCGCCCACACCATGACACAGCAGAAGCGCTCCATTGAGTTTACCCGCACGAGTGATAGCATTATCATTGTAGCCGTCTGGGTTCTCTTTAGGTGTACGCATAAAACGTTCTGTGTAAACAGAATCATAGAAACGGTAACTCGTCACAGGTGCCACAGACACCCCTGCCTTGAACACCGGTCGGCCCTCGCTCATGCTCATGAGAGTGCAATAACCACCGTACGACCACCCCCAAATGCCGATGTTTTCTTTGTCCACCCAGGGTTGTTTAGTCAAATAGAGAGCTGTTTCCACCTGATCCTTCGCCTCATATAGGCCAAGACGCTGATAGACGCACTTCTCAAACTCAGCTCCGCGTCCAGCAGTGCCTCGCCCATCAACACAAACCACAACGAAGCCTTGTTGTGCCAAATACTGATCATAGGCTCCACCTTGTCCCATTGACCCAATGTTCCATGAATCAATGACCTGCTGACTACCTGGTCCACTATATTGGAAAAGTATCACGGGATAGCGTTTGTTGGCGTCGAAGTTAGCTGGTTTCACCATCCATCCATCTAGCTTCACACCTTCAGATGTAATGAACGAGAACATTTCTGTGGGCGTCCAACCATATTTCCGGGTCTTAGTTTGCAGCTCTTTATTGTCTAGATTTGTAGCAATTACCTTTCCGCTGTTGCTCCTTGTGGTATAGACATAAGGTGTATTCCTATCGCTCCAAGTATTGATGAAATACTTGAAATCGGCCGAAAATATAGCGCTGTTCCAACCTTCTTGGTCTGTTAGTCGCAAGGTTTTTCCATTCTTTTCAGTCACATATACTTGCCTGTCATGAGAGTTTAAAGCTGCTGCTTGATAGTAAACATCGCCAGTCTGTGCATCATAACCATAAACAGCGGTAATATCATACTGACCGTCACCAATCTTTCGCAAGAGTTGACCGTTCTGATTATAGAGATAAAGATGCATGTAACCATCACGATCGGAAGGCATAAGGATGTAATCTTTGTCAATAACAATTGACTCCATAGCCTCTTCTTTCACATACTTTGGTACACTTTCCTTGATCAAAAGCTTTGCCACAGTACTACGAGGATTGACAGCATAAAGGTTCAACTCATCTTGATGCCGATTCATTGTATAAACAATTATCTTACCTGCATCATTAGTTGAAAGTATTCGAGGCATATAATCCTCTTTGCCTAGGGGAACTTCCAGTTTTTTAGTGCGGTGACTCTTGATGTCATAACTCCAAGCAGATACTTCAGAATTAACTTCACCAGCTTTAGGATACTTATAGCTATAAGAACCTGGGTATACGGCATAATCTTCTTTCTCGGGATTCATTCCCTTGAAAAGCTGAAGTGAATACTGTTTCACAGCTGACTCATCATAACGTATCCAGCACAACATTGTGCCGTCTGCATTAAAAGTCATGGCTGTGTTAAAGCTAAATTCCTCCTCATTAACCCAATCTGGGATACCATTAATGACCTCGTTCAGCTTGCCATCTTTGGTAACTTGGCTCTCACTATTGTCATACAGGAGCTTTACAAGGAAAATGTTATTGTCGCGCACAAAAGCAACTTGGTTACCATCTGGCGACCAAACTGGCGATTGCTGAGGTCCTCCTTCAGAGAGTCTTTCGAGTTTGCGCGTACGAATATTGTAGATGTAAAATACAGCCTTATAAGAACGACGGTAAACTGGTTGTGTTCTAGTACGTATGAGCATCCGCGTACCATCTGGCGACATGATATAACCGTCAAAGGAATCAATAGTCTCACCTTGAGTGTTGGCTACATCAAAGAGAGCTGTAGTCTGTTTGCCTGTTTTGAAAGAGTATTGAACAATTTGCTTTCCGTCTGCTGAAATCTGAGCATATTGATCAGACCCTGAGATGGGGTTAATTCCAGTGAGGCGCTTTGCGGCAAACTCGCTCTGAGTAAGTGATTTTAAATCCATTTTTTCGGAAGCAAAGCCAGACGTAGCAATAAGCAACGCGGCACAAACCATAATAATCTTATTCATTGATAGTAGATATCTCTGTTGTTACTCTTGCAAAGATAGTTATTTTTACGATAAGACCATAAGGCTGCTCCAACTATTCACTAATAAAACATACAATTAATTGTATAAAGAATGTAGGTTTTACTAGCATAGTAAATACAGATTTAAGATAGTCATTCAAAAATTACATCATTAAATTATGCAACTTTTGGATAATAGAATTTTGAATAACTATCAAATAAACACCCCAACCCTCAGTATCACTACTCTGGTTGGGGTCTTTTAACCTTATAAAAAACTAACCTTAACCTATTGAAATGAATCTATATGACAAATATAGATAATTATTTAATTTATAATGTCAATATTTCGGTAAATTTAATCGATTGCCGTACTTTCTGTATAAAAGCGATAAGATTTTGTTCTCAGAACGCTGCTTTGTTGTTAATACCATCCATTTTCATTAGAACAAATATAATAAAATCCCAGAATCGAATACGCTCATTTGAGAAAACCTTTCAATTCTGGGACCTATTATGGTCAGTATTTATTCAATGGACAAAACACCTTCACATCATTGAATATCAAAGAATCACCTTCTTTCCATTAATAATGTATAGCCCATGGGACAATCCATCTAGATTAATAGCATTTCGGCGCAATAGTCGACCATCAATGCTATAAATATCAAATGAAGATTTATCTGCCTGATTAACAGTATTCAATGGTAAATTCTTGATACCAGAAACGACATCAGCCTTCATACTGCCATAATAATAGAGACGGAAGTTGTCGAATATTGTCCAGTACATATCACTGCTTGAACCGCAACGAATACCAATTTTCAAATCACTACTATCAGTTGCTAATTCCGTGAAAACCTCATTGTCATAGTATCCTTTACCAAAGTATGCACTTGCCGACTGCATGTTATTAGGGATATAAGTAGATGGGGTAGAGGCGAGGGTTGACTCGGTGCCTACTCCTACCTTGGCTAATTGTGCTTCAGAAACTGCATTGACAACTTTCTGACTTTTACTACCAGCATATATAAATGTCGATACCATATTGATATTGGCTACATAATCGCTATAAGCTTGGGCTGAAGAGCCTGGGCGCTGAAAAGCCTGAACCTTAAGTTGGTAGGTACCAGCAGGAATCTGAGAAATAGTCTGCCCAAAATCAAATGTTGTCATATAGTACTCAGCACACGAATAGTTGAGCGTTGGTGATCCAACCCATCCTGCCGTATTGTCCATACCAGGATTTTTAATCATAAATGTGATGTCAAAAGGCTGAGTTGTTGATAGCGGTGTTGCAGCTGCTAAGAAATTAAAACCTGCTACCTTAGCCCTATTAACTAACTCGGACACTTGTATTGCTGTTGTTGCTGTGGTGTTTTGGGCCTCCAATGAACTAATTTGTGAGTCTAATTCGGCATCAGTTCCTGCGACATCTTCTGAATGTGGAGTATTGCGAAGCTTACGAATTTGTTCTATATAGTCGGTAAATTGTTTACCAAATGCTGCCTTAGCAGCAGACTCCATCTTACCCATTTCGTCCTGAGTAAGAATCAACCATCTTTGGCTTTTGGCTCCATTGCTAAGATTAAATGTTGAATTAATGACAGAAGATGCATCTTTTGCCGTCATGGTGTTTGGAGTTTTGCTCCTATCATTATGTATTATCCAATAACCACGAAGATCAGAAGCGTCCATAGCGTTCACCCGACTGCGCATAAGGTGGAATAAGTTATTAACCCCAGGAGAACTTGACGTCGTAGCTGCCATACCCGAGTTAGCTACCATGTAGGTAAGATAATGACCAGTAGCTACATTTTGAAAAGCATAGAAACTACGGACTGGATTAAACGTAACTTTCCATGCGACACTATCATTGGCTGTTGCTTCTTCGTTGGTCATCATCCTTAACATCACCTTTCCTTGATCGGCTTCTATCAAATAAGATGTGTAAAGGCCACAATCTTCTGACTCATTCTTCAAATAATACTTCACATTGTCCTCCTGGTCAAATGTATACGCCGGTGTAGCAAAGTCTGCTGGTGCAGGAAGACCGTCCTCTCCAAATCCCTGAACAATTAGTGATTGAGCAATGTAAAGCTCATCAGTGCCATTATCCTCAGAGGCTCCATTGATGCCATATGGCCAGAAATGCTGCGTGTCACCATTGATTCTGGCGTTATCGTCATTATCCCAGAAGCGCAGAACATCGGTCGCCCGGTCACCGAGCCAATAGCCTCGATCTCCATTTGTACGAAGTTCGTTAAACCAATATACATCTTGTGTACCAACACCAACACCATGTTCCATCTCATGAAGCATTGTACCTGTGCGCTGATAGGATGAATTTGGTCCAACACGGATATATCCACCATAAGAACAATCGGCTGTAGGGGTACCCGAATTATACCCTACATTAAAGCTCACACCTTGTATAGAAGTGAGATTATTCCACCAATTCACAGCACTATTCATTGCTGAATTGATGCGTGCTAGAGCAGCAGCATCACCATCAGTTCGCATGGTATAACTCATGGTTCCACGAGGAATGGTGTAAAATTTGAGGACATCACCATAGGCAACCTGACGACCTCCTGTGATGGCGTAGCCTCGCATATAATACTTAGTGGAAGGCTGAAGGTTCTTTATCCAATAAATAGCGCCATTGTTATCAATGAAATTCGTGACGCGATTATCATTAATCGTAGGCTCTGAATTGGTGGACCAGCATATACCTTGCTCCGTCACATTAGTACCAGTTACACTGATTCGACCAAAAGCCATGGTTGCTCCACGTGCATAACGTTTGTTTGTAATTACAGTCGGCTTATCTCCAGTAGGATTAGCCCACAAAAACACATCTGTTGCAGCGGCTAATTTATCTTGTTCCGCATATATTTCGGAAATTGTAGTAGCATTGCTATCGTAGACCGCCTGCGCCTCGTCAATCACTGCTTTAAATACATCAACTGACGAACCAGTACCAGAAGCTAGTAGGGTAATAGCCTTAGCTATGTCCCCAGCCAAGACTTTTTTCTTCAAATCAACGTCTGCCGTTCCAATGGGAGTGGTACGAAGCAACTTGACATAGTCCAGTACAACCTTGGCATGAACGCCGCTTCCAGCGCTCTGAGTGGAGAGAAAGCCTACTTGGATCTTTCCTGTGGTCTCTTCAGTAATTGTGAATGTGATGGAGTCTGGAGTCCAAGCCTTTATAGGGAAAGAGCCAATAGTTGAGATTTTGGAGACTCCAGTATTAGGAATCCAGCCCACAATTGAAGCACCAACGGTTTGGTCGCTCCCGTTAAAGAAAGCAGAAGCAAGCGTATATGTACCAGCTGGCAAAGTGACTGTTTGATAAAATTTCATTGCTTGTGACCATCCAGTGCTTAGTGCAAGCACACCACCATTCGAAGTTCCATCATATCCCACAGATGGAATAGAAGTTCCGTTGAAGGTTTTCGCTGTACCTATCTGGTATACTCCTGTGATTGTGTAGTTAACTGCAATGTCTTTTGTCCAGCCATATACATCCTTAATCTCCTGAGCCACGTTGCCCGTTTCACCAATAGCATAATCAAAATGATCGTCGAAACCATTGTTTGTCAGATATGCCGTTGAGACATCGTAAAGGTTTTGAGCGGTTAAACCAGTAGAAAAGCATATACCGAATAATGTAAAGAGTAAAGTTTTAAGGCGCATATTTAAATTTAAATTATAAGATTAAAAAGATTACCTGGGACATTGTGCAGTTCTGAAAAAAAACAATAACCCTTGGCAGCTCTTTCTGTTAATCAGAGCAGAGCGCCAAGGGACGTATTAATTGAAGGGCGTCATAGCATTGTACCCACCAAAAAAATTTAGAGTGATTTGTAAAACTTTGAATTTGTTTATCTTGCAGCGAAGAACATGCCATTGTTAACAGCCATTTGCACCTGATAAACACCATTGGCATCTGCTGTTACATTCATCTTGTCTCCATTAGAAAGATTAGCCTGAATGGTGCCATCAGGATTAAAACGGAAGATTTCTGTCTTCTTTCCGTTCTGGATCTGAGACCAAGAGTCGGTCCTTTTATCATAGACGAAAGAAATCATATCACCTTTAGGGGTCTTGATGTCATACCCATCCTTATTGGTTGTCACCGCATAGTATTTGCCATCATTGCCCATCACTTGCTTTGTGGTACCAACTTTCATGGCCATAGGATTATTTCCTGTCCAGAATTCGATGGTGTTGAGCACTAACGCATCAGCAGTTGCGGCAAATCCATAGGCTGGAGTAATCACCAAAAAGATGATTTCATTGAGGAACTTGCTATTGGTAGCATTCTTGTTCCACATAGCTAACTTGTTGAACATGGCAAATGAACCTACACAGGAACTTGCCAATAACGCGCCTGCCATGATACAAACAGACACAGATAGATGCTTGATTTTCATAACTTCTATAGTTTAAATGTGTGTTAAGTGGGGTAAAATTACATATAATATATGATGTAACAACCTTTTTGTTGTTTTTTTAACATTCAATTTTAATGCTTGAGCGATCTATATATAACGAACCAAAGGCTTCTTAAAAATAATATAATTTACTTGTCATTAATTAATTATTTCGCTATCTTTGTGAAACAATTAAGATGGAATTGCTTTGAAATAGTAAATGCACACATGAAGAAAACAGCACTATTAATATTACTTTTTGCCGTATGCCTTGATGGGATGAGCAAATCAATGGCTGAAATATGGCGTACAATGCCAGATAAAATCATTCCTTATATCGACGCAAAACATAGGACGGAAATGATTGATTTCATAGGTCTTGGCCAGATAGGGGAAGTAGATAACGCACTGCAAGGAAAAAGTTCAATAGTTGTTGTTAATGCCAACTATTTACAAGCGAAACTTAATGAAGTTACAATTGTTCAATTGAAAAGGCTTTCTTACATTGGCGGTGATTCTGTTTTTTGCATGGTTAAGACATGGCTTACACCGGAACCAGAGAGTGAGGTGTCATTCTACACTCAATGTTGGCAACAGCTATTCATTCCTTCTACAAATCAAGGCAACCAATTATTTTCTGTTGAGTCGGTTTCCATTAATGCCCAAAATCAGTTGTCAATAACTGCCAAAGACTCTTTACACTCAATGACTGAGTTTATCTTAACTAGTGCTAGTCTATCTGCAGATAATGATCAAATAACTATTTCGTGTTCCGCACCGTTGACCTCAACTGATAATAAGGACAAAGTAAAAGACATATTGCGGCCTATTGTACTGACATGGGATGGTTCAACATTTAAATAAAAAACGACATAAAGCTCGGAATGCTAATTATATTAAGTTTTATATATAGATAATTAGCTTATAATAAGTGATCTATAGTATTTATATCAAGCTCTATTTTAATCCGGAAGCTAACTGTGTTTATCACTATTAATACACCAAATCTTATCAATAAGAACTTAATCGCTAAGCTCCATAATGACACTATCTATTTCTGATAAGACTCTATTCTTGTGTTAATAATAACTTTGGAATAGACTTGGGGGTTCAATAGGGTAGTGATAAGTGAAAACAAAAGCACAAATATGAATCATTCGGGTGAAACTAAGGTAAAAAGCCTAGATTCATCTAATTTTCATACCTTTGTCAGAAAGCATCCAAAACATTTTTAATCAGAATGTTCTTCACGAAAAAAAATCCCCGCGCATTATTCAAATGCACGGGGATTATGTCTTATTTAATTTAGTTATTTTGTTTTTGCTTCTTCCATGTTGCCTTCGACGTACAATCGAGTCATCTCAGGAACACCATTTGTTCTAACCGTAATGGTCTTTTTGAAATGACCAGGAAACTTTCCTTTGCCATTATAAGTAACAACTATCGAACCTTTTTCACCTGGTTTAATTGGGGTCTTTGTATAAGTTGGTACAGTGCAACCACAACTGGCAACAGCTTGATTGATAACCAAAGGTTGGTCACCCACATTGGTAAATGAGAAGTTGCACTTTTGTACAGCACTTGACTCGGAAAAATCACCAAAGTCATAAGTAAGTTTATCAAACTTAATTTGAGCTTGAGCAAAAGCAATATTCATACTTGCCACAAGCATTAATGCTATCATTAAAATCTTTTTCATATTTTTTCCTTTCCGTAAAATTTCTCATTAAAACGATGCAAAATTAGACAAT
>Ga0172377_10008427_pt1 | contig 10577 bp, 8 predicted proteins | sample Pumphouse3metaG_FD_119749 | JGI IMG/M metagenome (GOLD analysis project Ga0172377, IMG submission 119749) | Leachate microbial communities from a municipal landfill in Southern Ontario, Canada - Pumphouse #3 metaG | ecosystem: Engineered > Solid waste > Landfill > Unclassified | place: Canada... | reverse complement strand
GGGCCGACCTTAAGGGGCCCATGGTATTGGGCGAAAACTGTGAGATAGCTCCAGGAGTAAGGCTGCGCGAATTCTGCGTCATCGGCGACAACGTTATAGTGGCCCCCAACTCTTTCGTTGTCAGATCGACCGTCTTCAGCAACTCCTATCTAGGTGAAAACTCGGTCGTATCAGGCTCCATTATCTGCAAGAACGTGGTGCTCAAAGATAGTGTGCGCGTAGCGGAAGGCGCAGTGGTTTCCGATGACTCCATCTTAAACAGCAGCGTTACAGTGAAGCCCGGTATCCGGGTATGGCCTGGCAAGACCATCGATGAGAGCGTGGTGCTTTCATCGAGTGTAGTATGGGAGCAGCGCCTCAGGCGCGAGCTGTTCCATTCGGGCAAAGTATCGGGGCTCGTGAATTTCGAATTCACGCCCGAATTTGCGCTAAGGCTGGGAAATGCAATCGGGGGTACGATGAAGAAGGGTGCAAGCGTAATAGTCAGCCGGGATCCAAGCCGCACAGCCAGGATGATGAAGCGCGCCCTCGCTGCCGGACTGTCCAGCTCAGGCGTTTCCGTCTGCGACCTGCAGGGCGTTCCAGTCCCCATCCTCTCCCACATGGCCAGGCGTGGCGATTTCACTTACGCAATACATACGCAAACCTCAGACAGAAACTACGAGTTTGTTGACATCAACGTCTTCGACTCCGAGGGACTTGCGCTATCGCGAGAATCAGAGCGCAGACTCGAAACCTTGCTGGCACGTGAAGATCCGCGCCGCACTAGCGCCCGTGAAGTCGGCGGCATAAGGTACTATCCCAGAGCAATAGACATCTACACTGAAGACTGTCTCTTGAGCATCGACACGGAGGCCACAAAGGCAAACCGCATGAAACTGGTAGTAGACTGCAGCTATGGCTTCGGAGGAAGCATCCTCCCTTCAATGTTTGTGCAGATGGGCGTGGAAGTCATGTCGCTCAATGCCATAGAGCAGGAGACCAAGATGCCCAAATCGTCAGAGCAATTCGCGCAGTCCCTGGATGAGCTAGCCCTCATAGTCAAGACGATCGACGCTGACATGGGAATCGTCATAGATCCTCAGGGTACGAGGATGTGGGTCACTGCTGACGGGGGACGTGTCCTCACCGACATGGAGCTCGCCTACCTATTCTCCCTCCTGACAGTGCGCTCGAAGAATTCGCGGAACGTTTCTATGCCCAGCTACATGCCTTCAGTATTTGCCCAGGCTCTTACCGCCAACGGCGCCACAGTCTACCGGGCCAGGGCCAACGTAAGAAGCCTTGCCGACCTGGCGCGCACGAGCAACTCGGCCATTGCGTCAGACCTGGCCGGAGGATTCATCTTCCCCCATCTGAACAATGGGTTTGATGCGATCTTCGGCGCCGCGAAGTTCATAGAGCTCGTGGCCAAAGATGCAGCTCCACTCTCCCAACTTGTGCAACTCGTCCCTGAACACCATCTTCTCTCTGATACTGTGCCATGCCCCTGGGAGCTGAAAGGGCAAGCGATGAGAGAGCTTCTCAGCAAGCTTGATGATCCAACTGTGGAAACATACGATGGCTACAGGAAGTCCATGGGAGATGCATGGTACATGGTAATGCCCGATCCTGTGCACCCCTCCTTCCTGCTCTATGCCGAAGGAGCTACAAGGGCCGAAGCCGAGAAGATGTTGGAGGCGGCCAGAAAAGAAGTAATGGCCGAGATGAACAAGCAGCCCTGAGGCCCGGGCCCCTTGAAGCAGGGCCGAGGTTCAGTATTGCCCGGGGATTCACCGCTCAGCAAGTCATTCGATCCGGCCTGCCCAAAGATGGCAGGCCCTTTTCTTAGCCAGTGGCATTCGCTGTGCAGAAGGTACCAGGCTCCGCACGGAGAACGACAAAGCGCTAGATGCCAGTAACGTCACTGGGACTTATGACATACATTTACGTAGAGGAAGTCTGTCGGGGAGGTGGATTACGTGGCCAACTTGAGCGGGTGCCATATCTGCCTGCTAGGAGGAGATCGCCGCGAACTCAAACTGGTATGCACCCTCATAGACTCAGGGGCGAAAGTCAGCTGCTACGGCGTGCCAGGGGACGGGTTACGTCCGGAAGCGATCGTGGCAGAAAGCGCTGAGGAGGCATGTCGCGGAGCGAACGCCGTGGTGTTTCCGCTTTCAGGAACCGACTCCAAAGGCAACGTGAAGGTTACATCCAGGCCTGTCTGCATAACACGGGAACTGTTCTCTGTTTTGAGTCCAAACGCAATCCTGTTTTCAGGAACCGTGCCGCGTTTTCTGGCTGCCGAGTGTGAGTCTCTCGGAATTCGCATCGTAGAAACGACAGCCAACGACGAGCTTGCGATCCTCAATTCCATTCCGTCGGCGGAGGGCGCCATACTCATGGCCATGCAGGCCACGCCATTTACCATACACAACAGCAATTGCCTCCTCCTTGGGCTGGGGCGAACCGGGACTACCCTCGCCCGCATGCTTCAGGGCATCGGGGCCCACGTATGGGTCGCAGCGCGAAAGGGAAAAGATCGGGCTCGCGCCTTTGAGATGGGTCTTTCGCCTCTCGGCTTCGGCGACCTGTCCTCATGCCTTCCTCAGATAGACATCGTGTTCAATACAGTGCCTGCTCTTGTTCTGGACCGAACGCTCATATACTCCATGAAAAGGACTGCTGTCATCATAGACCTTGCATCCGCCCCTGGAGGAGTGGACTTTGTGGCCGCGTCAGAACGCGGCATCCATGCGGAGCTCGCCCCGGGGCTTCCGGGAAAAGTAGCGCCGGTCACGGCCGGTCAAATGGTTTCAAAGGTGCTGCCGGAGATAATCGCAGCAGAACTTGCCAGGGACGAGTGCAGACTATGAATGTGGCGGTGGCAGTTGCAGGGGGTGGGTGGGCGGGATGCGCAGCTGCAGTCGCCGCGGCGCAGGCGGGAGCCGACGTAGTCCTCATAGAACGCACTAACCTTCTGCTAGGAACAGGCCTCGTCGGCGGCATCATGAACAACAACGGGCGATTCACTGCCGCGCGCGAGCTGGCCTCCATGGGCGGGGACTTTCTTCTTGATGTCATAGATCAGATGACACTGCATCGCAGAATCAACTTCCCGGGCCATCTCCATGCAAGCTTGTATGATGTGGCAAGAATCGAGGCTAAGGTAAGAGCGGCCCTGATGGACCTGGGCATACATGTAATGCTGGAGTCGCGCGTCACAGGTGTGGAGATGGACGGAAGGCGAGTGACCCATCTGGCACTGGCGGACGGAAGCCGCATATCAGCCAACGCATTTGTGGATGCCACAGGCACTGCAGGGCCGCAGGGAAACTGTGCCCGGATCAACGGGAGCTGTGTAATGTGCGTTCTCAGGTGCCCCGCCTACGGCCCACGGGTGAGCATAGCAAGCAAAGCCGGAGCAAGGGAGATCTCCGGAAGCATTTTCGAGGCCATGAGCGGGTCGTGCAAGCTGGAGAAGAAATCGCTTTCGGCGTGGCTGGTAAGAAATCTGGAGGAAAAAGGGGTGCTAGTCGTTCCGGTGCCGCGCTACATAGCGCGCCTCGATAGGACGGCGCCAAAAGCATGCCAGCAATACTCGCTTCCTGACTTCTACGACAACATAGTCCTGCTTGACACCGGGCACGCAAAGCTCATGGCCCCATTCTTCCCCCTGGATTGTCTTAGGATGATTCCCGGATTCGAGCATGCGGTCTTCCATGACCCTTATGCAGGCGGCCGGGGCAACTCAATAAGATACACGATCATAACTCCGCATGATCAAACCCTCAAGGTCGAAGGCGTCGACAACCTTTTCTGTGCAGGCGAGAAAGTCGGCCTCCTGGTTGGGCATACCGAAGCGCTTTGCACTGGTTCGCTTGCAGGCCATAACAGCGCAAGGTGCTCAACAGGGCGGGAACTTCTGACCATTCCTGCCTCTCTGGCAATCGGAGACCTGATCGTTTTCATAGAGCAATCTCTCCGGACATCCGCCGGATTCCTGAATAAGTACACCTTTGCAGGAGGGGTCTACTTCAGGCGCATGTACGATACAGGCCTGTACACAACTGACATACGACGGATCGACCAGCGGGTGAAAGCCGCCGGCATGGAAGGGATATTCAATCAAAAGCTGGTCAGGCGCAACCCTGGAAGCGGGCTGTTTGTCTAAGTTGGGTTGCGCGAGTGCGGCGTTGCCCGCATCTGGGATCAGGGTTCTTGCCGTTTGGGGCAAAGAGCAGAGTCTTGTATTGAATCTCGCTTTCCGCTGTTGCCCCTTCCATACAGCCATAGCTCTCCAGGATTGGCATGAGGAGAGCAGTGACGCTGTGCCATTTGCATTCTCAGGTTTCTGGAGCGGGATGACCCATTGGCGGGTCGGTCTTTGAGGGAAGTGACCTGTCCATGGGTCGGTTCCTCGAATTTCGACCTGCTAGCGGGTCAGTCAGGAGTGCGACGCCCCCATGGTGTGTAGGCCCGGATCCTACGACATAATGCCGCCCCTTCTGGCTGGGCAGACAATAGGCGATGCCCCTGCATCGCTTTCCTCTTCAGACGCCTCCAGCATCTTGACCCACTAGCGGGTCGTTTTTTCTGGAAGCGACCCGCTCATAGGTCATTCCCTCGAATTTCGACCCACTGCCGGGTCACTCCGCAGACTAGGCCGCCGGCCTCGCGCGAGTCCAATGCCTGTCTACGGAGAGTACTTCCTGTAGCTGGACGTACAATCGACCCTACGTTTGCATGGTTTCTCTTTTCATTCACTCAAGGGTGCCTCGACCCACTGCCGGGTCGTTTTTGTGGAAGACGACCCGCCCATGGGGCGTTCTCCATGGATTTCGGCCCGCCAGTGGGTCATTCGGTTTGCGCCTGAGCCTTGGTCTGCAAATCCCTGCCCTCAATGTGCATCGCCCCTCAGATAGCTAGAAAAGCCGGAGAGCCTGGGCGACACAGGACAGAGCCGAAGGGTATTGGCGACAACAGCGAGCCTCCAACTGAATTCAGAATGCGAAAGAGCAACAGAGTCCCGAACGATCATCTATTCGGGACTCCAAGGATAACTCATATATGACAGGTTGTAGATGCCCAATGTGGGCGCAGGTTAGCGCCTGCCCAAAGCCTTTACGCTACTTCCAGCCCCCGCTTGCGCCTCCTCCGCCTGACCTGCCTCCTCCAAACCCGCCAAATCCGCCGGATGAGCCTCTGCTTGAACCCCCAGACGGTCCTTTCCATCCCCCGCCCATGAATGGTCCTGGAGTCGAAGGAGGGCGACGCACACCGCCACCTGACTTGGGCGGCCGTCCAGATGGACCTTTGCGCGAACTGGATTTGACAATCAAATACACGATCACAATGGCAAAGAAGACTATCGCTGCCAGCTCATCGGGGGAAAGACTCTTCTCTTCTTTACTGGAAGGTTCGATCTCTCCACCTGCCAGCCTGAGGGCGATTGTGTTGACTGCTTCCACAATACCGGCTGCGGGATCCCCTTCCATAAAATGAGGGACAAGGTTCTCATCGATTACACGGCCGAGAAACGCATCGGGCAGGTCACCTTCGAGACCATAGCCTGTCTCAAACCGCAGTCTTCCTTCCTCATCTGCAATCAGCAGAAGAAGGCCGTTATCCTCTTTCGCCTCGCCTATTCCCCACTTCTGAAAGAGCTCCACCGAGTATTCTTCGATCGAGTAGCCACCCATGTCGGGCACGGTAACCACCGCGAACTGCACCCCATTGGCCTCGTTCAACGCAAGCAGCCTCTCCTCGATCTCCTGCGCCTCTGCTGACGTGAGCATCCCCGCAAGATCGTTGACGAGTCGAGGCGGCACCGGCTTTGTAGGAACCTTCGGCTGCCCGTACACCCAAAGGGAGCAGAATAAGACTATTGCAAAGGCGCACACCACCGCTGCCCACAGCCGAGCTGGGGATGCATGCATCGGTCTTCGATATCCATCAGACGTTCCTGGTCTTCTGAGTCTCGTCATTGGTATCCTACGCTCCGATCTGCTCTAGTCTGAATCGTTCTCATGCGCCTCTAGAACTTGACCTCAGGAGCGACCGATGCGCCGGTCTGGGCCTCGAACATGTCCTTCGGCACCGCACCGCGCATTCCCGCAACTATCGAGTTGGGGAAGGTGCGGATTTTCACGTTGTACGACTGGACAGAGGTATTGTACCGCTGCCTTGCAACGGCTATTCTGTTCTCGGTGCCTGTAAGCTCATATGTCAGATCTCTGAAGGATGCATCCGCTTTGAGCTCAGGGTAGTTCTCGACTACCAAGAGAAGCCTGGAAAGTGCGCCTTCAACAGCGTTCACAGCCTCAGCGGTCTCGGGGACCGTTTGAGCGCCGCCCAGCTTTGCCCTGGCATCGGCTATGGCTGTAAATACCTCTTCTTCATGGGCAGCATAGCCTTTTACCGTTTCCACAAGATTCGGAATAAGATCATAACGTCTCTGAAACTGATTTTGTACTTCGGCCCAGGACACGTTTACTTCCTCTTCCGACCTGATAATCGAGTTAGATACGCTTACGAAGCCGATCCCCAGTACAGCCACGATCGCAAGGACTATCACCAGAGCAACAAGGCCTGACTTCTTCAACGCATATTCCCTCCCTCATACTGATAGCAAGCTCGACTAAGATTAACATGGAATTGATGGCTGCGCAACCGAAGTCCAGTAGGCTTTCAACTCAGCTGGCGTCCCGGTTGGCCCGGTTCTCTCAGTCATCCGGCGTCCCACTCCCCAGGCGTCTATTCGCCTTCCCGAGCCGCACGTTTCTCTCTGGAGTAGAAGTACAGGGCCACTATTGTTGCGATGTATGGAACCATTTGAGTGAATTGGGGCGGAATCATCGTTCCCTGCAGGCTGAGCCCCAACCCATCGAAAAACCCAAACACCAGCGACATCAGAAGAAGCCCCATTGGACGCCCCCTGGTAAGTATTATTACAGCAAGGGCAATCCAACCGCGGCCATTCGACATATTCTCTGAAAAGAGCGTAACATAGCCTAAGGAGAGATATGCGCCTGCGAGTCCGCAAAGAACTCCTGAAGCGATTATCGCTTGCGCCTTGATCCTGTCGGAACTGACCCCTACAGAATCAACAGCCCGCGCGTCCTCCCCAACAGCGCGGAGCCTCAATCCATACCTTGTACCGAATATGTGCCATTCGACAACAAAGGCAAGCAGAATACTTACGTACACGATGAACGGATGCCCGCTGAGAATGGGCCCGACGCGCGGAATCCCGGAGATGAGCGGGATGTTCCAGCGCGGCATTGACTGAATCGCGTGGGACATGAAAGCGCCCTTCACGTGAAAAAGCTGCCTGAGGGAATACGTTGTCCCCCCGAGTGCCAGCATGTTGAGGGCAGTCCCTGTGACGAATTCATCAGTCTTCAAAGATACCACGAAGATGGCAAATACTAGGGCTGCCACAAGGCCGCCCGCTATCCCGGAGAAAACACCTATGATCCATGATCCAGAAAAGTAGCTCCCGGCGACAGCCGTAAAAGCCCCGATCAACATCATGCCTTCCATAGCAATATTGAAGACATTGGCATGAAAAGTGTAGGCCCCGCCGAGGCCGGCAAGGAGGACCGGGGTTGCCGAAAGGATGCTCGACCTTATCATCTCAACCATTAGATGCATGGCGTCCATCCCCCATTCCCTTATCCCTGCCGCGAGCCCTTCTCATTCTCAGCTCGGCAGCGATGTTGTTTATCAACATGCGAGTCGACTCCCTACTTGCCACGACAAAGAGCACAACTATTGCCTGAAGAACCAGCGAAAACTCGGAAGGGACCGAGGTTTCAAGTTCCATGCCCATCGCCCCTGTCTGAAGCACCGAAAAGAACAGTGCGTAAAGGCCGGTGGCAACCATGTTGTTGTTTGCTACGATCGCTATCATAACCCCATCCCACGCATAGTTGGCACCTATCCCTTTCACAAACCGATGCTGCATTCCGCCCATGATCATGAGCCCGCCTGCGAGCCCTGCCAGGGCCCCGCTGAGAAGCATCGCCCCAAGATAGGCGGAGTCATTTCGGCATCCGCCAGTCCTCGAGAAGATTGGATTCTGCCCCATCGCCCTCCACTCATAGCCGATCTTCGAGCGGTTCCACAAAACAGAGACAACTGCGAAAGCCGCAACCGCCACCAAAAATGCGGAGCCAAATCCGTTCCATATCGGAAGCCATGCTCCGGGATTGGTCATGGGGGTGAGTGGAGAATACATCCTTCTGTCTAGCATAGGCCCGGATATGAGATACAGCGTGAAGTAGTCTGCTATGAAATTGAGCATCAGAGTCGTGATAAACTCGTCCATCTTGAAACGGCGCCTGAGGCCCGCAGCAATCCCGGACCAGCATGCACCGGCTGCCAGCGCAACCAGGATCGACAGAGGGATCATGAGTCCCGCCGGAAGATCGACAGCTATCCCAAAAGCGGTTACTGCCATAGCTCCAATTAGGAATTGACCGGGCTGGCCTAGGTTCACACAGTTGCTTCCGAATCCTACCGCTGCCGAAAGACCAGTCAGTATCAACGGGGTAGCCTTATCCAGAGTAGAGAAGAAAGCAAACTTCGAAAAGAGGCTATAGGAAAAAAGCGCCGCATAGCTTTGCAGAGGTGGATACCCCTGTGCCCACAGGATAGCAAGGCCTGCCAACAGGGCAACTACTATTCCAATCAGTGCAGGCAACACTTGCTTCTTCACTTTGCGATCCCCTCCCTGACTCGCCAGGCCTCTTGAGGCTCTTTCGCCCCGAGCATATATTCGCCTATCTCTTCCCGCGTGGTGGCCTCTGGGCGAAGCTCCGCGACGATCCTGCCTCTCGACATCACCAGGATCCTGTCGGACAGGCTGAAGAGCTCGTCCAGATCGGCAGAGATCAACAAGCATCCCGCCCCCGCATCGCGCCTGCGCACTATCTCCTTCTGAACATACTCTATGGAGCCAACATCAAGCCCGCGCGTGGGCTGATCGAGGAGGATGAAATCGGTATCAAGCATGAACTCCCTGCCGACCACGACCTTCTGCTGATTCCCGCCTGAAAGCGAAGAGATGGGCGCATCGAGCTGGGGTGCAAGAACCCCGAAATCCTCCACTAGGCGAGAAGTGAAGGCGCGGCATCGCCCGGAACTCAGCAAGGCTTCACAGCGATCCTCGATCTGGGGGTTGAGACGGTGGTGGGTCATGATGGCATTGTCGACAAGGCTCATGTTCTGAGCGCTCCCTGAAACTTTTCTATCTTGAGGCACATAGCACATGAGCTTGCGCCTGGCCATAACGTCTTCACCTGTTACGTCATGGCCTCCTATGAAAACTTGTCCCGACTCCGCTGGCAAGAGGCCCGTAACAAGCTGGACCAACTCGTACTGGCCGTTCCCCTCCACACCTGCAATCCCAACGATCTCGCCTCGCTTGACATCTAAGGAAACATCCTCGAGCCTGGTCACCCAGTTCTCGTCTACGTATTTTAGGGCACGCGCCTCAAAGACTATCTCACCCGGCGAGGCAGGCATCTTCTCAACGGAGAATACTACGTCCCTTCCGACCATGGCGCGCGCAAGCTCCGCCTTGTCGAGTCCGCGGTTGTCCACTGTCGTAACTCGCCTGCCTTTGCGCATTACGGTGATCCTGTCTGACAATTCAAGCACTTCGTCGAGCTTGTGGCTGATGAAAATGATGGTCTTGCCTGCTTTATTGAGGCCCCGCAATCTTGCAAAGAGCTCCCCCGCTTCCTGAGGAGTGAGCGCTGCGGTTGGCTCGTCCATGATGAGAACATCAACGTCCCGGTAGAGCAGCTTCAATATCTCCACTTTCTGTTGGGCGCCGACTGAAATGTCCCCTATCCGGCTATCGATATCTATGGTAAGGCCGTATGTGTCGACAAGCTCCTCTACTTTCGGCTTTGTGTCAGCATGGCGCAGTGTGCCAAACCTGCCTGCGGGTTCTGCGCCTAATATGACGTTTTCATATACCGTGTAGGAAGGGATGAGCATGAACTCCTGATGGACCATGCCTATGCCTGACGCCACGGCCTCCCTGGGGGTGGCAAACCTGACTTTGCGGCCCCGAAAGTGGACCTCGCCGCCACTCGGCGGGGTCATGCCATAGAGCACCTTCATCAGGGTGGATTTGCCAGCCCCGTTCTCTCCGATGATGGAGTGGATCTCGCCTTCTTCCACAGCCAGGTCCACATCGTCTAAAGCCAGAGTATCGGGGGGATAGACCTTTATTATGGAGTCCATCTTTATGAATTGATCCTGCAAGAAGCGATGCACCTCCCCAAGAATGTTGCGGGACGCTATGTGTGGGACAACAAGGGACAGGAAGAGTCGGCAATCAGCCTTCCCTTCCTGCCATACACTGCTTCACGCGCCACAGGCAACAGCACGGCCCACCTAGGCCGAGCATGCACCCGCCTGTCGAATTCTGGCGCGCCCTGCAATCATCCCCTGTATCTTTCGACCTTGATTGCGCCGCTCTTTACCTTGTTCTCAATATCCATGACCCTCTGGAGGCTCTTCGCGGGCAGGATGTCCTTAGTGTGACTATCTATGGCAAGCCCCACTCCGCCTTCCCG
>Ga0172377_10008426_pt1 | contig 10578 bp, 11 predicted proteins | sample Pumphouse3metaG_FD_119749 | JGI IMG/M metagenome (GOLD analysis project Ga0172377, IMG submission 119749) | Leachate microbial communities from a municipal landfill in Southern Ontario, Canada - Pumphouse #3 metaG | ecosystem: Engineered > Solid waste > Landfill > Unclassified | place: Canada... | reverse complement strand
GTTCGGCATGACGGGAGACCTTGCGTGTCCACCCCTTATGATACCAGAAGTCTGGTAGGGTCTCTTAGACAGGTTCTCCTGCACCCTGCGTGCGGTCTTGTAGGGCTTCCTGCCAATAACCGCGAGGGTGTTGGCAAGGTTGTAAGCCAGGTTCATTATTCCAGGGCCATAAATGGCGTTCATTGCTCCAGGGGTCGTGATACCTATGGTGTTGTAACCCTTGGTTCTCTGTGCGAACTCCTCTTTGTCCCCCCAGGAGTATGTCTGCACATCCTCCATGGAGTTGAAAAGAGGAAATCCGTCTGCTGTCAGTCCTATTACATTTCCAAACATATATGTTACCTCAGTTCCTTAATTCCTCCAAATAGCGGTTGACAAACTCTCTGGACGGAATCCTGCCCAGTTGGTCTCTGACGCTTGCCCTCTTGCCAGGGTTGGCATCAAAAACATCACCAGGCACGGTTCCGCTGGGAGGGATGGAGTCATACTTTCCAATAACCTGAATGGTTTGCTGGTCTGTAATAGATACTCCGCCACTCTCGCTGGTGGGAAGTTCGACTCCCTTCGCCTTAAGGTCGTCAACACGTGTCTGCCAAGTGTCCATCTTTCCGCCGTTGGAAAGATTTCCTTGAACACTGTCCACCTTTGAATCGGCTGTTGCAATGCTGTCCCCGACCCCAGCGGATGCTGGGTTCTCGGAGACAGATTGGGAAACACCCATTCCATCGGCTTTGGCATCAGGCTCTTGCAAGGACTCACCGTTAGATGCGCCCACATCAGTCACTTCGCCTTCGGACCCTTTCTTCTTGTCGGGGTCCTCATCAGACTCTGCTTCTTTGGATTCGGTCTCTTTGGATTCCTCTTTCTTCTCAGAGGCATCCTCGGTTTTCTCATCATCCTTGGGCTTCTCTTCAGGCTTATCCTCTTCCTTGCTCTCCTCTGATTCGGTATTCGGAGGTTCAGACTCGGAGTCGCCTTCGGCAGGCTTCTCTTCGGCTACTTCCTCTTTCTCCTTCTCCTCGGATTTGGTCTCAGGGGGGCCCTCTTCTGCTTTTCCCTCGGCCAGTTGGGGAGGAACTTCCTCAACGGCGGTCTCGGGAACGACACCAGGTTCTACAGAGGGTATGATTTCCTCGATTCCCTCTGTACCTCCTGCGCCACTTCCCATTTCTGAGAGAATAGCATCGGTTATATCGGCTTTACCGCCAGAGAGACTGGAGAGCGATGCTTTGACACTTTTGAGGTCTAAACCTATAGCATCAATCTGCGCCTTCAGTACACTCACAACGGAAACGATACTTGCGAGAGAGCCGAGAATATCTACACCCTCCCCCTTCAAAACATCCTCGGATGTCTCGGGAGAGACGATATTCTCTACTGCGTTCATTTCCACTCCTTTCTCCTTGTCTGCCGACTTGCGTCTCTTATATTCTAAGAACAACATAACGAACTCCTTCCCCGAGGATGATGCGAAAAATTCATCCCTATCACTCTCGCTGAGTTTGGAGATTATGTTTGTCACTTTCAAAATCAGAGCCTTAAGATTCTCGGTAGACATATTGAATATGGCATTCGTATCAATCTGCTCATCAGTAAGGTCCATTTTGCCTTCGGGCATTATGCGTTTGTCCATGCCGTGCTTACGGAACACATCATGGCATCCCGATACTCCGTCATGGTCATGCTGGCCGTTAGGACATCCTTTCGTTACATCTTTCGCTTCTTGTACACCCTCTTGTATGGCAGAGTATAAATCGGGAAGAATCGACTTCACCGCCTCCAGAACCACACCGATGTGATTCTCTTCGTCATGAATCACCTCTCCGAACATTGCTTCGAGGGCTACTCTTTGCTCCTCATCGAGATTTCCTTCCTGTATCAGGAAGTTCATGACAGCGTTATATCCTGCGATTGCTTCTTGTTCGTCCTTCAAGAGGAACATTATTTTATCCAAGATTTCATCTGGGTTTCCGATTTCTTGTGGTTTTGTAATGATTATGGCGGATTCACCGTCATTAACCCCGTTACACTCATTCATTGAAAAATCATTATATTCCCGTGAAATATAAATACGAGCTTCGTCTGAGATGTTCCCATATATTAATATTGCCCCACCTTCCATACCGTGAACTGTGAGTTCTGGGAATTGTTCCTGCATATCATCCTTGAAATCGAAATATCTCTGCTTCATGGGACAGGGAGAATCCTCATTTACGTTGAAATCTATCAACGCACCCATATCTCCCTTCAACACATCGGGTTTGCCTGGTCCGCCGTCTAAGCTCGCACCACCATCTAAAACACATATGGTTTCCGTGTGTGGGTTCACACCCCTGTACACAACAGATAACTCATACCAATGCTCTGGGAACACTCTTAAATAGCACCCTCTCTTATCGCACTCTTTCCTGGCTTTATCTACTCTGACCCCCATAGACCATTGCAGATTGCCACGCCTAATGGCGTTCCATAGTTTGTTGTAATTATCCTTCCCACGGAATATGTTGATTTCTGCAACGATTGATTCCTCTCCCGTCTTGGGGTCGGATTCAATGTATATATTCCAGACGGTTCCCGATACCTTGTTGGTGTGCCCGTCTATGACCGTTCCGCCTTCCCAGATGAGGTATTTACCCTCTTCCATATGGGCATGGATATCCATGACCTCTCTATCATTATCTATAGTGTCGGATGTTGCTCTCGCCTTCACATATCTGGAAGAGGGGAGCCTTGTGCAACATTCCCACGCCATCTTGCGGAAATAACAAGCCTCATATCCTTCCCAGAAGGCAGGAATCTCAACATCTGTGGATGTGGAGATGGTGTTGTAGGAATCCATCCAAATCTGACAGTCCTCTTTGCTCAGGGATTTCCGAACTGATTCGGGAAGCTCATGAATGGACGTGTAACCCATTAGATACCTCCTCCTGCGAAATCGGACAGGTTGTTATTCTGAGAAGATGTGTTTTTAGATAGGTCACCCTGTTGTTCCTTGGCAAAGGGGTTGGGGTTATCTCCAGCAGGAGTGGTTGCTCCAGCCTCTTGGTTCGAGTTCTCAATCAGTGCTTTGAGTGGGTCGAACTTCTTGGGGGTGGAAGACATCTCAATCTTCCCGTCCTCTTGAGATATGACCTCAAAGCCGAGTTCCTTCAGAACCACTGCGTTCCTCAACTCTATCTCGAAGGTCTCCGCTTCCTTCTTGCTCTGGTCGTCAGGCGGTTCTACGACTCGTATCGTCCAGTCGGTGATGTATCTGTATTTCCTGACAATCCAATTCAGGAAGGAGTTGGTGTGGTGCCTTATATTGGACAAGTTCCTGTCCATGACCGCCAACTGGTGTTGCTCATTGCTCTGACCTCTGATAGAGTCGGAATCTCCTATGAACATACCAGTTACACCGTAGGGGGACGCTATTCTCTCTTGAAGCTCCTTCTTGACCTCTATCATCTGAACGGTCGGGTTATCAGCGAACGGTATCCATTTGGTGGATGCGGTTTTGTCGCTGGAAGACGGTATTCCGATGATGGGTAAAGTGAAGGGGTCGTTCTGCATTTGCAGTTTGATGGATTGTGAAACGTCCGCAATGCTGTCTCTCGTTGCATTGTGAATAACGAATACACCTGGGGGGTGTCCCGTAGAATAGAACTTCTCGATACGCAATTCCAATGCGATATGCGCTTTGATGTCGGTCTCAATGAGAAGGGGTATCGGGACACCGTAAGTAGCGGAAGGCATGACGAAGTGAGAGTTGTAAATTTCCTGTTTTGCGAAATACTCTGAATTGGATTCGGTGGATGTCATAACTTCCGAAACACCCCAGTAGACGGGATAGAGCTTCTTCCCGAACTTGAAGCCCGTTTCAAGAACCTCTCTGTCGTCGAGGGGGAAGGTTTGGAACCTGTCCCTGAGCATGAACCCCGTGTTATTCCCAGGTTGCCCACGGTCGTCAAAGATGCGCTTGACCTTGGTTGGTGCAAGGGTAACGAATTCTTGGGGAATCTCATCTATTGCGACATCGTTCTCATCTACGATATAACGGGACTTGCAGAGAATAAGTGGTTGGTTGTAAACGAGAGACATCAAAAGGAAGGCGTTTGTGAGTTTGTACAAATCCCACCCTTGAGCGTTACATTCGTCAAATAGGCTCACCCCCTGCCAATTAATTAAGAGTTTCTTTTGAGAGGGGTCGGGACGAAGCATCTCTCCCTCGAAACCACACATCGTACAGCGTCTTGCGGTTTTGTGATACTCTTCAGCACAAACGGGACATTTAGAAAGGAACTTAGGAACCCACTCTATTCCATCCCTAAGAATCTCAGATATGATTCTGAGAATGACTGTAGACAGAATCGAGCAGTTGTAGAAGTAATATCCTGCACGGGTGTATTGGTCTACGAATATGTTAGAATACCTGTTCCTGAACTCGATGTTCTTGGGGGATTGTGTGTTGATGATGTCTCGGGAGAATGGAGATTGGGAAATCGAGGGGAGTGCAATGGAGTTAAGGGGGGAATTGATGATTGGAATATCGTAAAAGGAAGAAGTTGGAGTGTTGGTGCCCTTTATACGGTCTGCACTATCAGATAACCATTTCAAATTCGACATCAATGTGTCGAATATGATTTAGAAATATAAAGGGTGAGAGGGGATTCACAAATATGGCTTGTGAATTATGTCGTACTGAATGTTATGAGCATCCAACACGTGCGTAATCAGCCCATATCCCATGTCGGTTGTGGTTCCGCCTATCTTCTCAGTCCAATACCGAATAGCATCATCCTCATTCGGAATCTGGTTGGGGGACTGAATATATGTGTCGAAGTGTTGATAGAACTTCCTGACCATATCCACATCCCCTATATAATCAGGAATCTTACAAGCCCATGTCTTACGTCCCGAATGTAATTTGTATCCATGCATCTTGCATATCACTCTGAGAGCGAACTCAGCAGAACTGTTCCGCATGATGTCGTTCGTTCCGCCCATACCTGTATCTTTCCCAGCAACAAGGATTCCGATAGTACCCTTTCTCTTATACATGTTTCGACAACTCCTTTCTCCTATTTAATCTTATTTGTTGAAATGCCTGCCTTTGATGAGTTCTCCGAGAGGTAGGATTCTCTTACAGTTCGGACAGTATTCTGGGGTGTATGCCATGAGGAATCTGGTTCCGCAATAACTACATCTCTGCTCACCTTCCAAAGGTACGATTTTACCGCCAAACTTGTCGTAGTACATCTCTTGCCAGACATCGTGCATAGAGATATTAGAAAGGGAGAACTCGCCAGGTTTTCTGGGTCTTCCGATGGTCTCTCTGAACTCATCATCTACCGTTCTCTTGCGTCTGTTCTTCTCTGCTTTGAATGTTCTCACAACTGATTTCCTAACGACATCCATATCTACGTGTCTTGGTCTGATTCTTTGATTAATCATCATCTTCTCCTCCGCCAAACTCTTTCATTCTCTTTGTTAACTCACGTTTCTTAGTATATCTCTCGGACGCTCTCTTTGCAACCTCATACTCATCCACCTGGTTCTGGAGCTTAATCATATCCCTCACACCGAAGAACTGACCGCAAGACGGGCATTTGCTGTCCAAGATATACATTCTTGAGAATACTTTGGAGCAGTGCCGACAAACCACTGTAGCATCCATACCATAAGTCTGTTGCCTGACTTCCATGCATCATGATTAGAAGTGAGATATATAAATAAAGGTATCGAAAGCATTAAATACCTTACAAACAGAATCGGGTGTGATGAAAAGGTACTTAATCAGTCTGCCTCAATTAGAGCAAATCTCTTTCGACAGGGTATATTATGCCTTGGTGTTAGAAGGAGACGGCAGAATGATAGTTTATGGAACTGGACGTACAATTGAAGAATGTAGGAATGATGTAATTAATAAGAGATTGTATTCGGAACCGATAGGGCATAGATTGTTCATCTCTCTCGCCAATAGTCTGGTACGGTGCAATCTGGATATCGGAGTTCCTGCTGGTAACAATACGCTGTCTCTGTTCACTATAAGGTTATGTGATGCGAAAACCCATATATACGGACATCGTTATGGGCATGAGAGCATACAGTGTGCTTTGAATCCTTATATAATAAGACCCTTCTTATCTTATATAACGTATAGAAGCAGAAGGGACAAGACGGGTGATGTAAAATGGCGGAAGGTTATGAAGGAGAAGGGGAGGAGTATGACTCCCCAGGAACGAGAGGAAAGACGACCGAAAAAATGAGTGAAGAGGATAGGATGGTCTATCTTCAGGAATTCATGCAGTTGAAGGGGGTGAAAGAATCCCGTGCAGAAGCTCTGTTCAATGCGGGATACAGGAGCCTCATGGATATTGCAGTTGCCCCGATAGGGGATTTGGTTGAGCAGACAGGATTCGGTAAGGTTGCTGCTGGTAAGCTCATAGAGCAAGCGAGAGCTTTGTCGGACGTTGGTAGGATTAAGAACGGGAATGAGCTGGTTGCCGAAGAAGGAAGATACACCTATCTCACTACAGGCAGTCCAGAGATTGACAATCTGATTGGTGGCGGATATACAACTGGGTGGATAACTGAACTTTACGGCGGATACGGAAGCGGAAAGACGCAGGCGTGTCTGACTGCATCTGTAATGGCCACCAGACCCAAGGAAGAAGGTGGGTTGGACACAGATGTGATTTATGTCGATTCGGAAGGTACGTTCAGAATCTCTCGTGTGAAGCAGATTGCGGAAGCGAGGGGTTTTGATTTCGATGAGGTTGCATCCCGTCTCCATGTAGTCAGGGCGAACACCAGCGCACATCAGATTGTGCTGATGGATAAGATACGGCAACTTGGGGTGGAGAAGAATGTGAAACTGTTGATTGTAGATTCCATCATATCTCACTTCAGGGCAGAGTATATCGGCAGGGGTGCGTTGGCAGAGAGACAGCAGTTGCTTAACTCATATCTTTCTCAATTGCAATCTTTTGCGGAAGCGAGGGGGGCGGTCGTACTTGTTTCAAATCAGGTACAGGAGAGTCCTGGGTTGATGTTCGGAGACCCGATAAGACCTGTCGGAGGATATGTGCTGGGGCACTCGGCTCAGGTGCATATCTACATCCGAGTTGGAGCTAAAGGAAGGCGTGTATTCAAACTGATGAAGTCTCCTATACTCCCCAATGGTGAGATGTTTTGTGCGATTAATTCAGCAGGAATTTGTGATATAGATTTCAAACCTGTGGAATGAATAAATATTAAATAGTAATAGAGAGATGAAGGAATGATAAATATGACGATGGTCACATTAAGTACAAAATATTGTTTGAGCGATGAGGACGTAGAGGTTCTGATAGATAACGACTTTGAGAAGAGCACGGTCTGGTGGATGCGTTCTCTTACAGAGGACAGATTCATGAACTACGGGAAGAGAATCCCTGCGAACGAGCCGTTCAGGGTGGAGCTGGACCTTCCAGATGGGGAGTACCAGTTCGGATGCGGTAAATACAATGTCAAGAACTCGAATGATAAGCCTTGTTCTCAAAAGGTCACGCTCTACATAGAGGGTGGGAAAGTCAATTACTGCAAGTGGAACGAGCTCCCCTCTAAGGGTGAGAAGAAGGATGTTCCGAAGGTAGATTACGAAGGGGGGTCTGGTGGGTCGAAAATAGACTGGAACTCAGACGGGATAAAGAAGGATAAAATGGATGATGATAACACCCCCATTGTCCTCATGGAAGACTATTACTATTGTAATAAATTCGGATTCGTACTCCCGAAGGGGGAGATTCCTACAGACGACTCGTGTTTTGAAGTGAGAGATGCAGGCTCTAAATTCGACATAGCACCTACGGTAGCTTGCAGGAACTGTATGAACGTCAGGAGACTCTACAGAACGGATGCGAGTTAAATGTCTCCTCAGTTGTTCTTGAAGGATTCGGGTAAAAGCACCGAGATTTACAAGCGATTGCCCCCTTCAGTCAAACCTTTTCTTGAAATTTATGACGTGGGGAGCGTGGATGGCCTCGTGAAGGCTACCGTGTGCGGAGTGATGTTATATCCCACGCTTGTTGTAGATGGTGAATTCTATACGTCCATCAATGAGATAATTGATGTATTGGAGCGTATGGCGGTGGAGTTGGGGGACGAGCCCCCATTCAAAGGGTGAGAGGATGGAAATGGAGTGCTTTGAAGAGAGAATAGCACCACTTATGGTGAATGAGTTCGGTGCGATACATGGTGATAAAAAAAAGAAAAATCTGTTCGGAAGAATATTTGATGGTTATATTATAGATTTGAGTGGGATAGTCTGTCATTTGGATAGGGTTATCGAAGCAGTGTATATTGAGGAATCTGACACGCTGTTGTTGGTAGAGCAAGATGGAACAAGGCATAAGGTTATGGGGTTTGACAGTAATATGGATTGCAACCTGAGAGATTTGTATGCCCTTGTAAAATATCTTAAACCCGACCTGAGTGAATATATGTATTATAGTGATATGGGTGGTGTGGAGATTGTGCATACTGCCTTGTGGGGTGAATCTCCCCCAGAATTAAAACGAGCAGACGATACCGACATTTCCAAATTCCGATATATGATAGAGTCTTGTTCAAGGGAACTCAACATAGAAGCGAAGTTCTCAAGACTGACCATGATGGATGTTTGGAATATGGTCTGTACAGATAATGTGCGGAATCTGTGGCTGGAATGGTTGGAGGATTTGGAGTGGGATGGAGTTCCCCGTCTTGATAGGTGGTTCATAGACCGCATGGGGGCCTCTGCGCCTGCGTTGAAGGACAAAGAGAAGGAACTCCGATACTTGACTACGGTTACACGTGCTTGGTTCATGGGTGGCGTTGCAAGAGGCTATAAAGAGACGAAGCATGAGATTGTGCCTATTCTCATAGGAGCCCAAGGTATCGGTAAATCGGGATTCATACGCTACACCGCATACGAAGATGATTGGTACAGAGAGACCATGAGTAACTTCGAGGATGATAAGGAGTTCGCAGAGAGGACGTTCGGCTCCAAGATTATAGAGTTGGCAGAATCAAAGCAACTGCGTACATCGAGTGTAGAAGCAATCAAGATGTATATCTCTAAATCATCCGATATGTTCCGAGAAGCTTATGCGAGAAAGAGTAAGGTGTTCAGACGGCATTGGATTATGATTGCATCCAGTAATGAATCTAAACTCTTCATAGATAAGACAGGGAATAGACGGTTCTTTCCAATGTTCTGTGACCCAGAGAAAATCACGATAAATTATTGGAATGATATGGAAGAGAGGTACGAAGCCAAGCAGGTCTGGGCGGAAGCCAAGGTATTGTATGACCAGGGGAACTCTTGGATTTTCGGACCGAAGGATGAAATCAACGAACTCGCTCAAATCATGCAGAAGAACTCGACTTATGACGAGGATGTATGGATTGCAATAGATGAATATCTCGACAATCCAGATAACAACTTGGTGGCGGTTGGGTCTAAGATAAGTAAACGGGATATATACACCGTCATTCTCGGAGAGGATTATAGGAAACCTTCTAAAGAGGTCAAGTATGCTGTGAACTCATGGGTTGAGAACAATTGCAATTGGAAAAACAACCCCGACTTGGAGAGATATAAGAATGAGTTCGCACAGGATTCTTATCCCACCCGAAACGTCCTTACAAGAGTTACACCACCGACAGTTGTGTAACTAAACCCTTTCAGATTTTTCAACCAATTCGTATGAAGATTGCTCTATTTCCAGGGTTGCTCATGGGGGATGTAACAGGTTTTCAAACTGTGTAACACGAAATGTTACAGCATTTTTCACCCCGAGTATATATACTCTTTATATACTAACCATGCTTTGTAACATTGTAACATTGTAACATTGTAAACTTTAGTAAATATACTATTATACTATTATTATATAGTTATAGAGAAAGGTTTCAAGTGTTACATTGTTTCACCTACAATCGAAAGATTCCCCGTATTTATATATCTTAAATCTATCGTCTTCTTGGTGATACTATAGTCGATATTGCAATTTCGGCAGGAGTCATAATCGGGGTGATAATCATGGGTGTGATTCTCTTACTCAAAAACACACGCTTCGAGACTCTCAACTTTTACGCAATGGTCGTAATAAATACTGCAAGGGAACTCATAAAGGACAGAGGGGAAGAGATTAACAAGATTGACCCCAACCTTTTCGAGGAGTTGCAGAAGGCGTTGGAATCCATGGAACTCGCTCTGACTGATGAATCTATAACTCTCAAGGAAGGATTGGAGTACATCCTATCGTTCTCGATATTGGTTGACAGAGTGATGAACATCCTCGATAAGTAGATACAGAACTGATGCAAGATGTCCTCTCCACCCTTATCAAGGCATTAGGGGCATATCTAATCATCTTTCCACTTAAGAGATATTTCAAGGACTTTGTAGGCAACATTCCAGATGACCTCACTTTCAAACAGCTCCTCAAATATCACTTCCCAAGGAGTTTCATTGCAAGGCGCAGGGTGTGTAATTGGAGAAAAGATTTGAGAAAACAAAACATTAAATAGTCTTTTAGCATATCATACTTTATGTTCAAATATCAATATGAT
>Ga0172377_10008422_pt1 | contig 10582 bp, 8 predicted proteins | sample Pumphouse3metaG_FD_119749 | JGI IMG/M metagenome (GOLD analysis project Ga0172377, IMG submission 119749) | Leachate microbial communities from a municipal landfill in Southern Ontario, Canada - Pumphouse #3 metaG | ecosystem: Engineered > Solid waste > Landfill > Unclassified | place: Canada... | reverse complement strand
TGATCGGCAGCCACGGGCATACCGTGTTTCATCTTCCCCAATCGGAGCCGTATCTGGGGCGCGCCATCCGTGGCACGATGCAGATCGGGGATGTGTCCCGTCTTGCCGAGACGTTCTCCTGCCCGGTGGTCAGTGATTTCCGGGTACGGGATTTCGCCGTCGGCGGGATGGGTGCGCCGTTGGTGCCGTACACCGAATACCTGTTGTACCGGAGCGATACGGAGACGGTGGCCCTGCAGAACATCGGTGGCATCGGAAACGTCACCATCCTTCCCAAAGGATGTACGCCAGAAAAGGTGGTCGCGTTCGACACCGGACCTGGCAACATGGTGATCGACGCGCTGGCTTCCCATTACACCCAGGGAACGATGCGCTACGATGACGGAGGGAGGATGGCTTCCCACGGAACGCTTCTTCCCCGCCTGGAACGCTTTTTCCTCTCCGATCCGTATCTTTCCCAACCGATTCCCAAAACGACGGGGCGGGAGCGGTACGGACAGGAATTTGTCCGCAATCTTCTTTCCGTGGCGGGGGACGCCACGGCGGAGGATGTGCTGTACAGCGCGACATGGTTCACCGCCGAGGCGATCCGTCGTGCCGTGGCGGGATATCAGGTGGATCGCCTGGTGATCGCCGGTGGAGGCAGCCACAACCGGACGTTGCTTTCCATTCTTGGGAACATGCTTCCTTCGGTGGCCGTGATGCGGGGGGAGGATGCCGGCTACAACAGTGACAGCAAGGAGGCGGTGGCGTTCGCCATCCTTGCCAACGAGTGTGTCTGCGGGCAGGTCAATTCCCTTCCCTCGGCGACGGGTGGAGCGCACCCGGTGGTGCTGGGAAAAATCCAGCTTTGAAAATAATTATCAAATCATCTTACAGAAACATAAAAATATTTATTGTCAGAACAGGGAAACGATGGGAAAATGAAGGCAATGGACAAGATAGCGACGACGGAAATGCGCAATCCTGCATCGGTAGGAATTGACCGTAAATCCACGTGGGAGATCCTCAGGATCATCAACACGGAGGACAAGAAGGTTCCGTACGCGGTGGAAACGGCGTTGGATGAGATTGCTGCCGTCACGGACCGCGTCGTCGCCGCATTCAAACAGGGAGGCCGGCTCCTGTATATCGGAGCGGGAACCTCAGGACGGCTTGGCGTGCTGGATGCGTCGGAGTGCCCCCCGACCTACGGGGTTTCCCCCCAGATGGTCCAGGGGATCATCGCAGGAGGGGAAGCGGCGTTGACGCATTCCATTGAAGGCGCCGAGGATGACGGACAGGCGGGGGAGGACGCATGCAAGGCGCATCATCTCACCTCCAAGGATGTATTGATCGGCATTACGGCAAACGGGGGAGCCCCGTTCGTCGTACAGGCGCTCCGGTACGCAAAATCACTGGGTTGTGCGATCAGCGCCATCAGCTGCAACCAAGTCACCCCGGTGTTCGATCTGGTGGAGCCGAAGATGCGCATCTATCTCCCCGTCGGACCTGAGATCATCACAGGCTCGACGCGGATGAAGAGCGGAACGGCGCAGAAGCTGGTGCTGAACATGATCACCACGACGGCGATGATCCGGCTGGGGAAGGTGTATAATAACTTGATGGTCGACCTGAAGCCGGTGAACGCCAAACTGGTGGACCGATCAATACGGATGATCCAGGAGATCACCGCCTGTGGGGAGGAAATGGCGCGGGACGCCTTCCGTGAAAGCGGATCGGACACCCGCAAGGCGATCGTCATGGTGGCGCTTGGAGTGGACGCGCCTCAGGCGGAGCGGCTCCTTTCCGATCGTGAAAGTCTTGGTCAGTTGTTTTCGGTGCATCATCCCAAACGCTTGGCGAAGGGTATGGAAGAGAATCTGCTTGGAAAAGCAAAGAAGGAGAGACTATGAAGAGAAGACTGTTTGTCCTGTTGGTGTGCATCGCACTGGTGGGATCCCTGTTCGCTCAGGGAACCAAGGAAACGACGGCGACAAAAGCGGAAGGACCATTGAAGATTTCGATGTTCTATTCCGACAATGCGACGTTGCCGTTCAAGAGTGACTGGCTGACCGTCAAAGAGGCTGAGAAACGGTCCGGCGTCCAGGTGGAATGGGAGATCATCCCCATCGCCGACTACCAGACGAAAGTCTCGTTGGCGCTGAACACCGGGACCAACGCACCGGACGTGATCCTCTACCAGTCCATCACCGGAGAGAACGCTTCGCTGGCGCTCAATGGGGCGATCGTCCCGATCTCCGATTATTCCCAGTGGACGCCGAACTTCAACGCCCGGGTCAAGGAATTCGGACTTGAGGATACGGTGGCTAAGCTGGCCCTCTCCGATGGCAAGCGGTACAATCTGCCTTCGCTGTTTGATGTGCCGTTCTATGATGGAGGCATCATCATCCGTGAAGACCTGTTGAAGAAGTACGGCCTGCAGGCTCCGAAGACGTTTGATGAGTTCTACAACGTCCTGAAGGTGTTCAAGCAGAACAACCCGGATTCCTATCCGCTGACCATTCTGGCTGGTCCTCGTGTCCTGTACCGCTTCACCATGCCGTCGTACGGCATTTCGCTGGGCAAGAACTCCTCGTCTGGTTCCTACGTCCTTTCCTGGGACTACGGAAAGAAGCAGTATTTCGCCGGAGCCATTTCCGACCAGTACAAGCAGTACATCACCTACTTCCACAAGCTGTACGCCGAAGGGTTGCTGGATCCTGAGATGGCAGACCCGATCGACGGGACGAAGTGGTCGCAGAAGATGGCTACGGGAAAGGCGATGGCCACCTGGGCGTACTACGACCAGATCGGCGGCGTGACGGCGGCGAGCAAGATCGACGGCTTCAAACTGCAGATGTATCCGTCGCTTGCCGGTCCTGCCGGTGCCCATAACCAGCCGAAAGCCAAAACCGGCTCGGGAATCATCTTCCCGGCGCAGACGGCGAAGCGCGCTGATTTCGAGCAGATTGTCCGTGCGGTTGACCAGATGTTCTACTCAGAGGACAGCGCTAAGCTGTGGTGTCTGGGCGTGGAAGGGGTGACCTACACGATGGAGAACGGCAAGGTGAAGTTTGTTGACGCCTATGCCAATGATCCCCGTGGCATCTACAAGGCTCTGCAGCAGGATTTCGGCTGCGGCTCGGATGTCACCCAGATGGTGTGGGTAAACAAGCGTGAGATGACCAAATACGACGAGAACTACGCGGCCATCAACGCCGAAGTGGAAGCGATGGGAGACGTCATCCAGGAGCTTCCGCCCCGCCCGAAGTTCAACGACATCAATGCCGAGACGGCCGCTTCGTACCAGACTCCGCTCGCTGACGCGTGGGAGCGCTGGAACGACGCGTTCCTGACCGGCGCCAAGTCGATCGACAAGGATTGGGACTCCTATGTGGCGGAGATGAAGAAGTTGGGCATCGAGAAGATGCTTGACCTGTACAACAAGAACCTGTAGGAGAAGGGCGATATGCGGAAGAGCCAACAGTCCGGCTGGAAGCGGTACCTTGCGCGATACTGGCATCTGTATGCCATGATGGCGCTTCCGCTCGCCTATTTCATTATTTTCAAATACCTGCCCATGTTCGGCAACGTGCTGGCGTTCCGCCGGTACCGGCCGGGCATGGGGCCCTGGGGTACGGAATGGGTTGGAACCCGGTATTTCCAACGGTTCTTCCAGGATCCGGCGTTCTGGTCGGCGTTCCGGAACACCTTGTTGTTGTCCCTGCTCAATCTGGTGATCAATTTCCCCATTCCGGTGATCTTCGCCATTCTGCTCAATGAAGTTCGGAACGTCAGGTACAAAAAAGTGGTGCAGACCGTCTCCTACATGCCGCGGTTCGTCTCCACCGTAGTGGTCATCGCCATCATCAGCGATCTGCTTTCCCCCTCATCCGGCGTGTTGAACCATTTTCTTTCGTCGCTTTCCGGCAAAGAGCCGGTCTACTATATGAATGATCCCCGGTATTTCCGCAGGATCTACGTCCTGCTGGACACCTGGCAGTACACAGGGTGGACGGCCATCATCTACCTGGCTGCCATCACCTCCATCCCGCAGGAACTGTATGAAGCGGCGACGATTGACGGGGCGGGCCACTGGCAGCAGATCTGGTACGTGACCATCCCGTCCATCCTGCCGACCATCATGATCATGTTGATCATGAACGTCGGGCGTCTGCTTTCCCTGGGCTTTGAGAAAGTGTTGCTGATGTACACGCCGGCGAACAGCGGCGTGTCGGATATCCTGGATACCCTGGTGTACCGTACCGGGCTTGCCAACCAGAATTATTCCTACGCGACGGCCATCGGCCTGTTCACCGGGGTGATCGGCGTCATCCTCGTCGCCTCGTCCAACGCGCTGTCCCGCAGACTTACCGGCGACAGCATCTACTGAGGTGCCCATGAAGACGTACAAGACCCCGAAAACCATCGCCTATTACACCTGCATCGATATCGTGATGTTCCTGGTGCTGTTGATCTGCCTGGTGCCATTTTTGTACATCATTGCCGCCTCCCTTTCCTCATCGGAGGCGATCGTCAACGGAGAGGTGTTCATCATCCCACGGGGGGTGAATCTCCAGGCGTACCGCCAGATCTTCTCCTATCCCAACTTTTTCCGGGCCTATGGGAACACGATCTTCTACACGGTGTTCGGCACGTTGATCGCCCTGGCCATGACGATCCTGTTCGCCTATCCCCTGTCCAAAAGTTGGCTTCGGGGGAACAAGTTCGTCATGAAGCTGGTGATCTTCAGCATGTTCTTCTCCGGCGGCATGATCCCCAACTACCTGTTGATCAGCAACCTCCACCTGGCCAACACCCGGTGGGCAATTCTGATCCCGTTCTGCATCAACCAGTTCAATTTGATTTTGTTGATCAACTTCTTCAAATCAATTCCCCAGGACATCGAGGAAGCCGCGGTGATCGACGGCCTGAACTATGGAGGAATCCTGGTCAGGATCGTCCTTCCGCTCTCCGGGGCGGGGATCGCCACCATCGCCCTGTACACCGCCGTCTTTTTCTGGAACGACTGGTTCAATTCGTTGATCTACCTGAAGAGCTCCCAGTTCCCGGTGATGCTGTTCCTCCGGAACATCGTCAACGGGACGACGATGCTCGGCGGAGACGCCGGCTCGGCCGGCGGCGCCGACAAAGGGGCGTTGTCCCTGTCCATCAAGAGCGCCGTCATTCTGGTCTCCACGCTTCCCATCATCATGATCTACCCGTTCGTCCAACGGTTCTTTGTCAAAGGAGTGCTGGTCGGTTCCGTCAAAGGATGATGCGTTTTTTGCATCTGCATGCATTCCGTATTCCTTTTTCACTTGCTCCTGAGGAAAGAACGGCATACCATGACCATATGTATGTACTGGTAACGTATGTGCCCGAATCCCATCTGGAGGCGGTCAAGCAGGCGTTGTTTGACGCAGGATGCGGATGTATGGACGGCTATGACCACTGTTGCTGGACGGTCAAAGGGGAAGGGCAGTTCCGCCCGTTGTTTGGGAGTGATCCGTTTCTCGGCAAGGTCGGAAAGATGGAAAAGGTCGTGGAGTACCGCATCGAGGTGGTGGTGGACGAACTGCACGCCGCCCAGGCGGTGGAAGCGCTGAAGCGCGCCCATCCGTACGAAGTACCTGCCTATCATTTGATCAACGTGATGACGATCGGAGGAACGGATGGCCAAGACCATTAGGGAAATCAACGAAAAGATCGCGAACGGTTCGGTGGTGGTGATGACCGCCGAGGAATTCACCCGTCTTGCCAAGGAAAAGGACTGCGCCACCTTGGCCAAGGAAGTGGATGTCGTCACAACGGCGACGTTCGGGCCGATGTGCTCATCCGGAGCGGTGATCAACTTCGGTCATTGGAAGCCGGGAATCCGGATGGAAGAGATCGAGATCAACGGGGTGGACTGCTACGAAGGGCTGGCCGCGGTGGACAGCTACATCGGAGCCACGGCGGAGAGCCGGTACGACAACGCCTACGGCGGCGCCAACGTCATCCAGGATCTGGTCGACGGCAAGCAGGTGCATCTCCATGCACGGGGAAAAGGGACGGACTGCTATCCGACCAAGGAGATCGACACCTGGATCACCAAGGATACGGTCAACGAGTTCTACCTGTTCAATCCCCGCAACGCCTACCAGAACTACGCGGCGGCGACCAATGGGTCGGATGCCATCATGTACACCTACATGGGGTGCCTGCTGCCCCATCGGAACAACGTGACCTATTCCACTTCCGGCGAGCTTTCCCCACTGCTCAACGATCCATACCTGCGGACCATTGGCATCGGGACACGGATCTTCCTTGGGGGGGCGACGGGATACGTCGTCTGGAACGGCACCCAGTTCAATACGATGCAGAAGCGGAACGACAAAGGCATTCCCCTTGGAGGAGCGGCCACCTTGGCCGTGGTGGGGAACGCCAAGGAGATGACCACCGAATATCTGCGCGCCGCGTACTTCTACAAGTACGGCGTGTCGATGTTCGTCGGACTGGGGATCCCCATCCCGGTGCTGGACGAGGAAATGGCGACGCGGCTTTCCATCAGCAACCGGGAGATCGAGACGGTGGTGTGTGACTATGCCCAGAGCGGGCATCCCGCCATCGCCCGGACCAACTATGAACAGCTGCGCAGCGGACGCATTCAGCTTGACGGCCGGACGGTCCATACCGCCCCGATGTCCTCCCTGGCAAAAGCCCGGGAGATCGCCGGTATTCTCTCCGGATGGATCAAGGATGGGAAATTCCTGCTTACCGAACCGGTGGCGTCATTTCCCACGGAAAGCTCTGTGCGGCCGTTGGAGCCGCGGCAAAAGGAGGAAGTATGAAACGCAGGTATACGCTTCGGTTCTCTCCACGGATGGTGGACAAGCCGGTGGTGGGAAAACTGGTCAAGTCGTATGATCTGGAGATCAACATCCTCAACGCCGATGTGGCAAGCGGCAAGGGCGGCATGCTGGTGGTGGAGTTTGAGGGAACGGCCTCCCATCTGAAAGATGCCGTGGCATGGCTGGAAAGCTATGGAGTCACCGTCTCTCCGATGGCCTCTGACATCCTGTTTGTGCAGGATAAATGCGTGCACTGCGGTTCCTGTACCGCTGTTTGCCAGAGCGGGGCGCTGTCGCTGGACAAGGATGCCCATCTGGTGTACGACCCATCCCGGTGCGTGGTCTGCGGGCTGTGCGTCCACGCCTGTCCGCTCCGGTTGTTCTCCGTGGCGTAATGTATCAGGAACGCACCTATCGGAACGGAATGTTGGATGGACGGTTTTCCACCGTCACGTTCAGTGTGCAGGAAACCGATCTTTTCATCGGATGGACGCCCTCTGTGGATTCCGGCCGGATCCGGGATGCGGCACGACACCTGGTGGTGTCACTTCGTAGCCAGATCCGTTCCGCCTCTGACCCTCGATTCCTGACAAGCCTGACGCCGCTTGCCGGCGATGGAGAAACACCTCTCTTGGCTGCAATGCTCCAGGCGGGAAGAGCCGCCGGGGTCGGCCCGATGGCCTCGGTGGCCGGAGCCATCGCCCAAGAGGTGGGATCGGCGCTGAAGCGGCGGTTCTCTCTGGATGAAGTGGTGGTGGAGAACGGCGGGGATCTGTTTGTGGATGTCCGGGAATCCATCGTGGTGAAGGTGGTCGCACCGGGAAACCCGCTGGATGGGAGAATCGGGATCCGTGTTCTTCCTTCATCCTGTCCGATCGGAATCGCCACCTCCAGCGGTACGACGGGACCTTCGTTGAGTTTCGGATCTGCCGATGCCGTGATGGTCGCCTGTCAGGACGCGGCCCTGGCCGATGCGTACGCCACGGCGTTCTGCAACCGGGTGCATGGGGAGAATGACCTCCCTTCGGTGGCGCGGCAGGCGAAAATATTGCATACTGTAAAGGGATTTCTGGCGCTGTGCGGTGACAAGCTTGCCGTGGCGGGAGATTTGGAGGTGGTTTCGCTATGAAGGATATCAGAGAGGCGGCAAGGGAACGCGTGCTGGTGCTGGATGGCGCCATGGGCACGATGATCCAGGCGCACCATCTGGATGCTTCGGCGTTCTGGAATGCGCGCACCCAGACCAACGAACCCAGTTGCAATGAACTGCTCAACTTGAACCGGCCGGAGGTGATCGAATCGATCCACCGCGCCTATCTGGACGCAGGAGCGGACATCATTGAGACCAATACGTTCTGCGCCACCCGCTTTTCCTTGGAGGAATACGGCTTGGCTGAAGAGGTGCGGGCCATCAACCTTGCCGCCTGCGAGATCGCCCGGCGGGCCAGGGGCGGGCGGGAGGCGTGGATCGCCGGAGACATTGGGCCGGGGAAAGAATCACTCTCCCTTGCCGGCAACGTGGAGGACCCCACCTATCGGCGGCATACCTTTTCTGAATTCGTCGCCATGTACCGAGAGCAGGCCGAAGCGCTGCTGGATGGTGGTGTCGATCTCTTCTTGATCGAAACGCAGTACGATACGTTGGTGACCAAAAGCGCCATCCATGGGTGCCGGGAAGCGATGCAGGCGAACGGCCGGACCATCCCCCTCATGGTCAGCATGACCTTCAGTGACCAGAGTGGCCGGACGCTTGCCGGCCAGAGCCTTGAGAGCGTCATCGTCTCCCTGAGCGGCTACCCCCTGTTCTCCCTGGGGTTGAACTGTTCCACCGGACCGAAGGAGATGACGGACAAGATCCGCCAATTGGCCGCCACATCCCCGTTTCTCGTCTCCGCCCATCCCAACGCCGGGTTCCCTGACCAGGAAGGGAACTACCAGGTCGGGGCGGATGAGTTCGCCGCTACGCTTGCTTCCGTGGTACCGGACCTGAATATCGTCGGGGGCTGTTGCGGCACCACTCCGGATCATATCCGGGCCATCAAACAGCTGGTAGCAGGGAAGAAGCCGCAGATACCCGAAAAGGATGACCATGCGTTGCGCCTTGCCTCGTTGGACGTCCGTTCCCCCGAGAAGGGGAAGTTGTTCGTCATCGGGGAGCGGACCAACGTGGCGGGCTCGGCGAAGTTCGCCAAGCTTGCCGCGAACGGCGCCTGGGACGAGGCGCTTGCCATCGCCCGGGACGAAGTGGATCGTGGCGCCGATGTGTTGGACATCTGCATGGATGCCCCGCTTTTGGACGCCAAAACCGCGATGGTCACCTTCCTCCGGATGATCCAGAGCGATCCTTCGGTGAACCGCATCCCGGTGATGATCGACTCTTCCGACTTTTCCGTCATCCAGGCGGCGATGGAAGAGATCCAGGGCCGGTGCATCATCAACTCCATCTCCCTGAAGGAAGGGGAGGCGGTGTTCCTGGATCATGCCCGAGAGATCCAGCGCTTCGGGCACGCCATGGTGGTGATGTTGTTTGACGAGCAGGGTCAGGCGGATACGTTGGAGCGGAAGATCGCCTGCGCCCGCAGAAGCTGTGATCTGCTCTTTGGCGCGGGCATCAGGCCGGAAGACATCATCATCGATCCCAACGTGTTGGCCATCGCAACCGGCGTGCCGGAACATGACGGCTACGCCCGGGATTTCATCCAAGCGGTCGCGTGGATCCACCAGCACATCCCCCAGGTCCATGTCAGTGGCGGCGTGAGCAACCTCTCCTTCGCGTTCCGTGGAAACAACGCCATCCGAGGCGCCATGCATTCCGTCTTCCTGGACCTTTCCGGTCTGGATATGGCCATCATCAATCCCGGGATGGACCGGGATGTCTCCCATATCGGAGCGGAGGAACGGGAGATCATCAGCAGGGCGCTTCGCATCGGGGACCACGCCAGTGGCGAGGCTCTCATCGCCCTTGCCGGCGTGATGGTCCCCAGTGGCTCCCCCGTCAAAACGAAAACAGAAGTGGAAGCGTGGAAAACGCTCCCTCCCAAAGAACGACTCACCCAGGCGGTGGTCCATGGGGACGATTCCCTGCTCTCCCAGGACTTGGCCGCATTGGATGGCGAGGATCCGCTTTCCCTGGTGGAAGGTCCGTTGATGGACGGCATGGGAACGGTAGGGACGTTGTTCGGAGAAGGAAAGTTGTTCCTGCCCCAGGTGGTTCGCTCGGCCCGGACGATGCGCAAGGCGGTGGACATCCTCCAACCGAAGATCCAGAAAACCCTTTTGGGGAAACAGGTGGAGGGAGCGGCGAAGAAGAAGGTCGTCCTTGCCACGGTGAAAGGGGATGTGCACGACATCGGCAAGAACATCGTCTCATTGGTCCTCTCCTGCAACAACTTCGAGGTGCATGACCTCGGGGTGATGGTGGACGCCCCACGGATCTGGGAGGAAGCCGCGTCCTGCCATGCCGACCTGGTGGCCCTCTCCGGGTTGATCACCCCATCCCTTGGCGAGATGGCCCGGACGATCCAGTACTTTCAGGAGCGAGGCTCCCACATCCCGATCTTCGTCGGAGGCGCGACGACCAGTCCGCTGTACACCGCCCTGAAACTCGTTCCGCTGTACGATGCTCCGGTGATCCAGACGACAGACGCCTCGGCGATGGCTTTGGCCGCCATGAAGGCAGTCGGAAAAGACAGGGAATCCTATTTTCAGAGCATCAAGGAAGCGTATCAGACGATGCGGGTCCCCAAAGAGCCTTTGCAGCGTCATTC
>Ga0172377_10008419_pt1 | contig 10582 bp, 7 predicted proteins | sample Pumphouse3metaG_FD_119749 | JGI IMG/M metagenome (GOLD analysis project Ga0172377, IMG submission 119749) | Leachate microbial communities from a municipal landfill in Southern Ontario, Canada - Pumphouse #3 metaG | ecosystem: Engineered > Solid waste > Landfill > Unclassified | place: Canada... | reverse complement strand
GCCTAGAAACACCGCCAAATAATGATAGCCATTTATATATATATAATATATAATATTAATGTTTATGTTCTCTAAAATTAAAGAGGTTCAGTATGACTGAAAAAGCACTGTCGATGACGATCAAAGACGAGTACATTACGTTAGGTCAGTTTATTAAGCATTTTCATCTAATCGGAACAGGCGGAGAAGAGAAGGCTTTTTTAGCCATGCATGACATCACCGTCAATGGTGAAAAGGAAATCAGAAGAGGCCGTAAGCTTCGTCCTGGTGACCAGATTGTCATCGATGGCAAGAACTATCAGGTATGTTCGTCAAGCAACTGACACTGACCAATTTCCGCAGCTACTCTCATCTTACTGTTTCCTTCCCTGATTCCCGAATCTTCATTACTGGTGCAAATGGAATTGGTAAAACAACTGTCTTAGAAGCCATCTATTACTTAACATTAGGCCGTTCCTTCCGAAAGGCCGATGACAAAGACTTAATCAAAAAAGGAGAACAGCAGGCTAGCATCTATCTCACCTTCCACAACGAGAAAGATGACAAAGATCATACTCTCTCAGCTGTTATCTCTTCTAATGGAAAAGCCTTTGCTTACGATAATGAAAAAGTGAAAAGCCTGTCAAAGATTCTGGGACTGCTGACTGCTGTCTATTATGATCCTTCCTTGGTCTTCTTCTTTAAAGGTGAACCAAACGACAGAAGGAAGCTTCTCGACGCCACCTTAAGTCAACTCAGTCCGGAATATCTCTATGCCATCTCCCGCTACAAGAAGCTTCTCAAAGAAAGGAATGCTGCCCTCAGTCAGAACTATGATTCCGAAATCATTGATGTTCTCCGGAATGAATTGATTAATTTAGCTTATCGAATCGTAAAAGATCGAAAAGAATTCATCTCCGACTTAGCAAAGCCTGTCAATGATTACTACCAAAAGCTATTCGGAGAGAACAAAAATCTGGCTTTGACCTATAAAACCACTTGCCCGCTTGATGATGATCAAACCAGTTTCGTCAAGAACTGCCAAGACATCTTTGCCCGCAACAAGTCCTTGGAGAATATCAGGAAGACTACTCTTATTGGCCCACATCGAGACGATATTATGGCAAGGATTAACGGCAATGACCTGTCAGGTTATGGTAGTCAAGGCGAGAACCGCTTAGCTTCCTTAAGCCTAAAAATAGCGATTAGAGACTTGCTGCAGTCAAAGACAAAGCAATCCCCGCTCCTGTTATTAGACGATGTGACAAGTGATTTAGATGAGAAGAGATGCCAGAATCTGCTGTCAACAATTGATTCTAAAGGCCAGGTTTTCATAACTGGCACCAGGATAAACGAAGGGTTTAGCAGTTACGAAGTCTATGAGACAAACGGAACCGATTTGGTTAGGAGGAACCTTAAATGAACGAAGAAGATGAAAAAATGACTGATGCTGAAAAAGAGCTTCAGAAAGAAACCGAAAGGCAAAAACGGAAAGTCGAAGAAGTAGCTAAAGCTGAAGGCGGCGATAAAAAGCCAGCCGAAGAAGTCAAGAAACCGGTTGAAGAAGAAAAGGTTGAAGACTTCAATGAGGAACATGTCAACCATGTCTCTTTAAGCACCGCTCAGGAAGCGTCTGCTATGAAAGCCAAAGAAAGCTACACCGGCAAGGATATTGAAATCCTGCAGGGACTTGAAGCCATCCGTCAGCGTCCGGGTATGTATATCAGTTCCACCTCCTCCAAGGGATTACATCACTTGATCAGAGAAGCCGTTGATAACGGCATCGATGAAGCATTAGCCGGCTACTGCAAGCATATTCATGTAACTATCCTTCCTGGCACTGCCGATAACCCTATCAACCGTGTCCGAGTAGAAGATGATGGCCGAGGCATTCCCTGCGACATCAATCCTCAGACTAAGGTTTCCACGGTCGAAACGGTTTACACCATTCTTCATGCCGGCGGTAAGTTCAACGATAAGACCGGTTATAAAATCTCCGGCGGTCTCCACGGTGTCGGTGTCAAAGCCGTCAATGCTTTGTCTACCGCTGTGACTGTCACTGTCTACCGTGAAGGCAAGATTCATCAGATCAAGTTCGAAAACGGCGGTAAGACCGTTAAGCCAGGCTTACAGGTAATCGGTACCTGTGATCCTAATAAGACTGGCACCACCGTCGAATTCACTCCTGATCCTTTGATTTTCAAAGAAACCACGACTTTCGATTATTCAACTGTCAATAACTATCTGCGACAGACTTCTTATTTGATCAAAGGCTTAGACACCACTTTGGATGATTTACGGGATACTGATAACCTTCTTCATTCCCATTACTGCTTCTTAGGCGGCATTCAGGAATATGTCACCTATATCAACCAGGAAAAGGATCGGGTCTTTGAAGCTATTCCGTATGTCAACGGAGAATCAACCGTTGAGACTGGCGGCTTAGACACTAAGCCGACTACTGTCATCGTTGAATGCGCCATGCAGCCGACTAAAGGCTCCATCCTCAATATGAACTCCTTCTGCAACAACATCCGTACTAGCGGTGGCGGCACACATGAAGAAGGTTTCAGACTGGCTATCGGAAGAGAGCTCAACAACTACTTCCGTACCAAAGGCTGGCTAAAGGAAACGGATGAGAACTTCCGTTCCGAAGATTGTCTTGAAGGTCTGACCGTTGTTCTTTCCATCAAACACAGCAATCCTCAGTATGAAGGACAGGTCAAGGATAAGTTAGGCAATGATGAAGTCAGAAAGGTTGTCTCCTCTATTGTCGGAGACTTCCTCCGTGACTGGCTGATGGAGAATCCTAAGGAAGGCAAGGACTGGTATGACCGAGTCGTCTTAGCTTTCAAAGGCCGTAAGGCTGCTGAAAGAGCTAAAGCCATGGCTCAGGGCAGGTTATCCGCTGGTTCTGGCATGCCAGACAAACTCACCGACTGCATTTCCAAGCTTCCGGAAGAGAGAGAACTCTTCATCGTTGAAGGAAACTCGGCCGGTGGCTCAGCCGTTCAGGGAAGAGACGCTAACACGCAGGCTATCTTGCCTTTAAGAGGTAAGATTCTGAATATCGAGAAGGCTCAGGCTACCCGTATTGAGAAAAACGCTGAAATCTACAACATGGTGACCGCTATCGGTGCCGGTCAGGGTGAAAACTTTGATGTCAGCAAGATTAAGTATGACAAGGTCATCATCATGACCGATGCTGATGTCGATGGTTCCCATATTCGAATTCTTTTGATGACTTTCTTCTATCGCTTTATGAAGCCCCTAGTCGAAGGCGGCCATGTTTATATTGCCCAGCCTCCTCTTTACCGCCTGACTTACCAAGGACATAAGTATTACGCCTTCAATGATGATGAGCTGGAACAGATTAAATCGAAGTTGCCGCTTAATGCCCGTTATGGCTTACAGCGATATAAGGGCTTAGGCGAAATGGATCCGGATCAGTTGGATGAAACGACTATGGATAAGAATCATCGAAGAATGCTTCGTGTCTCAATTGAAGACGCTGAAGCCGCTAACGATTCCATCATTGACTTGATGGGTGAAAATGTTGAGCCAAGAAAAGACTACATCACTGCTAATGCTAAGTTCGTTAAGAATCTTGATATTTAATAGGAGGATGGAACAATGAACGAAAACGACGAAGATAAAAAAATCAACCCAGCTGATACAGCTCAGGATGCCACCTCTGATAATGAATCAAACGAGTCAATTGATGAAGAAGAAAATGACAAGAAGGAAGATAGCAAAATAACCGGAGCCGGCATTGCCGGACTTCAGGAAGGTATTGTCTCCGGTATCACCAATGATGAATTTGCTAAGGAAATCAAGGATTCCTTCCTCGATTACGCCGTTTCTACCTTGACTAGCCGTGCTATTCCCGATGCCCGTGATGGTATGAAGCCGGTTCAGAGAAGAATCATCTTCGATATGTGGGATATGGGTATCACCCCTGATAAGCCGTTCAAGAAATCCGCCCGTGTCGTTGGTGACGTCATGGGTAAATACCATCCCCACGGTGATTCCGCTATTTATTTAGCTATGTGCCGTCTGGCTCAGGATTTTGCTATGCGTTACACTCTCGTCCAAGGCCACGGTAACTTCGGCTCTCCTGATGGCGATGAACCAGCTGCTAGCCGTTACACTGAAGCCCGTCTTTCCAAGATTGCTTTGGAGATGTGCCGTGACATTGATAAAGAGACCGTTCCTTTCACTGATACTTATGATAGTGAAGGAAAAGAGCCTACTGTTTTACCCTCTCGTTTCCCTAACCTTTTATGCAACGAGTCTTCTGGTATCGCTGTCGGTATGGCAACTTCCATTCCACCACACAATTTGACCGAAACCATCAACGGCATTGAAGCCCTGATGAAGAATCCGGAAATGACCACTGAAGACTTAATGAATATCATCCAGGGACCTGATTTCCCAGGTGGTGGCATCATCTTAGGAAGAGCTGGCATCAAACGTTACTTTGAAACTGGACGTGGATCGGTCAAAGTCAGAGGCCGCTATCATATTGATGATTTAGGCAACCATCAGAATATTGTCTTTACTGAGCTGCCTTATATGGTTAATAAGAGAGACTTAGCTAAGCACATTGTTGACTTAGTCGACAATAAGACCGTCGATGGCATTTCCTCAGTCGCTGATTACTCCTCTCAGAAGATGGGCACTCATTTCACCATTGTTCTAAAGAAAGGTGCTAATGCTGATTTAGTCCTGAATCATCTTTTCCATTACACTTCTTTGCAATCAAGTTTTGCAGTCAATATGTTAGCTTTGGATAATGGTACGCCTAAAGTTTTGTCGATGAGACAGGCACTCGACATCTATATCAAGTTCCAGGAAACCATCATCACTAACCGTACCAAGTACGATTTAAGAAAAGCTACTGACCGTATTCATATTCTCGATGCCATCATTGCTGTCACCGATGCCATTGATGAAACCATTCATATCATCCGTTCATCCAAGACTAACGAAGAAGCCACTTCCCGCTTGAAAGAGCGTTTCAATTTCGATGATGCTCAGTGCAAAGCCATTTTGGATATGACTTTACGTAAACTCACCGGACTGGAATATCAGAAGTATATGGATGAAAAGACGGGCTTAGTGGAAGACTGCAAGAAGTACAATCTCATTCTTTCTGATCACAGTGTCCTCCAGACAACGCTCGTTACTGAACTTGAACAGATCAAGAAGCAATACGGGGATGCCAGAAGAAGTGAAATCTCCGATGTGGATTATGATGAATCAGATGAAGATCTCATTCCTAACAAGGAGATTCTCATCATCCTTACCGATAACGGTTATATCAAGAGAGTCGATCCCAGTGAATTCAAGATGCAGAACCGAGGCGGAATCGGTGTCAAAGGCATGGAAACCAAAGACAATGATACCGTCAAGATTCTCCGTCACTCACGTACCAAGACCGATGTACTCTTCTTCACAAATACCGGACGAGTCTATCATTGCCGTGGCTACCAAATTCAGGAAGGTAATCGTACTTCAAAAGGTATCCCGATTGTCAATTTCCTGAAGCTCTTGGATGGCGAAAGCATCAATTCCATCATCTCCATGGATGATTACTCAGAAAATTCCTTCCTCTTCTTTGCCAGTAAATTCGGTGTCGTCAAGAGATGTTTAGCCAGTGACTTTGAGAACATCAACTCCAATGGCAAGATTGCCATGTCTTTACGTGAAGGCGATGAATTGCTGGATGTCAAACACACCAATGGTCAAGCCATTGTCTCCTTAGGTTCCAGCGAAGGCAAGGTCTGCTCCTTCAATGAAGGGGATGTCCGTTGCATGGGCCGAACCGCTACCGGTGTCAAAGGCATTGATTTGCCTACTGATGCTAAGGTCGTCGGAGTGGTCACTTCCATGGAAGGCAACAGCATCTTCTCCTTATCCGCAAACGGCTTTGGCAAGATCACGGCCGGCACTGAATACCGTATCACCTCTCGTGGCGGCAAGGGTGTCATCACCATGAAGTCCGAAGAAAAGAATGGCCGCTTGATTGCAATCAAGACCGTCAAAGGCGATGAAGACATCATTATCATCACTGATCAAGGCACTACAATCAGAACCACTTTGACCCAAGTCAAGAACTGCTCTAGAAACACCATCGGTGTCAAGATCATTACTCTCCGTGGCAAGGAAGAAATCAGTTCTTGCTGCATCGAGCCTTCAATGGCTGAATACGAAGCTACCAACCCAACCACTCCGGAAGTTGAATCTAAGACAACTGAAGAAGCCCCTTCTGACAGTGATGATCCGGCTTTGAAGGAACTTCTGAAACGTGCTGAGAAGTCCGATGATGATGATTCTGATGACGGTTCTGATAAATCTTCGGATGAAGAATAATTATGACTAGGAAGAAGTTCTTTCTGTGTTTTGACCCTCTTAAGCTGACTCAGACTCTGAGTTATACGATCAAAGAGAACCTGACCCATTTCTTAGATAGAATGGGTTACCAATACACTTTCAAGGCTGACGATGATTATGACGAAATCATCGCCGGCTCTGGAGAGGACCTTTTTGCCCGCTATTCCCAAATCAGAACTGATAAACCGATTACTCTTCTTGGTTGCTTCAACATCGATGATTTGGCTATTGCACCTAAGAATCCGGACCCCTTCCTTCTGTCACAGGCTTCTTATAATTACTACCATAAGGCCAGTCAGATCTTAGTCCCCTCCAAAATGGAAGCCGACTACCTGACTCAGAAAGGCTTCACTCAGCCAATCTTCGTCTTCCATGTTCAGCCAACCTTCTTAGAAGACAAGCCTGTCTCTGAAGAAGAAAGAAACTCCTTCCGTTCCTTCTATCAGATTCCGGAAGATAAATCCGTGTTCGTCTCCTATGGATCATACACTGACAAAGACGAGTTCTCCGCTATGGAATCCATCAGCGGTGTCTCACCCGACAAAGAATTCCTCTTCTTTGGTCACAATGATCGGAACTTCGTTACTCTGAAGACTTTGGAAAGACTGACGAAAGCCGATAATATCCGTTATCTTGAGACCATGCCTGAAGAACTCTATCACTCAATGCTGTTGAATATTGATGCTTTGATTTTCACCCAAAGATTCTTAGCTTTCCCTAATATCATTGTCGATGCCATCTATAACCATATTCCGATCATCTCCTACCATGGCATTTCTCTTCCGGCCTTAGTCAATGAGAAAACAGCCATGATTCCTAAGAATTTCAAAGAATTTTATGAGACGGTGATGAATATCAAGACTATCAATCATAGTCAGCAGGCTTATGATTCCTTGATGCAAGCCTTGAAGAGCGAGCCCGTGATTCTATCTTAATTAGTAATAAGGATTGTCTAAGTCTAATTAGTCAGCTTGATAAAGACAATATAAAAGACTATATTTTTAGAAGCTAAAGAATTTTATCCAAAGGAGATAAATAACATGCTTGATGTCAAATATGTCATTGATAATCTAGAAGAAGTCATTAAGAGACTCAATACCCGTAACGGCGATTATTCTTATTTAAGAGAATTACCTAAATTGGATGAGAAGAGAAAATATCTCATCATGAAGGGTGATGCCTTAAAAGCCGAAAGAAACAATCAGTCTAAGGAAATCGGAAAGCTGAAAGCTAATCACAAAGATGATGAGGCTGCCGCTTTAATGAAGAAGATTTCTACTGATAAGGATGAAATCGCTAAATTAGATGCCGAAAAGACCAAGATTGATGAAGAAATCCATCAGATGATGCTCAAGACTCCTAACGTTCCTGATAAGTCGCTGCCGATCGGTCTTGATGATACCTATAACCGCCCTGAGAAGTTCGTCGGAGATCCCACCGTCTTCAAGTTCAAGCCTCAGGCCCACTGGGATTTAGGCACTAAGTTAGGTTATTTTGATTTTGACCGTGCCGCCAAGGTTTCCGGAACCCGTTTCACTTTCTATTTAGGAGCTTTCGCTCATTTAGAAAGAGCCTTAGCTGCCTTCATGCTTGATACCCACGTCAAAGCCGGATACACCGAAGTCTTGCCTCCTTTTATGGTCAACACCGATTCTTTGACCGGTTCTGGTCAGCTTCCTAAATTTGCTGATCAGGCTTATAACACCACTCCTGGTGATTTCTGGATGATTCCGACTGCTGAAGTTCCGGTCACCAACTACTATCGTGACGAGATCTTAAAGGCCGAAGATCTTCCTAAATGGTTCTGTGCTTATTCATCCTGTTTCAGAGCTGAAGCCGGTGCCGCTGGAAGAGATACTAGAGGCATCATCCGTCAGCATCAGTTCCAGAAGGTTGAACTAGTCAAATACTGTCTTCCTGAGAATTCATTCACTGAACTTGAATCCATCACCCGAGAAGCTGAAAAGATTTTGGAGTTATTGAAGCTCCCTTATCGCCGTGTCTGCTTATCCACCGGTGACTTAGGATTCTCTGCCACTAAGTGCTATGACTTGGAAGTCTGGCTTCCTTCTTATAATACTTATGAAGAGAAAGACGGAATGTGGGTTCCTACTACTAAGAACTATAAGGAAATTTCATCCTGCTCCAACGATCTCGATTACCAGGCTCGCCGAATGAATATTCGTTTCAAGAGAACCAAGGATTCCAAGACTGAATTCGTTCATATGCTGAATGGCTCTGGCTTAGCTGTCGGAAGAACTGTGGCCGCTGTCGTTGAAAACTATCAGAACGAAGATGGAACCATCACCGTTCCGGATGTCTTACGTCCGTATATGGGAATGGATATCATTAAGTAGTCTAGTTTAAAACAAAGCTGACACTAAAAAGCTGTTGCTGAATAGTGTCAGCTTTCTATTTGTAAAAAGTATTTATCATCTAAAAGCAATTTCAGAAAAAGAATGTGGTTTGTTGGTATAGCATCAGTCTGTGTATTAGTATTTCTGTTTTCTTCTTTTTGCTTATCTACTTATCTTTTCTTCGCTGAATTAAATTTCAAATCCCTCTGTGTCTGTTCTGATCTTTTATTTGATTCTAATATTTATTGTTTCATTCTAGGATACTGGAAGATTAGAATATAAGCATGAAAGAATTAAGTATGGTTTCCTTGGCTGACTATGTTCAACCGACTAGGAACTTTTCTTTAGCCTATGTTATCTTAGACTCTCTTTTTGTTATCTTCTTTGTAACACTGCTATTCATTAAGAAAAAGCGAGTCACTGCCATCTGGTCCTTGGCAGGTGGTCTTTTATACTGGTTAGTTGATTATGGAATCTTCTATCTAGCGACAGGATCAAGAGAGATCTTTTCCTATCTTTACAACAATAGTGAGGTTACTTCCTTACTTGGTAATCTCGATACCTGTTTGATTCTATTCTGGATGTCTATGAGTTATGGTATCTTAGATTTTGCTTTCATCTGGTTATGGCTAAGCAAGGATGAGAACGCCTTAGAATATTCATCTTTGATTGTTATCTGGTGGATCTGCTGTCCTTTAATGGCTGACTTCATTAATAATCTTTGTCCTACTATCCTTTGTTTCATGACTACAAGGAGCACCAATAAATACCATGGAATAATGGGTTTATTGATGGTGGTCGGATACTTGATAGTCATCTTAATGAATATCTTCAATAAGGATAAAGATAAGAAGATACCAATTGTCAGATTATTCATTATTGGTTTTATGGCTCAGTTCCTATGGGAATTCCTATTATTGGTCTTCGGAATCAGAAGTCAGAACTATGACAGCAATCTAGGCAGAGAACTCATGACTCTCTTGCAGGATTCCTTAGTTGAAACCAACTTAGGAATGCCTTATATCTACTTTATCCATAAGGCCATCACTTCTAGATATCAGGATGACGGAGTCAAAAGAGCCCTCACTTCCAACAATTAAAAACACTTTCATAAATTAATATGCCTTTTAGCTATCTTTCTTATTAAAAGAAGCTAGAATAGCTTTGCTTAAGAAAAACATATTTATGACCTTACTGGCAAAATTCAAAAAACTATTTGATCCTATCGACTTAACAAAAGGCAATATCTACAAAGATATCACCCTTTTCATGATTCCGATTATTCTCAGTTTGATCTTTCAGCAACTTTATTCATTAACCGATGCCATCATTGTCGGACAAAGCTTATCGGATTCAGAAATTGCGGGTGTCAATGACGCTATTCCGATAGTATCAATTGCCTTGAACTTCTCCTGGGGCTGTACCTGCGGCTTCAGCGTTGTCATCTCTAACCGTATCGGAGCCAAGAAGCCAGAAGAAGCCAGAAGAAGTTTTCTTTTACAGCTTTGCTTATCTACTTTTGTTACTGTTGTGCTGACTATTGTCATGATTCTTAGCATCAATTGGTTATTGGCTTTCATTGGAATCTCACCTAGCACTGAAGGAAGTTCAATGCAGGCGGTCTATAAATCCGCCTATACCTATGTCTTCATCATCAGTCTTGGCATCATTGCCCAGATGGCCTATAACCAGATTGTGTCTGTCTTACGAGCCATTGGTGATTCCTTCACTCCCTTCTTGTTCTTAGTTTTCTCAACTGTTTTGAATATCGGTTTAGATTCCTGGTTCATCTTAGGTTTATCCTGGGGTGTAGCCGGCAGTGCCATTGCTACTGTGCTTTCGGAGTTATT
>Ga0172377_10008418_pt1 | contig 10583 bp, 7 predicted proteins | sample Pumphouse3metaG_FD_119749 | JGI IMG/M metagenome (GOLD analysis project Ga0172377, IMG submission 119749) | Leachate microbial communities from a municipal landfill in Southern Ontario, Canada - Pumphouse #3 metaG | ecosystem: Engineered > Solid waste > Landfill > Unclassified | place: Canada... | reverse complement strand
TTCTTATATTTTATATCTAAAACTGAAGATAGTTTATCACCATACTTTGCATCAAAACCACCTGAAGAGAAAAGTATATCTCCAACCATTTCGGGATTAACAAAGCTAAGTCCTTCTTGCTGACCACTTCTAATAAGAAAAGGACGATACACTTCTATATCATTTACATAAACCAAGTTTTCATCATAATTACCTCCACGAACAGAGTATTGTGATGAAAGCTCATTATTTGAACTTACTCCTTCAAATGTCTTTACCAAACCTTCAATTCCTGATGTTGGTCCAACTACATTTTTCGCCCATTCAGTCTTAATGCGTGTTATTCCTTCATTTCGTGAATTATCTTCTCTTATTTCAATTGCATCAAGAGTTGTACTTGAACGAACTAAAGAAAAATTTATTACCTTTGTTTCATTGGGTTTAAGGTGTATTTTATAAAGTTTTGTTGCGTATCCAATATAAGAAATTGCTAATTCAAGGTCTTGATTTGCTGGGATAGAAAAGCTATATTCGCCTTTTTTGTTAGTTGTTGCTCCAATAGGTGTTTTAATATTAATTATCCCTATATTAACCAACTCTAACCCTACACCCTTTTCATCGGTTATCCTACCTGAAATATATGCTCTCTTGTTCTGGGCTTCAATACTATTAGAAAATAGTAATACAAATAGTATAGTCGTAAACAATAAATATATTCTTTTCATTCTCTCTTTTTAGGTTTCTCTTTTATATTTTCATCAAACAATTAACCACTGACCATTAACCATTAATTAATGTCTGTCTTAGAATAACCAATTAAACTATCATAGAAATTCCCTGGCTTTCGGTAATAAACGAAGATATGGTATGTATTATTTGTTTCGGAGTGATTTCCTTCAACGGTACTAAGGTTATAAATGGGTGTAGATGCTGAAGGCATAAACATTATCATATAGTTATAGAAGCCTTGTTTTAAATATAAACTTGCTGTGTAACAATGCAATTGCTGATTATAACTCATCCTGTTTTGTTCGTTACAATACCAATCTGTCAGCTCTCCCCAAACATAAAAAGCTCCGTCTAAACGAATTGGTATCGGTAAATAAAAATTTACCCAAGCATAATCAGACTCTAAATCATAATTTTCTCCACTTTCGTTCCTAACATAATAGTAACCATTTATATCTCCCACTGTTGAATAAGGTAGTCTCGACCTGTCAATTGAAGGCTTTAACTTAACAATGTTTTCTCCATTAACAAAATCAAAATTATTTACATATTGAGAACGAATTCTTATGCTTGTGAAGTCCAAGGCACGAAACTCATTACCTGCCTCAAAAACATTAGAATTATCAAATGCATATTCTAATTCATTAGCTTTATATTGATGGAGTTTCAATAAAGAAAAGTTATCTCTTCTGCCATTTTGTTGAACAAAAACCTTTAAGTATCTATTGGGGTCGGCAAAAGAAATATTTGAGTTTGGAGAGACAAAAACATCTATTTCCTGTTTAGAACGTTGGTCTGCTGGACTTCGAGCCATCATAGGCGATGAACGAATAACAGCACCATCTTCATATACCATAAATCTACGAACCATAATAACTTTGTCGGAATCATCATCTTCATAGACTTTTATAATATAATTACCTGAAACTAAAAACGTCATCATTGATGAAGGAAACTCTTGCCAATAATGAATGAATCTTTGAATTGTATTAACTGAATTAGTATGATTTTCTATATATCCAGATTCAAAACCCTGAATATACTCTTGAGGTTGGAGTTCACTTTGTGTCCAATCTGAATTACAATGTATAATTGTATAATTGTATTGCTTTGCTTCTTCTGTTAGGTCATCAAATTTTAGGACAAGTTTATCTGAAGACCCAAGACGAAGAATTGGCAGGGAGAAGTCGGCTCCTTGCACCTCTAACTTAACCGTTTTAATTATTGGACTATATACTTTTTCAACCCAAACATTTTGCGAAAATAAGTTAGAGGTACAAAATAATAAGCCAAACAATAATGATGATAATTTCCTCATTTATGCCATTGCTTCTTCAACTTCTTTTACTGTCTTAGGTATTGGCTTTCCTAAAAATCTATTTCCTTTTTCAGTAACAAGGACATCATCTTCTATTCTAATGCCACCAAAATCTTTATAATTTTCAAGCTCTTTGTAGTTTACAAAAGATTTGAATTTATTTTCTGCTTTGAATTTATCAATAAGTGCTGGAATAAAATAACAACCTGGTTCATCGGTAATAACAAAACCTTCTTCAAGTTTTCTTCCCAAACGTAATGAGCTAAGTCCAAATTGAGTTGAACGTGTTGTTTTTTCATCATATCCAACTATATTTTCATCAAAGTTTTCCATGTCATGAACATCTAAACCCATCATGTGACCAAGTCCATGAGGCATAAATAATCCCATTACTCCTTCATTCACTGCTTCTTCAACATCACCTTTTATCAAACCTATTGCCTTTAATCCTTCTCCTAATGTCTTAACTGCTTTGAGATGCACTTTTTTGTATTCTAAACCTGGTTTAATTACTTTTTGTGCTGCTAAGTTTGCGTTTAATACTGCTTCATAAACAGCTTTTTGTCTTTCATCAAATTTTCCTCCACAAGGAACTGTTCTTGTAATATCGGAACAATAACCACTTGGAGTTTCACAACCTGCATCAGAAACTAACATCCTTCCTTTCGCTAATTTTAAACTATGGTCATGTCCATGAAGAATTTCTCCATGAGTTGTTAGAATTATTGGGAATGACACTGGTCCACCTCCTGCTAATGCAATTCCTTCCATTTTGCCTGCAATTTCATACTCGTAAGTACCAAGTTTTTTTGCCATACGCATCATAGTTGTGTGCATATCATAAGCTGTGTCTAATGCTTTTTCTATCTCAACAATTTCTTCAAGTGATTTTATAGAACGTTGTTTAACTATTGCTTTTCTCAATTCAATTGAAGCAAACTTTTCTATATGGTCTTTCTTTATGTGAAGTAAAGAAGATAAAATATTTCTATTGTCTACTCTATAAGGAGGTAGAAAATGTATTTTTCTTTCTTGAAGTATTGCTGTTTCAATAAGTTTTGCAAGGTCTGCTCTTGAACCACTATTCTTTACTCCAATAGCATTTGCTCTATCACGAATTGAAGCAACTGGTCCTGTCCAAATAATATCATCTATTTCAACATCATCACCAAAAAGATAATCTTCACCACTATCTGCGTCTATAACACCTGCTAATTCTGCAATGTTATATTCAAAGAAATAACGAAATGATGAGTCTTGACGAAATGTGTAAATATTTGATAAGTAGTTGAAAGGTGAATCTCCATTACCTAATATTAAAATCAAACCTTCTTTAATGTCTGAAGCTAATTGCTTACGACGTTTTACATAAGTGCTTTTACTAAACATGATTCTTATATTTTTTATTTTATTATTTATAGGAGCAGATGCAAGACCTGCCCCTACAACAATTTTATCTAATGTTCTTTAAAATATCTAATGTATGTTTCCAACATAATTCAACTGTTGTAATTTCAAGTCTTTCATCTGGTGAATGAACTCCACGAAGTGTTGGTCCATAAGATATCATATCCATTCCTTTATATTTTTCACCAATTAAACCACATTCCAAACCTGCGTGAATTGCACGAACTACTGGTTCTTTTCCAAATAATTTTTTATAACTGTCTTCTGCTATCTTCAAAATCTTTGAATCTGGATTTGGAGCCCAACCTGGATAACCTTCATCATGAGTTACTTCTGCTCCAACCAATAAGAAACATGCTTCATTTTTATTACAAGCTGCTTCTTTTGCTGATTCAACTGATGAACGTTGTGATGTTGCAATAACAAAACAATCGTCAATCATTTTAATTGATGCAAGATTTGTTGATGTTTCTACAAAGTTTGGAATTTCTCTACTCATTGCCAAAACTCCATGAGGAGCAGCATAAATAACATTTAATAAATCTTCTTGAGTCATTGAGTCTATCACTTCTTTTGGATTAGCAACTTCTTCTATCTTAACTTGAAGATTAGGTTCTGTTGAACGAAACTCAAAACGTATATCTTTGTTATATTGCTCAACCATTGCAATCATTTCCTTTGCATCTTGTTCTCCTACAACAACAACTGCATTAGCTTCACGGGCAAGTGCATTTCTTAAATTACCTCCTTCAAATGTAGCTAAGGCATATTCCATTTCTTGATTTAATTTCCAAAGAATACGGTTCAATACTTTAATTGAATTAGCTAATCCTTTGTTAATATCATCTCCTGAGTGTCCTCCTTTTGCCCCAAAAGCAGAAATCTTAAACGCTTTTCCTTCTGGTGATGGTTCTTTTTCATAAGGGATTTTAGCCACTGTATCTTTACCTCCTGCACAACCAATAAACATTTCTCCTTCATCTTCTGAATCAAGATTTATAAGGATATTGCTCTTTAATATCGTAGGACTTAATGCTCCTGCACCTGTTAAACCTGTTTCTTCATCAATGGTAAACAAGCATTCAATATTACCATGTTCAATATCATCACTATCTAATATTGCTAATGCTATTGCAACACCAATACCATCATCAGCTCCAAGAGTAGTTCCTTTTGCTTTTAACCAGCCATCTTCAACAAAAGTTTCAATAGCATCTTTTTCAAAATCAAAAACTTTATCACTGTTCTTTTCACAAACCATATCCATATGTCCTTGCAAACAAACCCAAGGTCTATCTTCATAACCTTTAGTTGCTTTCTTACGGATAATTACATTACCTATTTCTTCTTGTATTGTTTCTAAACCACGGTCTTGTCCCCATTTTAATAAATAAGCACTCATTTTTTCTTCATGTTTAGATGGACGTGGGATTGATAATATTTCTGAAAAGTATTTAAATACTTTTTGAGGCTTCAAAGCCTTTAATTCTTCGTTCATAACTATATTTTTTATTGTTAATACTAACGTTTTAAGCAGTCAAAGATAGAAATTATTTTTGGTTAAACGATAAAAAATACAAGAAAAATATAATGCAGAGAAGAAAAACAATAAAAGATAATTTATGGGAAACAAAAAGACGCTGAATTTAAATAAATAAAATCAGCGTCTTTATCAAAGTGACCTCGGCGGGATTCAAACCTGCAACCTTCTGAGCCGTAATCAGATGCACTATTCAATTATGCTACGAGGCCATTTTTGAGATTGCAAAAGTACAAAACTTTTCAATACTCACAAAATAATAGGAATCTTTTTCCCCTTATTATATTCTAATCTATCTACATTTATTCTTATTAAAATGAGGGGCAACTTGTATTTTAAATACAATTACACCAATAACACAAAGAGCAGCTTCTATGTAATAAGCAAGACTTAAACTTGTAAATTGAACTATTGCACCACCAAATAGGAGTCCAATCCCAACGCCAATATCCCAAGATGTAAGGTAGGTTGAAACTGCAGTACCTCTTCTTGAATTTGGAGCAAGATTTACAAACAAAGTATTATATGCTGGAAAAATAATACCATAAGAAATACCAAGAATAAATGATATTACAAAGAAAACAACTTGAGATATAAACAGATTATCAATCGATATATATTTACAAAGTGCAAGCACTAAAAAAGAAAAAGAAGCTAATATTTGACCTAAAATAATTAGTTGTATGATTTTACCCTTATCAACCAAACGTCCTGCCAAAAAACGTGCCATTATTAAACCTAAAGATATAAAAGTAAAAAACAATCCTGCTCTTGAAGCAAGCCCTAATTCTCTTGCATATAGAGCAATATAAGTTGATGTCATTCCATAGGGAATAGAAAAAATTATTAGATTTAAACCTGCTGGAATACCTTTCATTAATATAAATCTATCTAAAGATAAAGCTGGACGTTTAACAGATGGTTTATATGGAGTAGAAACAAGAGTTGCCATAATAACTCCTATTGCACCTGTTGCCACAGAACTTGTGAAAATAAGCTCATAAGAAAAATGTCCATGTATAAATAGACCAACCATAGGTCCAATACTCATTGCAATATTATTCATTATACCAAAATAGCCTATAGCTTCACCTCGTCTCGAAGAAGGAGTAATATCTACAACTATAGTATTTCCACTAACCGAAACCATTCCATAGGCGAAACCATGAATAGTACGAAGAAGAATAAATGCGGTAAGAGTTGAAGCAATAATATATCCTGCAAAAATAGCAGTAAATACAAAATAACTAATTATATATAAGGGCTTCCTTGCAAAAGAATCTAAAAGATAACCTGAGAAGGGTCTCATACATAAAGCTGCAATCATATAACATGAAAGTACACCCCCAACAACAGAACCACTTGCTCCAAATTCATCCATAAGATAAAAAGGGAGAATTGGCATAATTAGATAAAAACTAAAGAATAAGAGGAAATTAGATAATAGAATAAAGAAATAGTTACTTGTGAATAATTTGTCCATACCAAGAATTTTAGGATGCAAAATTACATAAAAACTCAAGTTGCAAATTAATAAAATGCAAGAATTAGGTTGAGTTATAAGATTAAACAAATAATATATACCTTTCTGTATAGTATTTTAAGTTCTATAATGTCTTGAGTAGGTAAAAATATTTAAAAGGCTACGCAAGGTGGGAATATATTTTCCATAAAAAATTTGGATATGGCAGGTTACTTCTTGAAAATAGATTAAATCTTTCTGAATTTATATTTAATCTTTTGGGATTTATATTTAATCTATTTGGAAAAAGATTTAATCTTTCTGGACTATTAATTGGGCAAAGTTAAGAATTCCTGATTACACACTCTAAATATTATAGAGCCGTATTTTACAATTATTTATAGAAAAAACTAATCAATAACTTAAATTGATTCTTTAACATCCATTGCTTGTCTTAATCCACTTCCTAAGAGAATAAAGGCTAATACAAGGAACATTATTGCTAAACCTGGAATAATTGCCATATAAGGAGAATCGAGAATTATGTAACCGTAATTTTCTTTTATCATTGTCCCCCATGATGGCATTGGAGGTTGTACTCCTATTCCTAAAAAACTTAGTCCTGCTTCTTGTAGAATTGCTGTTGCAAAATTTGATGCTGTAATTACTGTTGCTGCTCCGACTACATTTGGAAGTATATGCTTAATTATTATTCTTGAATTTTTATATCCTAAAGCTCTACCTGCTTCCACAAATTCTTTTTCTCTAAGTGATAATATTTGACCTCTTACAACACGTGCTACATCTACCCACATAGTTAATCCAACTGCAACAAATACTTGCCAAAATCCTTTTCCTAAAGCAAATGTTATTGCTATTACTAATAGAATTGTCGGTATTGACCACACAACATTTATTAACCACATTATAAGATTATCAACCCACTTTCCATAATAGGCAGCTATTGCACCAAGTGTTACTCCAATTATTAAAGATATAAGAATTGATATGAAACCTACGGATAGACTTACTCTTGTTCCTATCATTAACTGTGATAGCATATCTCTTCCATAGCGGTCTGTACCTAACCAATATCTTTGTTCTTTGATTTCATATTTTGTTTTCCTTGTATCAATTTTAATTATCTCACCATTATTTATTTTTGCACCTGTGTAACATTCTGCATAAAGAATATTGCCTTCTTGCCAATATTTAAAAATAGGTTGTGAAGAATAAGGATTAGGCGTTCCAAAGGCTAAATGATAAAAGAAATTTCTTTTTTTTGCGTTAGGAATATCATAAACCCTAATGAAGGTTGCTTTAAAGCCTGGTTTTTTAGTTGCAAGCTCTAAATATTGTTGGTTAGCATAAGGTGTTTGGTCAGGAGTTATGGTGTAGCCAAGTATAGCAATAAGAGTAAAAAAAACTATTATGAACAAGCTTGACATTGCCATTTTGTTCTTTTTTAGTTTTTTCCACACTTCAGCATTAACTGATGAATATTCTTGGTCTTCAGGTTTTTTCCTCTTGAAAAACATTGAATTAATTTTTAGTGATTAAGATTAATTTAGTCAATGCTTTTTTACTTTTCACTATTTTGTCCTTCTTTTACGGTGAAAGCTAATGCATATAGTTTTATTTGTTTAACCATTGCCAATAGTCCATTGCTTCTTGTTGGTGAAAGATGTGTTGATAATCCAATTTTGTCAATAAAGTATAATTCTGATTCATAAACATCTTTTGGCGTTTGATTATTAAATACTCTAAGTAGAAGCGTAACAATCCCTTTTGTAATGACTGCATCGCTATCTGCTTTTATTAACATTTTGCCATCAACTATTTCTGCACTTACCCATACTCTGGATTGACAACCTTTTATTAGGTTATTTTCTTTCTTATCTTTTTCTTCAATAATTGGACATTCTCTACCTAATTCAATTAAGTAATTATATTTATCCATCCAATCCTCAAAATTTGAGAATTCTTCTATTATTTGATCCTGTATCTCGTTAATTGTCATTTTATTTAATGGTTAATTGTTAATTATTAATGGTCAATGGTTAGTGGTTAATGGTTAATGGTTAATTGTACAAATATTAACCATTAATCATTAACCATTAGTTTTAAAATTTCATCAATATATTCTCTTGTATTTGAAAGCCTTGGCACTTTATGTTGTCCTCCTAACTTTCCTCTATTTTTTAACCAATTGTAGAATGTTCCTTTTGGGGCACTATATATCTTAGGTCGTTGAAGAATTAGGTTTTTATATCTCTTAGCTTCATAGTCTGAATTTAATTCCTGAAGTGTAATATCTAACATATCAATAAATTTCTCAATATTGTCTGGTTCTTTTTCAAATTCTACAACCCACTCATGATAACGTTTATCTCCCATAAATGGTGCCGCTGTATATTCGTTTATTATTGCATCTGTTGCTTTGCATGCAACTTCCATAGCACCATTGGCATTTTCAGCAATTACTTCTTCTCCACAAAGATTCATAAAATTCTTCGTTCTTCCTGTAATTTTGAAACGGAATGGCTTTATTTCTGTAAACATTACAGTATCACCTATCATATATCTCCACAATCCTCCATTTGTTGATATAATCATTGCGTAGTTTTTATTCCTTTCCACTTGTGATAGATTAATTATATTCGGATGTTCTTTACCTAAATCTTCCAAAGGAATAAACTCATAATAAATACCATAATCCAAAAGTAGAAGCATAGAATCAAGGTCTGTTCGGTCTTGTAATCCAAAAAAACCTTCTGATGCATTATATGTCTCCATATAATTTATTCCTTTTGGCATAATTGTATCGAATTGTGTACGGTAAGGTGTAAAACTAACTCCTCCATGGAAATAAGCTTCAAGATTTGGCCATATTTCTTTTATTTCTTTTCCCGTATGTTCTATAACACCTTTCAAAAGGACTAACATCCAAGACGGTACTCCTGAAAGACTCACTACATTAGAGACTGATACATTTTCTATCATCATCTTTAATTTCGATTCCCATTCAGGCATAAGAGCTATTTCTTTCTTCGGAGTACGAAAAAATTCAGCCCAATAAGGTAGATTATCAATTATTATTGCAGAAATATCACCAATAAAAATATCATTATTATATTCATTTTCTTGTTCACTACCACCTAATGCTAATGATGTACCTGTAAATATATTACTGTCTTCATGATTATTTATATATAAGGCTAACATATCTTTTCCACCTTTATAATGACATTCTTGTAAGCTTTCTTCACTTACAGGGATAAACTTGCTCTTAGATGAAGTTGTCCCTGAAGATTTTGAAAACCACTTTATTTCACTACACCAAAGAATATTATCTTCCCCTTTACGGATTCTTTCAAAAAATGGCAATAATGAATTATAATCATTTAAAGGGACTCTTTCATTATAAGATTCCCATTTTTTTATTGTTTGATAGTCATAGTATTTTCCCCAAATAGTATTCTTGGCTGATGATATAAGACATTTAAATACCTCTTCCTGTACCTCTAATGGATTATTCATAAAGTATTCTATCTGTGGTATTCTCGTTTTGGCTATTTTACTAATTAACTTATTTACTATCATATTATTATAATTTACGAATGCTATTTTGGTGCTTTTTTAAATAAATAAATACCAATCAATGTATAGATAAATATAGGAATAAGCACGGATATTAAAGGAGGTAAATTCCCTTTAGTTGAAAAAACTGATGTTATTTTCATCATCATAATAAATGAAAAGGCAAGAGTTATGCCTAAAGCAAGATGAATTCCTGTTCCTCCTCTGGTTTTTCGTGAAGATAAAGACACTCCAATTAATGTAAGAACAATAAAAGCTAAAGGATTAAATAGTCTTTGGTATTTTTCCAACAAATATGAATTAACATTCTTTGAGCCTCTTATACGTTCTTTTTTTATAAAAGAATTAAGCTCTGAAAATGTCATTGTTTCAACTTTAGCAGCATTGATATTAAAATCATTTGGTTTCATCCCAATATCCATTACCATTTTATCCCCAGTAATTAATTTTTCATGTAATCCATCAATTGTTCTAATAGAAAAGTCATTAAGCGTCCAATTCCTTTTAATTGAATCATAAATTATATTTTGAGCTGTAATTTTCTTGGA
>Ga0172377_10008415_pt1 | contig 10585 bp, 11 predicted proteins | sample Pumphouse3metaG_FD_119749 | JGI IMG/M metagenome (GOLD analysis project Ga0172377, IMG submission 119749) | Leachate microbial communities from a municipal landfill in Southern Ontario, Canada - Pumphouse #3 metaG | ecosystem: Engineered > Solid waste > Landfill > Unclassified | place: Canada... | reverse complement strand
TTACAGATCGAGTATCGATTTACCTGCATGCACTTCATCCCAATTCATTGAAAAATCAGCTACTGCCTTATGAATGGAAGGCATGTCCAAACCTGTTGAAAGGAGCTCTGGACGAACTGTACAACACCCAGCTCCATTGGCATATGCACTGGTAAGTTCTGCGATATTCTTGAAACTTGCAGAAAGCACCTGGGTATTGCTGGTGTTGGTCCAAAGCAGGCTGCTGAGTTCTTTGATGACTCTATTTGCATCGATGTCATTATTGAGCATCCTATCGTAGAACACCGCAATGTATTTAGCCCCACTGAGCATGGCGAGAATCCCCTGTAGGGTGGAAAAAACTGCAGTTGCAGTTATGTTGAACCCCTGCATGGAAAGATGCTTGATGGCTTTCAATCCCTCTTCATTTACAGGAATGGCAACGTAGGTGTTCTCTTTGAGGATGCTGCAAATGCGCTCAGCTTCTGCGATGATGGTATTCGCATCCTGCCCAACAACCTGGACATGCAATGAGCGTTCTTCACCGATAAGCTTACGAATGGATTTCAAGTGCCCGAAGAAATCCAGATTGCCTTCGCTTTGCATCTGATTCAAGTTAGTGGTGACCCCGCTGATGGGATAAAGCGACATTGCCCGTTCTATCTCAAATAGATTGGCAGTATCAAGCATCAATTGCACTGTGTTGCCTCCCTTTCGCTTCTATAGTGACATACATCCAGAAGGAGGACAAGAACCCAAGATTCATTCAATTCTTGACAAAGGAGGAAGAATGCTTGACGATTCATCCATGTCCGACACCATTCTGAGCAACAACTACTTCTTCTACGAACCAGACCTTCAGTTGAAGGTCATCAAACGTGATCCGGAATTGCCGTATCGCCTGCACAGCCATGAATTCAACGAATTGGTATTTGTCATCGGGGGAAGAGGAATCAACTACACAAAACATGACGAACAGGAGCTTCGCGAAGGAAGTGTCTTTTTCATCCCCCCCGGAGTGGAACACGGCTACAGGGAAGTACAGGATTTAGTGCTCTACAATATCCTTATCGGAAAGAACCTCTTGTCAAAGAACTTTCTTGACCTCTCCAAACTACCAGGATTCGTCTCCCTGTTCCTCGTCACCGACCATATTCCATATCTCTTGCTCAACCCCTCGCAATGCACAGAACTGATACCTACTTTGGCAATGATGGAAAAGGAATCTGATGACCAGAGCTATGGTACAGGATCAAAAACCCTCGCCTATGCATATATGTTGGACCTCGTCGTCTCACTCTCCCGAATCTATGACGAGACCCCCCATGAGAACAACCAGAGAATCAGACGGCTTTGGAAGGTCATCGCATACATGGATGAAAACAAGCACAAAGCCCTCACATCTGAAGAACTTACAGAAGTGGCAAACATGAGTACCAGCACCCTGAACAGGTATTTCAAGACCTGCACAGGGTTGTCTCCCATTGAATTCCACATCCATAAGAGAATAGCGCATGCCTGTACGTTGATTCAAAAACACGATCTGTCAATGACAGAAATCGCTGAAGCAACGGGGTTCATCGACCCAAACTACTTTTCCCGACAGTTTCGCAGGATTATGGCGATGAGCCCCAAAGAATATCAGAAAATCTTTACCAGTCGATTCAGTTGATCGACTCCAAAGCAGTCACAGCACTCGAGAAGAAACACGCTTCACCCAGTTCCTCGGTGAAATCGAGACGGTTGAACATGCTCATGACCGCAGGTTGCACGCCACAAAACAAAACCGGCACATGCACGTTCCTACACATCTTCACAATTTCTGTGAATTCATTGACAGAACTATGATCGATGCTGGGCACTCCTCTGAGAGAGAAAATGATCCTTTCCGCTTTCTCGCCCAACAGTGATTCAACCTTTTTGGTCAATACTTCCTGAGACCCAAAGAAAAGCGATCCATCAACATAGACGACCTTGGTATTACCGGCTTTCTTCGCCACCTCTTCGGTGACATCATCGACCTCGATGGATATCTTATTGCTCTTCACCACAAACATGACCATGGAAAACACGATGCCGATCATAATGGCAAAGGTCAAATCGAAAATCACCGTTGACACCATCGTGATGGTGAACTGCGAAATGGAGGTCTTGATTCGTTTCTTGAAAATCTGCTTGAGGGCATGCCATTCATTCATTCTCCAAGCAGTCACCATCAACACGCCACCAAGGGCGGCAAGAGGAATCCTGCTCATATAGGAACCCAAGAGAAACATGGAAGCCATCAATCCGAGCGCATGAATGATGCTGGTCATCCGCGTCTGCCCACCACTCTTGATGGCTACACTGGTACGTGCAATTGCTGCAGTGGCAGGGACCCCTCCAAAAAAGGGAATCAAGGTATTGCCGATTCCCTGGGCAAACAGCTCACGGGTGGCATTGAGCTTCTCATTTTTCATCTTTCCCGCGGAAGCACCACAGAGCAAACTTTCCACCATTCCCAAGGCAGCAATGCTGATGGCAGGAGAAAGGTAGTTTGAAAGCTCAGATAGATGAAGATTTTCAAAACGTAAACGATTTTCCCCCAACAACGTACGAGGAATTGCTCCCACTTCAGCTACAGGAAGATTCAAAAACATCTGCACCACTAAGGCAATGATGATGCCAAGCAGCGAAGCAGGAAGTTTTGCATTCCATTTTTTCGGCCAGAACACCATGAGCAGAACCACCAGCATGCCATAAAACACTGTCGGCAAGTGGATTGAGAATCCCAACTCTCCATAACTGATCAATCTTTCAAGGGCGGTCTCACCCTGAGAAGTGGTCCCGAAAAAGTTATCCAACTGACCCAACGCAATGATGACGGCAATACCACTGGTAAAACCAGTGACCACAGGACTGGGGATATAACTGACCAACGCGCCAACCCGGAGCGCTGCAGCGATGATGAGGATGATGCCGCTGAGCATACCGGCGATGAATACGCCATCTGCACCATGACGAGCTGCTAGTGCAGCCAAAATAGCGGCCATTGCTCCTGTTGGACCGGAAATCTGGAAAGAAGCCCCACCCAAAGCTCCAATGACCAATCCTGCCATGATGGCAGTTATAAGCCCAGAAGCTGCATCCAAACCAGAACTTACACCAAAAGCAAGCGCCAGAGGAAGCGCAACAGCCGTTACGGTGAAACCTGCAAGCAGGTCCTTGGAAAACACTGAAGGAGAATACCCCTGAAATTCTTTTCTCAAGTCACGGAAAAACGAGACCTTAAGCGGCCTTCTTGTAGTACTCATTGCACCTATCCTTACTAGAATTATGGCACAGAGCATATCCATTTTATGCAAAGTGTACAAGGAGCTTTTCCCTGTACCTTGCGTCTATAAGCGTGAAAAAGTGACGGAAGCTAAAAGTCGAGAGAAAATAAAGTTATTCCTACTTTTTCTCTGGGATTATTTCTATCCAATATCCATCGGGGTCGGCGATGAAATAAATCCCCATGCCTTCATTTTCATAACAGATGCATCCCATTTCATGATGCTTTGCATGCGCTTGCTCCATACTATCGGTTTCAAACGCCAGATGGAATTCGTTGTCTCCCAGGTTATAGGTTCCTTTTTCCCAATTACGCAACCACGTAAGCTCCAACTGATGTTTTGATGAACCATCCCCTAAAAAGACAAGGATGAAGGAACCGTCAGAGGCTTCCTTACGACGTACTTCAACCAAGCCCAAAGCCTCCTTATAGAAAGTCAGGGACGTATCGAGATCGGTTACGTTGAAATTATTATGTGCAAAATGAAAGGTCATACAAGCCTCCATGTTTGATGTGTATGTTCAATAAGCATACAGGATGTCGTACCTGTTTCCAACTCTTGCTCCAATTTTTTACAAACAGAAAAATCGCCCCAAAAGTGCATGGGAAACAACGTAGAAACCGTGCAGTGTTGCAACAGTTCTTGAACTCCAAGACTATAATACTCTTCCAAACGGGGGTCTACAGGAACAAAGGCAATATCAAGGGTGCTGGGAAGACGTTTGATTTCCTCTAAATACTTCTTGCCCATCTGTTCATTCCAGCTCTTGCTTTCACCCTTCCAGTACCAGTCATTCAGATCTGCTGCAAAGTACAGGACCTTGGTTTCCACTTTCAGTATAAAAGCCACCCCTTCATCAGTCGATTTCACGGTTGCAACTTCCACTTCATCAAAGACAAGCGTCTCATGAGGAGAGATGAAATGACAATTTTCCAACAAAGATTCAGGAACTCTGGTCCTATAAATATCAGAAGAGAGAATGTAGGTTATCTGAGGGTGCACAATAGAGAAGATGACTGGAGAAAAATGATCCCCATGGTGATGCGAAGCAAATACATACAGGGGCTTCTCTTTGTTGAGAGAAGGCAACTCCCCTTCGAAATAATCGAAGAGCAACAGGCAACGCTCACATTCAACAAGAAAACTGCTGTGGTGAATATAGGTTATATCCATGCGTATACGATGAAACATTGAAGAGAAGGTGTCAAGAGGAGAAAAGTTCTTGCTGGAGAGAGCTCTCATACCATGCTATAGTACGTGATGGAGGAATGAATGATGCAAATTCAGGTGGTGGATGCGAAAGGAACGGTTTTGAACAGCAGTCATGAAAGTGGAGCAGGAGTTGCGCTGGTTCATCTTCTCCCGTACCAAACAGGAGACAGGATACTCATACATGTTGAAAAAAGTGGACTCTATACACTTCAGCTTGACGAATCGATGGGCAAATGTGAAGTCTACCTGCAAGAACATGCCAGCTATGAAGTTCCTATCGATCCACTACAGAAAACCTGTTTCCCTTTGCAGGCCTTCAATGGAGACAAACATCTGTTGACACTCGAGAGAGCTGAAAACAGATATAGGAATCTTGCCCTCAATCCTTATGACAACCACCACACCAAAGGTATGTATCCCCATGCCACGGCGAATGTGGAAACCCGGAATGAAATGGTGTTTGCTGCCCGTAATGCCATCGATGGAATTTTAGAAAATCGCAGCCATGGAGACTATCCCTATGCGAGCTGGGGCATCAACCAAAACCCTGAAGCAGAACTCTCCCTTGATTTTGGACGGGCGGTGATCATCGATCAGGTACGAATCACCCTTCGTGCCGACTGGCCGCATGACAGCTGGTGGACGGATGCTACCCTCACCTTCAGTGACGGTGAAACCTATTTGTGCAAACTCGAAAAAAATCCTCTGCCCCAACGCTTTGACGTAGGAGAGAGGATCATTACAGGCATCAAGATGGGCAAACTCATAAAAGCAGATGATGCATCTCCCTTCCCGGCCTTGACGCAAATCGAAGTATTCGGGAGGGAAATTCCCGAGAAGCAAGAGAACTAAATCTTTGGCCTCGAAGTCGATTCCCGTTCAATGAATTTGAACGGGAGAGCGATGTTTACATTCATATGATTCTTGCTGGCAATAAGAGAGTGAAGCAACGCCACTGAGGTCTGGCCCATCTCCATGAGCGGTTGCCTGATCGTCGTAAGCCGTGGAAGAGAATAGGAAGACATCTCGATGTCGTCAAAACCAACCACAGAGACATTACCAGGGACTGAAAGACCGCTATCCTGCAGACAACGGATTGCACCTAAAGCCAATTCATCCGTAATGGCAAAGACAGCGGTAAAGGGAACCTTTCGGTCGAGCAACTCCTGCATACCTTCCAATCCATCACGGATACTATACGATTCAACCAGCACCACCTTGTTTTCATCATAATCAAGGCCTGCCTTGGTCAGGGCATTTTCATATCCTTGGCGTCTTTGAATGCCGAAAGAGTACTTTTTGCCTCCAATCAAAGCAATATCACGGTGTCCAAGCTCAAGCAGATGGTTCACGGCAGCAGAAGCCGCCTCATCTTCGCTGATATGGATGGACGTAGCCTTCCACTGCTCCTTTTCAAAAGTGGCAAGCACAGAAGGTATTCTGTTTTTTTCCAAATATTCATGGAACTCCGGAATCTCGATTTCATGCAGAAGGATGACACCATCAAGCCGTTCTCCTTTCAGTCGATGAAGACAAGCAGCTTCTCCTTGCGCACTCATCGCCACAAAGTAGAAGCTGGTACGATAACCGAATTGCTCAAGGTGGTGTTCTATGTCTGAAAAGAGCTGGCGTTGGAACATATTGAAGGTATCGGGAATGATGATGGCAACCGTAAAGGTTTGTTTCATGACCATATCACGAGCAGCTTTGTTTGGTACGTATCCAGTACTTTTAACCGTTTGCAAGATTTTTGCACGCTTATCGGAACTCACACAATCCTTGCCATTGATCACCCGTGAAACAGTGGAAACCGAAACTCCTGACAACTCAGCAATGTCTTTGATGCTTACCATGAAACCATACCAACCTTTTTTCAATACTCTATACCAATACTACCCCATTGAAAGCTCTCAGAACAAGATAATCAAGAAGAAAACGTTCTCAGTTGCATGATGGATTGTACAGCCTTCTCATACGTATCCTTGGGGGAGAGTTCAAAAGCCACCGCCCCGGTGTAGTCCATAGCCTCCAGGTATTGGAATACCCTTTTGTAGTTGATCTCCCCTGTACCCGGTTCATGCCTTCCTGGGTTGTCTGCAACATGAATATGTCCGATGAGCTTGTGATACTTCTCAAATACAGAAATCAGGTTTCCCACCTCGATCTGCATATGGTACATATCATACAGCACTTGAATATACGGAGATGCAACAGCCTCCACCACCTCGGCAGCACCCTCGATGGTATGTAAAAGATTTCCTTTATGATCAAAGAGCACATTCAAAGGTTCCAAGACACAGGTGATGCCCGCTTTTTCAGCAAAAGGAGCAAGTTCAACCAACGTTCTGGCCATATTCATGTAAAGCCGCACCACAGGGACATCCTCATACGCATCTACAACCCGCCCATGGGCATCCAAGGCATTGGAATGAATGACGATGCAGGCAGATCCCAACGTTTTGGCAACCTCCAACGATGCACGTGCATAATCCAGATAGTGCTTGCGATGCCTGTCATCGCATAGGGAATACTCCTTTCCGTCTCCTGATATTGAACTGATAGACAATTCATGCTCTGCACATAAAGAAGAAATTCGTGAAATGTCTCTTCCTTCCCACGACCAGAATTCAATACAGTCAAACCCTGATTTTTTCGCTATCCCAAAACGATCATAAAACCCCACAGGGGGAGACAACATCTCAATGTTTGCAGAAAACTTCAACATGGATTCCTCCTTGTCATATCAACCGGGGAAGCGCTGCTTTGAGCACCTCCAGGGATTTGCAGGTACCCGTCACCTGGCTCATCGTCTTGTCTTCCATCTCCAAACTTACCGGACCATCATACCCAACCATGGTCAGAACAGAGAAAAACTCCTTCCACCAAAGCAAATCATGACCATACCCCAATGCTACGTAATTCCAAGTTCTCTTTGCATAGTCCTCAATTGGACTGGTATCGAGCAAGCCATCAGCTCCGGATAAGACTCGTTCAATTCTCACATCCTTTGCATGTACATGATACAACATACCTTGTAGGGATCTGGCCATTGCCATAGGGTCTCCCCCCATCCAGAAAAGATGACTGGGATCCAGATTCATGCCAACCATCGGTCCCACTGCTTCCCTCAAGCGTTTCAACGTCTGACAGTTGTAGACCAACTGACACCCATGATTCTCCAAGGCAATCTGTTCAACACCTTGGTCTTGGGCCTCCTTGACCAACTCCTTCCAAAAAGGAATCAGGCAATCATTCCATTGATAGGACAGCACCTCAAGGTTTTCCAAGGGCCAGCTGGTGGTAATCCAGTTCGGGAGATGTTCCTCTGGGCCTCCTCCAGGAAGCCCAGACATCATGACGATGTGTTTCACTCCAAGCAAAGTAGACAACATAAACGTCTTGCGCATCACTTGCTGGTGCTTTTTTCCCATTTCATTGGGAGCAAGGATATTGCCGGAACAATTAAGTGCAGAAATCGAGAGATGATGTGCTTGCAAGGTGCCGACAAAATCCTCTCGGGCATTCGAACTGGAAAGCAACAGATCAAGATCAAGATGAGGTGCCTGTGACCAGTTGCCAGTACCAAATTCCAGCGCTTCAAACCCCAGTTGGGAAGCTTTTTCCACCATCTCTTGAAACGATAAGGATCCCAATGAATCAGTCATCAAGGAGAGTTGCATGGTCATACCTCCCTTTGGTAGAGCCTCGGCCTTTCCATGTATGAAACAGGAAGAGGAACTCCTTCAAGCAAGGACCTACCGGCAGCCTGGGTAACTACAATCGCCCGGTATCCGTCCCAAGCATCTGCACCTTCAAAGGGAGTATCATAGAGTAGGCTGTTCACCCAACTCTGCATTTCCAATTGATAGGACCGTGCAAAGTATCCTCTGAAATCGTCAGAGACAGAGACTCCCTTGTTGCCGGATTTTCTTGCATACACCTGTTCGGTGGGAAGCATCGATACACTCCCCTCTTGGCAAACCACTTCAAGACCTACTTCGTACCCATAGCCGGCATTGACATATACTTCAGCCATGGCCAGTCTGCCGTCACTCATGCGCATATTGACAAGCAGCAGATCGCAGGCATCATCAGGAAGATTCTTTCTTGATTTGATACCGCAGGTATATATTTCTGAGACAGACGCATTGAGCATCCACTGGGCAGAATCCACATCATGCCCTGCAGAGTTGTTCAGAATGAAAGGCCCTGCTGTGTTGTACATGGCGGATGCATTGCGATGAAAACCTTTCCAAAGCAAGGGTTGTCCGAAATCACCGCTATCGAGGCGTTTTTTGAGATCTTGATGATGTGGATCGAACCTTCTATTGAACCCTACTGAAATCAGCTTTTTTCCAATCTCAACTTCTTTTTGCACCAGGGAAAGAGCCTCAGGGACATCCGAGGCAAGGGGTTTTTCACAAAATACGGGCTTTCCCAAGGAAAGCGCATGCAACACATACTGAGCATGCGTCGCATCAGGTGAAGCAATGATGATCGCTTCCACCGAATCATTGTCCATGAGTTCATATGGATCCAGCATGGTCTGAAAGGATCCAACCTGGGAGGATAGGACATGAAGACGATTCATATCCGTATCACACACAGCAGCAAGATTTGCTCCAACTACATGGGAGTGAAGGTTCAAGGCATGCGCCCCCCCCATTCCTCCCGCTCCGATGATCCCGATAGAGAGGGTCTTGCTTTTCATTGAGTCCTCCATGCTTTTGCGAGAACAGAGGGGCTTTTCTTGAAAGCCCCTCCGTGAAACCTACTATCTTATTTCAAGTTGTCCAAGGCTGCCTGAGCAGTTGCTTTGGTAATTACATCAACACCACTGTCGATGCGTTTGTCGATTGTTGCACCGCCGGCGAGTTTGACGGCAAGTTCAACACCAAGATATCCCATCATTTCTGGCTTCTGTGCAGCGGTACCGAACAGACCATCCTCGAGAATCGACTGCAAGGCATCTTTGTTTCCATCGGTTCCCATGACTGCTGCCTTTACACCAGCTTGTTGGAGAGCGCGAAGTGCACCAAGGGCCATTTCATCGTTGGAACAGAATACTGCATCAACCTGCTTGTTGGCCTGAAGGATGTTCTGCATGGTGGTATAGGCTCTTTCACGATCGCTGTAACCAGGTTGGCGGGAAAGAATCTGATATCCTGCTGCCTTGAAAGCATCAGCAGCACCATCAGCACGTTGGGTGGTAGTCGGGTTCCCTGGAGCGCCTTCAATGACGACAGCCTTCTTGTTGTTGCCCAAAGCCTTGATGATGGCTTCAGCTCCGAGTTTTCCAGCAGTGTAGTTCTCTGTTCCGATGAAGGTGGCAAAATCTGTGAAACCATCAATCATGGGCGTATCAACGAGAATTACAGGAATGCCCTTTGACTTGGCACTCATCAGGACATTCACTGCCGTTGCCGGCTGGGAAGGAGAGAACACCAGAGCCACAGGATTGGAAGTCAACACATCCTGCACCATGTTGATCTGTTGCTCAACGGCATCCTCAGTGGGAGGTCCGAGCTTGATCAGATCGACATCATACTTTGCAGCAGCTTCATCAGCACCTTTCACTACACGCTTCCAGTACTCACTGCTCAAGGTTTTCAGGACCATGGCAACTTTCATCTTGCCATCTGCTGTAGACTCTTCTTTCGTTCCCTGTGCAAACATGTTTGCAGAGACCAATAGAAGCGCAAGAATCAAGAAAATCACGCTTACCTTTTTCATTTCATTCCTCCTTGTTTTGTCGTGAAATGAATCAACGAACCTCGTTCATAAGAATCGCCTACGCAATCCTTGTTCAAATCTCATTTGGAAATCCTGGACTTCTTCTGCCTGATGACATCCAGGTAGACTGCCAGGATGATGACCACACCGATGGCCACCGTCTGGAAGGCAGAATCTACGTTCAACAAATTCAACCCGTTGCGGAGCACGGCGATGATGAGCACTCCAATGACAGTGTTGTAGATTTTCCCCACTCCTCCGGAGAAACTGGAGCCTCCAATGATTACCGCTGCAATTGCATCCGTTTCATAATCCTGACCTGCCAAAGGATAGGCAGCATTTACACG
>Ga0172377_10008411_pt1 | contig 10588 bp, 8 predicted proteins | sample Pumphouse3metaG_FD_119749 | JGI IMG/M metagenome (GOLD analysis project Ga0172377, IMG submission 119749) | Leachate microbial communities from a municipal landfill in Southern Ontario, Canada - Pumphouse #3 metaG | ecosystem: Engineered > Solid waste > Landfill > Unclassified | place: Canada... | reverse complement strand
TTTTTTAATTTTTCTAAAATATCGATATATTCTTTTTTGCTGCTTGCTCGAACCAATTCCATTTTGTAAGGTTTGATATTTTTAATCCCCTTTAAATACAAAGAGATAAAGCCCCTCATTAGTTTACAGGCGGTGTCTTCTCCAAATTCTTCAATCAATAAATTCAAATGCAAAGTAGCATCATCTATCAAGTTTTCTTTAGTCGCAATTCTAATTGGAAGTCCCAGTTCGTGATTTATTAAATCTTCAAATATTTTAGGATTGCCAATGCTTCCTCGTCCAATCATGTAGGCGTCCGCTTTAGTAATTTCCATTACTTGATCAATGTTTTCTAAACTGATATTTCCATTTGCAATAACTGGGATTTTAATTTCATTTTTAATTTCGGCTATCGCCTTGTAGTCGACCTCTCCGCTAAATCCTTCTGCCTTGGTTCTTCCGTGAACAGTTATGGCTTGTACTCCGGCATTTTCTAATAATTTCGCCACTTGTAAATAGTTTCTATTTTCGTTGGTAAAACCAAGCCTAATTTTAAAAATGACAGGTTTGACCGAAACTTTTACCATTTCTCTTGCTAAATCGTACAATTCTTCTTCTCTCTGCAGCCAAGCTGATCCAGCGTTCTGTTTGAGAACTTTTTTTACAGGGCATCCACAATTAAAATCAAGAAAGTCATATTCCCCATTTGCTTCTGCAATAGGGATACTTTTGATGATAGTTTCTTTGTCTCCGCCAAAAAGTTGTAAAACAACAGAATCTTCTCCCACTTGAGGAATCATTTTGAATGTCTTTTCATTTGAATAAACAAGAGCTGATGAAGAGGTCATTTCTGTATAGACTAATCCCGCACCATAATTGCGACTCATCTCACGCATGGCAAAACTTGTATACCCCGCTAGCGGAGCCAATACATATCTATTTTTAATTTCTTTTCCAGCAATCTTAAATGTTATCATAATGCGAATTTTCCTCGAAACTTTTAGTGTATGGTTTACTTATCAATAAAATACTCCTTCAAGATAACAAATTTATTAAAAATATTTAAGAATTATAAGTTCGCTATTTTTAAATAATTTAATCATCTTAGAAGGAGCATAATTAGGCTACATAAGATATCGTTTATTTTTTGTCGTCTTTATCGTCTTCATCTTCTTTGTTAACTAAATCTTTCAATTCTTTTTGAGCACGCTTCCCCTTTGGTGAAGGAGGAGTGACCTTAACAATCGAATTACCTGTAACTTTATCAAAGTCAGTCTTAAACTTATCAAAGTCATCCGATGCCACTTTAATAAGAACAACCAATGTTCTCGTTTCATCTTCAACATACTTTGCAAAATCTTCGACTGAATCATCCATCTTTGCAATTTCATCCTTTTTGTAGATTAAACTGATACACGGTTTATTGATTATTGTCGAATCTTCACCGGCTTCAAGTGCTTTTGCAATGTGTTTTGCATATGACTGTTGAATGGCTTTGATTGTCCCTTTCGGAGTCAATTTCAGTCCATTCTCGTCCTCAATTATAATAAAGATAATCTCATTTTCAGTTTCGCCAATCTTCTCGGTGATAACTTTCAATCCCTTTTGACGCTCAATCTGTTTAGCTGAAAGTTCTGGTTCTTTGATAACCGCATTTTCATTTTGGTTTCCATCAACAGACTCATTAGCAACAACAGCTTTGGGGGCGACAGGAGGAAGTGTTCTATGCTCAATTAAATATTCTATTTGCTCGGCGGTTATTGTCTCTTTATCTAAGAGTATCCCCGCGATAAGTTCAACATCGTCCTTATATTTCTTCAACACTTCGATAGCCTGTTCGTGTGCTTCATCAATAATTTGTCTAACCGCCTTATCAATTTCAAAAGCTACTTGAGTTGAATAATTTGTTCTATTTGAATTGTAATCTCTTCCTAAGAAGACTGACCCAGAATTTTTTTCGTATTGTATAGGCCCTAACTCAGACATTCCATATTCGGTTACCATCAAACGAGCAATTTGAGTAGCCTGTTCAATATCATTAGATGCACCAGTAGAAATATCTCCGATAAATAATTCTTCTGAAGTACGTCCTCCAAGCAATCCGACTATGCGAGCAATGAGCTCGGATTTTGTAAGTAAGAATCTATCGTTCTCAGGAGTCATTAGTACATGACCTCCCGTACGACCACGGGGAATAATTGTAATTCTTTGAACCTTTTCCGAATGCTCAAGTCTAATGCCTAAGACAGCGTGACCAGATTCGTGATATGCAATTCGCTTTTTTTCATCAGGTGATATCCCTCTATTGGTTTTTGCTGGACCAGCAATTTGTCTATCAATAGCTTCGTCAATATCGTCCATATTGACTGAATCTCTATTTGATCTAACAGCTAAAATAGCTGCGTCGTTCAATATGTTTTCCAAATCCGCGCCCGAGAAACCAACAGTTCTAGAAGCGATGGCTTTAAAGTCAACATCCGGAGCCATGATTTTATTTCGAGAATGAACTTTAAGAACAGCTTCACGACCTTCTTTGTCAGGAAGATCAACTGTAATTTGTCTATCAAATCTACCTGCTCTTGTCAACGCAGGATCAAGAACATCCGATCTATTTGTTGCGGCCATAACAATGATTCCATTGTTATCCGCAAAACCATCCATTTCAACCAATAACTGATTGAGTGTTTGTTCTCTTTCATCATTTCCGCCACCCATACCGGCGCCTCTTTGACGACCAACAGCATCGATTTCATCGATAAATATTAAGCATGGCGCATTTTGTTTAGCAACTTTAAACATGTCTCTAACTCTACCAGCACCTACGCCGACATACATTTCGACAAAGTCCGAACCGGAAATCGAATAGAAAGGAACTTTTGCTTCTCCCGCAACAGCTTTAGCAAGTAAAGTTTTACCTGTTCCAGGGGGGCCGACTAGCAAAACACCATGAGGTAATTTTGCACCAAGTCTCGTATATTTCTTTGAGTTTCTAAAATAATCAACCATTTCAGTTAATTCTGCTTTTACCTCATCACAGCCCGCAACATCCTTAAACCTAACTTTTGATTGCGTCTCTTTTTTTGCACGCGATCTATTAAAGTTAAATTGAGAATTAGCTGCACCATTCGAAGACCCAATAGATTTTGACAATCTATTAAATAAATATACACCAGCGATAATAACCACCGCCCAAATGATAATGGTTGGCAAGTAATCAACCCAGCTCGTCTCCGTCGAATAATCAACAAATGTATAAATGGCTTTGCTTCCGCCGTAGTATTGAATTTGAATACCACTAGTTTCTGTATATGTCCTAGTATTTATGATGTGAATAAAATTTTTGATAGCGTCATCGTTATCACTATTAATTGTAGCAGTAAAATAATGTGTAGTTTCATCACTAGTATCGGCCGAATTATAACTACCTGATAAATAGTAGTACCCGCCTTCTTTGTGATTCTCTACCGATAATTCTAAAACCGTGTCTTCATCCAAAATGTTATATAGTTCGCCATCAGTAGTAGAGATATCTGCATCAGTGTAGTTTGATACTGTTACAGTGCTATAATTTGAAACAAACACGTATGCAAAAATAGCAATTAGAACCAATGCGATTAAATACAAGTAACTTGTTTTGAAAGGTCTATTTGAAGATGAGTTAGAATTGTTGTTCTGATTTGAATTAGGCATTCTTAAGCCTCCGTTTCGTATGATTTAATATATTACATTATAGAAATAATTATTAAGTATATCTAATTATATAATATTTTAGAATAATTAAAGATAAAATTAAAACAATACACATTATAAACGTTGCTTCCTTTGTTTAGAATATTCCGATTTTTATAATAAAGATTTAAAAACTACTATTAGAATATTCCAATAGTAGTCTTAATTCATATTGTTAATAAATCAAATTATAATACAGCTTTTTGAATAGAAGAGAATGGAACATCAACATTGGTAGGTCTGCCAAAGAAGATAAGAGTAACTCCAGCGGTGGAATTAGTCATATCGATTGAAGTAATTTCACCTTCTTCATCTGCAAAAGCGCCGTCGATGATAGTGACTTTGTCTCCAACTGCATATGCGCCTTTGGATACAGCCTCAACTAAATTCATCTTCTTCAAGATAGGCATCATGTCTTCATGAGGAATGGGAAAGGGTTTTGTACCTGCACCAGATGATCCAACCAAGCCAGTAACACCTTGAGTATTTCTTATGACATACCAAGCTTCATCAGACATAATTGCTTCAACAAAAATATAGCCGGGATATAAGTTAACAATCTTTTTCTTAACTTCACCCTTTTTGTTCATCGCAGGTCTATTAGTTTTTTTATCTAAAACAATTTCTTCTTTTTCAGCAACGACAACACGGAAGATAAGGTCTTCCATATGCATAGTTTCTTTTCTCGACTCTAAATAATTAGCGACAATTTTTTCTCTGCCTGAGTATGTGTTAACAACATACCATTGCTTTTCGCTAAACTTATCGTTAGGACTGGTTGATGGAGCGAGTTCTTCAACTTTTTCTTCGGTAGTCTCCACTGCTTTTTCGCCCTCAGTTTCTTCTTCCTCTAAAAATAATTCTTCGTCTTTCATTATAATAACCCCCCAATAAATGTAATGACTCTAGTAGCTGCTGCGGAAACAACTTCAGATGAGAAAGCATCCTCAAATCCCTGCATCACGCGAACTGTTAACCAATCTTCAAAAAAGATAACAACACCTGCAAAAACAGTGATAATAGTGACAACGGCTACAGCGTTCCACAAAGCTTTTTTATGTGGCCATCTAACGCGCCTTGCTTCGCTGCCTACTCCTTTAAAATAATTTCTAATTTTGTTCATGTATAACCTCCTAAAACTAACGAGTTTCTTTGTGTAAAGTGTGCTTTTTGCACTTCGGACAGTACTTTTTCATTTCTAAACGCTCGGATCCTTTTTTCTTACTTACTTGGTAATTACGGGATAAACACTCGCTGCAAACTAATATAACTTTTTCTCGCATTTAAAAACCGCCTTCCTTCAACAACCTAAATTCAAATAGCCTGTTTATATTATTATATTTGTCCATATTTGTAAAGCGTTTTTGTTCTTCTCTTCTTTCTTTTGGTGGTATTTTGATTTATCGGTTGTTTTTCCGGTACAAATGAATCAAAAATTAGTAAATCAAAGAATTTTTCTTTTTTCTTTAAGTCATCCTGCGACTTAATAGTCCAAGCCACCATCACTAATCCATAAAGATACTTACAAATTAAATTTGATACGTGGCGATAATTGTTACATTCATACGCAATAAAATCTGGATGCGACTCCAAATTAAATAAAGTGTTAGTTAAACAAAATTTTATAAAATATGGGACTTTACTATTTTTATCTCTTATTGAATTGTAGGAGAGTTGACCTCTTACAATATCTTTTCTATTTTTTCTATACCATTTAGGAACATTTGGATTAAATGATTCGACTACGTATGGACCTTTGTAATTATCAAGTATCTCTTGACCTTTTACCGTCGTATCTAAATAGTCGGAATCCACTTTAACTTCAACGATTAATGGGACTTTCCCATCGATAACTTTTAAGACATCGGTAAACAGAGGTATAGTTTCTTCCGATTTAAATAATTTGTATGTTTGCAATTCTTCGTATGTGCATTCCTGAACAGTTTTATTTATTCCACAATTTCTCAAGAGAGATTCATCGTGAACAATAACGACTTGTTTATCTTTAGTCAATTGAGTATCCAATTCGATTCCAAATCCATTATCCACCGCTCTTTGAAAAGATTTCAAAGTATTTTCTGGATGATCAGTTTGGTTATCAAATAATCCTCTATGTGCAAAGTAGATTCCTCTATATTGCAACATTTGTCTTTTTCTCTTCATTGAAGAATGAGAATATTGACTACCTAAAAATAATAAAAACGACGATAGAACAACTACTAAGAAAACAACAATTAAAATTTTTACACTTTCCATAAAAATACCTCTTAAAAAAAGCTAAGCCTAAAAGGCTTAACTAAAAAGTAGATTAACTTTGTCCTTCCGGGCGACCATCGATCAAATCTTGAAGAAATTTCGTTTCACTTTCTTTATCTAATCTAGGGAATAATTGCTCGCCTTTATGCGTTGCCACACCGCCTAATTTTCCAATATCAAGAATTGATGAATACTTTGTCAATTCCGCGGGAATATTTAGTTGGGTTAAAGCTTCAACTGATTTGTCCACCAAGATGGGACGAAGAATAATTGAGCCTATTCTAAGCACTTCACAAAGAGCATACATTGTTTCCGCAAGTTCAACTTTGGTTTCTTCACTTTTAGCTAGAGTCCAAGGCGCTTGGTCTTCAATATATTTATTTCCTAAATTTATCAGTTTCATCGCGGCGTCCGCGCCCTTGGTAATATTGTATAAATCCATCTGGGTTTCATATTCGTTAAAATACAGTTTAATATCCTGATAAATCTTGCGAGTTAATTCACATTTTGGTTCGACGTACGCAGGAATGATTCCATCGTAATATTTTTGAATCATGGATAAAGTTCTATTTAATAAATTTCCATAATTGTTAACTAAATCATTGTTTATTCTCTCCACAAATTGATTGGGAGTAAAAGTTCCATCATCTCCAATAGAAACTTCTCTTGCCATGTAGTAACGCAAGGCATCTAATGAATATCTTTCAATTAGCGGCAGTGGAGATGGAGCGTTTCCTAATGATTTAGAAAGCTTCACGCCAGAACGAGTTAATAACAATCCGTGAATATAAATTGTGTTGGGAATTCTTAGTCCTAAAGCAAATAACAAAATCGGCCAATAAATCGTATGAAATCTATTGATTTCTCTACCAGCAAATTGCACTATCTCTGTATCATCAGACCAGAATTTCTTAAATTTTGAATCGTCATCAGATAAAAAGCCCAAAGCGGAAAGATAATTTAGCAAAGCGTCAATCCAAACATATACAACATGTTTAGGATTTTGATCTATCGGTATGCCCCAGTCAAAAGTTGTTCTAGTTATGCACAAATCTTCAAGTCCAGGTTTAATGAAAGTATTAATCATTTCGGTTAATTTTCCACCCGGAACAAATTCTGGATTGTCATTATAAAATTTCAATAATTGTGGAATGTATTTTTTAACGTTCAAAAAATATGCTTCTTCATCTTTTAACTGAACAGGTCTTCCGCATTCGGGACAAGTGTGATTTGGCCCCAATTGTGATTCAGTCCAAAAAGATTCGTCGGGTGTACAATACCATCCCTGATATTTTCCTTTATATATATCACCTTGCTCAAGTAGTTTAGTAAAAACTTTTTTAACTAAAGCAACGTGTCTTTCATCAGTGGTTCTAATAAAATCATCGTTGGAAATCTTCAATTTTTTCCAAGTTGATTTAAAGTTATTTGCAATTTCATCCACAAAATCTTGAGGCAATTTCCCAGCTAATTCAGCATTCTTGGCAATCTTTTCGCCATGTTCATCTGCACCAGTTAAAAAGAATACATCATATCCTTTTTCTCTCTTATATCTAGCGATGGAATCCGTAATGATTTCACAATAAGAATGACCAATGTGAAGGTTAGCTGATGCATAGTAGATAGGAGTTGATATATAAAAGGTTTTTTTCTTTTCCATCTTTAATATCTCCTTAACGTATTTTACGAATTAATTATAACATAAGTCAATAATTTCACATGCTTTTTTGTATATTTATTTTTACAAAAAAACCGCCCATCGAGCGGTTATTTTTTCAAAACAGAAATTACTTTTCTTCTTTAGGTGTGATACCGTATTTTTTGTTAAAACGATCAATACGACCATCACTTGTTATTGATCCAGCTCTTCCAGTGAAAAATGAGTGACATTTTGAACATGTATCAACTCTAATTTCATCAAGGACTGAGCCAGTCTCAAAGGTAGTGCCGCAGTTAACACAAGTTACTTTGCAGCGATGATATTCGGGATGTATTCCTTTTTTCATTTTATAGATCTCCTTTCAGTTTGGATTTTGCCAAACAGACTTGCTAGTAAAGTATATAAAACCTTTTATATTTTTGCAATGTATTTATTTAATTATTGCTATTTACCAGACTATTCTTTTTCTCTCTTAGTCCAAAACGACAATTGTTTATTATAAGAGACTCCTTTATCAAATATTTTAATTATGAATAACGTCTATAATAACAACTCTTGGTGTAATCATATGACTTTAGTAAAACGTTATATATTTCCTCGTATGTGGTGAAAGAATGATCAAGAGTAATCCTGTACCAATCGTATTCTTCATCGTTTCTAACATGTTCAATATTTTTATGTTTAACCATCAATTCTTTATTAGCATAATCTTCATCTAATTTCATAAAAATAATATATCTATTGTCTTTCAAATAGATTAAAGCAAAGGTGCTCGAAATAAATTTCATAGTCGCCATATCTTTTTTTATGTTTCTAGGAACATCAATAGTTAAAGATACCATATCTTTACGCATCATTATGTAATCAACAATTTTATCAAAAGCAATCTTTGACGGATGTGTGACAGGTATATCGCTTAAGCTTTCAAATATACCCGGCAAATCGTGAACGTGAGATTGTTCAGGTTCCTTTGTCGTTTCAAAATATTTGCCTTCAGAGATATTTATGGGGGCGATGAAATCATCGACATTATGTGGATTGATATATTCACTTTGCCTTTCAATTTCTTCCATGAGAACTTGTTTAGAAGTAAAAATAGGTTGATCGAGTTCTCTCTTCTTCTCCGCAATCTTTTGCTGTAGCTTCTTAAACTTTTTAGCTTCAGCAATCGCCTTGTCAAATACAGGATCAAATTCTCTAGATATTTCAATATTAAGAGAAAGCATCTCTCTATTAGCCTTTAGAATTGTTTCTTTATCAACTATATATTTTTCACCTTCTTTGATATATGCAATGTAAAGCACATATTCGTACGCGTGATTCAATATAGTGAAGAATTGTTCCTTGGTTTCAAAGGCATAATCCAAAACGAACGTATATATATCATTTTTAACTTTGACCAAAGAATCGACAATCCCCATACTTTCATTTACATAGTTCGAATCAGATTTAAAAAACACTTTAAAAGTAATATCAGAATAGATTAGAACGGCATAAATTAAATCTCCGTTATACAAAATCAAAACATCTTTATCCTCTGATTTTGCGCACTTATAACTATTTACAACTGGAAAAAATTTATCCGAGTTACTTTTTCTCAAATATTTTTTAACCTCGGTTAGATTCATCAAGATTACAGGGATAACTTCTCGATCAGCTTTTTGTTTAATATATTGAGGAATGGGTAAATTTCTCATTTTAATTTGATTGTTTTTCTTTGGAGCTTTTTCTTCTTCGACTTCTTCTTTTCTAAAATAAATAGTCACATCTCTATTTGGCATCTTAAACGATACTAAAGACCCATCGTCTATGCTTGAGTCACTCTCAATTTTATACGCTTTAAAATTCTCGTAATTCTTCGGTAAAACCACGCTATTAACAATTACTTCAACGCCTATTTTATAATATACTTTTTTTAATTTAGTCATTTTTCCATCATCGGTCATTTGGACTCTCACACACCTGTGTGTAAAAGACCTTTTAATAAAATAGATCGCCAATCCAAAAAGAGCAGTAATTATACAAATAACAATAACCCAAACCACTATAGAAGCTATATGTTCTGCGTTTGTAAATATTGGTAACATTTAATAAATTCCTTTACTTAATAATTATATCATAACTATATGTAATATAATTTCTATTAAATTTTGCTTTTGCTCATAATATTTTCAAAATTAATAATCAAAGAGTTTGAAACTATACATCTAAATTATGTATACTAATTGTGCCATCGTGATGATATTTTTATGAACCAGGTCAGGTGTGGAAGCAAGCAGCCTTAAGTTTAGATATCATGTGCGGTGGTTTTTTAGTAAAATTAAATTATGGAAAACATAGATTTTTTCAACTTAGCTTACGAGCAAGCTGAAATAGCATTTAATCAAAAAGAAATACCTTGCGGTGCTGTCATTGTATATAACAATGAAGTAGTTTGCGCTACTCACAATCTATCTCAGCAGAATCAAGATCCAACTGCACACGCTGAACTCTTAGCTTTGCAGATAGCATTTTCTCAATTAAAAAACAAGAATCTCAGCGGGTGTAAAATTTACATCACTTTAGAGCCTTGTTTAATGTGTCTAGGCGCGATAATAAATTCTCACATCAAGGAGATATACTTTTCTGCGTTAGACCCAGTTAAAGGGGCCTTTACTCATTACGGAGTATCTCCTGCTATCGATAATTTAGAAATTCACTATATTAAAGATAATAGATGCGAAGATATATTAACTAATTTTTTTAAAGATATAAGAACTAAATAGCCTATTAAGCCACCAGATCTGGTTGCTCTTTTTCTTCAGGTATTTCTTTTCTAAACTCAGCAATTTCAGCGATGTGTTTTCTATTGTATCTAACAGCAAAGATAAAGAACACAAAGCCAATTGCAACCAAAATTGATAAAGGTATAAGTGCTAAGTTAGCTGATCCAGTCGAATTATTTATTACACCGAACAAGAATGC
>Ga0172377_10008410_pt1 | contig 10588 bp, 10 predicted proteins | sample Pumphouse3metaG_FD_119749 | JGI IMG/M metagenome (GOLD analysis project Ga0172377, IMG submission 119749) | Leachate microbial communities from a municipal landfill in Southern Ontario, Canada - Pumphouse #3 metaG | ecosystem: Engineered > Solid waste > Landfill > Unclassified | place: Canada... | reverse complement strand
CGCACCACGTAGGCGATCCGCTCATCAAAGAACGACGCTTCGTCGATGATGTACGTCCCCACCTCCGGGTGGGAAGCGATGACCCGCTCCAGATCGAACGAATCGTGGATGTGCGCCATATGGTCTCCGCAGCGGACATACCCGCCGCGGTACGCCAGCGCGTCCGCCGGATAATCAGGGAACCGCGCGGAATCAAGATCACTCCTGAGATAAAAGATATTGCGCCGGTCAAGCGAACCGGTGGAGGTCAACACCTTGACCGCCCCGCTTTTACGGCGTGCCACCTCGGCGTCCCGCCACAGACGGGCGGCGTACTCAGATTTTCCGCTGCCCATCGGGCCGATGACCAGCACCCGCCGCCCGGGCGTGGTGAAATCAAAATGGGAGAACGTCTCATGGACGTCCACCGTCGGAAACCCAAGGCTTTTGAGGAAATCGGCCCCTTGGGGACGTTCCTCAATGCGCGGCATGCTGCTCCTTGACGATCTCCACCCCGGAGGAGGCGCCGATCCGGTTGGCTCCCGCCTCAATCATCGCCATCGCCTCGGCGTAGGTGTGGATGCCTCCGGCGGCCTTGACGCCGCATTCCGGTCCAACGGTCTTTCGCATCAGCTTGACGTCGGCGACCGTCGCCCCGCCCTTTGAAAAGCCGGTGGAGGTCTTCACAAAATCAGCGCCGGCGCTCTTGGCAAGCCGGCACGCTCTGACTTTCTCTTCTTCGGTAAGCAGGCAGGCCTCGATGATCACCTTCAGCGTCCGCCCCCGGCAGGCCATCTTCACCGCGGCCACCTCGTCCTGGACCAAGCCATCGTCATGGCCTTTCAGCCAGCCGATGTTCATCACCATGTCAATTTCATCCGCGCCATCCGTAATCGCCTGTTTGGCTTCAAATACTTTGGCTTTGGTGGACATGGCGCCCAGCGGGAACCCCACCACACAGCACACCTTCACTCCACTGCCGGAAAGCAGCCGCGCACACAACGGCACCCAGCAACCGTTCACACAGACGGAAGCGAACCGATAGGTGATCGCCTCCAGACACACGCGTTCGACACGTTCCTGTGTGGCGTCCTCGCTGAGGATCGTATGATCAATGTAGCTTGCGATGGATTCCATCCTGCGTTTCCCCCTTTGCTGTTCTTCCTTCAGCTTACCCCAAATCAAGGAGTCAAGCAATGAATTTCTTGCCGTCCGCCAAGTGCTTGACGGGACGGGGAATGGCACACTAGGCTACGGGTATGATCCTTGAATCCATCGAATCAAACTACACATGGGGCTTGATCCTCATCCTGTTCCTCAACCTCAGCCAGCGGAAGATCCCCAATTCCAACAAGAAACGCATCGCCACCATCTGGATTTGTTCCCTGATGCTGTTGATGGAAATCGGTATGGTGACCATCATCTCCCGGGAATGGAACCACTCCATCGCCTGGGGCGTTCTTGGCCTGTGCGTCCTGATCGCCGTCATCTTCCGACGCCGTGTCTGGCCGTTCCGCCTGCACTGCGTCCAATGCCACGCCAAGCTGGACTGGAACCACATCATCGGTCATGACGACAACCTCTGCCAGGACTGCTGGGACAAGGCGCACCCGGAAGAAGCGGCGAAGCGCAAGGAAAAGGAAGCGGCGGAAAAAGGGATCACCCCCAAAACCACCGTCATCCCCGACACGGTGGACGAGATGGACTGGGACAGCTGGGAACCGACGGACAAATGCGTCATCACCTACCTGTTCGACCAGGACAACGTCCTGATGATCGAAAAAAAACAGGGCCTTGGCACCGGGTTGATCAACGCGCCGGGCGGGCACATCGAGGAAGCGGAGACGGCGGTGGAAGCGGCCATCCGTGAGACAAAGGAAGAAACAGGCCTGGAGATCGGTGATCTTTCCCTCCGGGGAGAGCTCCGGTTCCAATTCAAGGACGGCATGGCCGAACGCGCCTACGTGTTCTTCGCCAACTCCTACCAGGGAACGTTGAAGGAATGCGACGAGACCCGTCCGTTCTGGATCAAGAAAGAAGCGTTCCCGTTTGACCGGATGTGGGAGGACGACCGGTTGTGGCTGCCAGCCGCATTGGAAGGCAAGCACTTCCTCGGCTCGTTCATCTTCGACGGACAGACCATGCTGGACCATCGCCTGGTCATCACCGATGGCGACTGAGCTTGCGCTGGGGACATGGGAGTTCGGAGGCGGCTTCGGATTTTGGGAAGACCAAGATCGCGCCGCTTCCATCAAGACGGTGCATGACGCCGTGCGCAGCGGCATCCGCGCCTTCGACGCGGCTCCTTCCTATGGAGCCGGACGCAGCGAACAGCTTCTCGGACAACAACTGAAACGATTCCCCCTCAAACGGGAGGAACTGTGGATCGCGTCCAAAACAACCAACGGCCGGCATCTGGAAGCGACCTTGTCACGACTGTGCACCACCTATCTGGATCTCTGGTACCTCCACTATCCCATCCAAGGACAACGGGAGATCCTGGAGACGATGGCACAACAGAGCAACGTACGGGCCATCGGGGTATCCAACATGCCTCTTTCCCAACTGGAAGAACTCTCCGACCTTCCCATCCGCTGGGTGCAGGTTCCCTGCAACCTGCTGTGGAACCGGGACATCCCCCAGCTGAAAGCGTACTGTGCCGCCCATGGCATGCTGCTTTCCGGATACAGTCCGCTGGCGCTGGGGACTCTCAGCGGAAATCATGACCAGATGCCGGGGGACGGCAGGGATCGCCTGTACTGCTATCAGCACCCTGACGCGTTCCACGCGTTGACCGACACGCTCCGCACCATCGCCCAGGAAAAGGGGGTCTCCCCTTCCCAGGTGGCCATCGCGTGGAGCCTTGCCCAAGGATTCGACCAACTGGTCCTGGGGGCCCGCACCAAAGCCCAGCTGGATGCCGACCTCGCCGCATCCATCCTCTCCCTGCTTCCTTCCGAGATGGCCCGGCTGGACGAAGCGTCCCGGGCGATCTGCTCGTGCATTCCTTCCGACCAGGAAAACTTCTTCAACCACAGGTGGCGCCATGCGGATCCTGACCAATGAACCTTCCACATCCATCGAAGTGAAACGTTCCCGGTTCATCGCCATCGCGCGGCGCTGTCCGTCCTTGGAAGAGGCCAAGCGATTGGTCGCCGAAACCAAGACCCAGTATGCCGACGCCACCCACGTAGTCCATGCCGCGGTGATCGGCAAAGCGGGGACGCTGTTCTCCTCCAGCGACGACCGGGAACCGAAAAACACCGCAGGACGCCCGGTGCTGGAAGTGGTCAAAGGCTCGGGGATCACCGATATCTGCGTGCTGGTCGTCCGGTATTTCGGAGGAACCCTCCTGGGAACCGGAGGTTTGGTCCAGGCGTACGGAGACGCGGCCAAGGCGGTGCTCGCCCTGTGCCAGACGGAGGAGCTGGTGGAGAAAGCCTCCTTCCGCATCGTCCTTTCCTACGGCCAGTATGACCTTGCCCAAAAGCTGCTCCAGGAATACGGCGGTACCGTCACCGACACGGCATTCACCACCGATGTGACCATCACCGGCACCATTGCCCGCACGCAGGCCGCATTGCTTCAGGAACGCATCACGGACACCACCGGGGGACAAGCGACGGTGGAGATCACACCGAACGCTTGAAGCGGAGCGTCGGCGTCGTCTGGGGCTCTGGCTCCGGTTTTTTCTTCTCCTCCCCTTCAGAGAACAGCCGGTCCTCATCCACCAGTTCGACCAGCTTGATGCCCAGCGAAACCGCTTCCTCCACCGCCTTCTCCTCGATGTGGTCCACCGTATCCTCACTGGTATGGTACACCTCGGCGTGGGAACGATCCCCCCAGCCTACGGCGACCAGCGTACAAGCCTGGATGCCGGCCCGGGCGCCTTCAGCGGCATCGGTACCTCCGGCAAGGAACGGAATGGAACCGCTTTTGGCAGGATATCCCATCTCTTTGGCCAACCCCACCATCCGGCGGGCCAGCTTCGAGGACAACGGCTGCAGTCCGTTGATGTCCTTCTCCAGGAACATCAGGCGGTCAGCATAGTACAGGCAGTCGAAGTTCAGCATCACCACGTCCCCTTCCAGGAGATCCTTGTGATGGAAAAACCAGGCGCGGCTGCCCAACAGGCCATCCTCCTCGCCATCGAACGAGGCGAAGACCACCCGGGTCGCGGAAAGTGGTTGTCCACACCGTTTCTTCCAGTCAACATAGCGGGCCAGCTCCACGGTAAGCGCACTGGAGACCAGGTTGTCCCCCGCTCCCGGGGAGAACTCACCGGTGAAGAATTTCCGCAGGCGAAAGACCAACGGAAGACCGGCGGTGAGCAGGGCAAGGAGAATGATCAACCCGGCGGGAGGAAGATTCAGTGAGAGAATCCGGCCGGAAAACAGTTCGGTGAGCGTCTGAACCACCGCCTGGATGGCAAGAAGCAGGCAGAGTCCGACGGGGAGCAGCACGCTCTTGGCGTACTGCCACTTGTCGTCCTTGGAGAAACGGGTCAGCGGCGCGCTGTCATGATGTCCGGAAAAGATGATGGTATGCCTGACCGGTCCGGATGGGTTGATGGACGCCCATACGTTGCGCCCTTTCTTGGGTTTGACCCACCGCTCCAGTACGGGACGATAGCGGAACGATTGGGAAAACGACAAAAGCACGAAGGCGACGGAAAGCAACGTCGCCGTCAGGGGAAGGCCGACCCAGAGCAGGACCAGCAGTACCGGATACAGGTAGGGAAGCACCCGAAGAGGCAGATGCATCGCCTCTGGCTTCAGCTCTTCGTCTTCGCCGTGGACTTCGTCGCAGAACGGCTGGTACTCCTTCTCCAACGCCTCCGCCGTGTCCTGGCATGCCTGGCCGCACGAAGGCCGGGGGCCGAAGGTTTCGACCAGGTGTCCGGCAAGCTGGATGGCAAGCCGTGCGAGCTTGCCTGACTTGAGCGTCTCCACGTCTTTGATCTTCCGGACGGTCTCATCGCTGTCCGGGACAAGATCAGGCTTCTGTTTTCGCTTTTTCATCGGATGGAACAAATCAAACGCCATGCCTCTACCGTACCGTTCTTTTCCGAAAAAGTGAACCGTGGTACACTGGTGTCCATGGCACGAACGAACCTTGGATTTGGATTGATGCGTCTTCCCTGTACGGATTCCTCGGATCCCACCAGCATTGACCTGGAACTGTTCTCCCGAATGGCCGACCGGTTCCTCCAGCAGGGGTACACTTATTTTGACACGGCCTATCCCTATCACAACGGGAAAAGCGAGGAAGCGTTCCGGGAAGCGGTGGTGAAGCGCCATCCCCGGGATCGGTTCACCATCACGGACAAGATGCCCGTCTGGCTGGTGAAATCCCCGGAAGACTACGCCAGGCTGTTCCATGAACAGTTGCAGCGGTGCGGCGTCTCGTTCTTCGATTACTACTGGCTCCACGCGTTGAACGCGTCCCGGTACGAGGAAGCCAAACGCCTGGGAGGATTTGATTTCCTCCGCTCCCTCCGCACCGAGGGAAAGGCAAGACACATCGGATTCTCGTTCCACGACAAAGCGGATGTGTTGGAACGGATCCTCACCGAACAACCGGATGTGGAATACGTGCAGCTGCAGATCAACTACATGGATTGGGAGGATGCCACCGTCCAGGCAGAGGCGTGCTACGAGACGGCGCGTTCCCATGGCAAGCAGGTGATCATCATGGAGCCGATCAAGGGCGGATGCCTGGCCACCATTCCCCAAAAGGCCGAGGCGATCCTCCGCGCCGTCCATCCCCAGTGGTCCAACGTCCAGTGGGCGTTGGCGTTCGTCGCCTCGCTTTCCGGCGTCCACGCCATTCTCTCCGGCATGAGCGATCTGGAGCAGGTAGAAGAGAACACCTCCCTCTGTTCCGACCTTCCCCTTCTGGGAGCGGAAGAACAACAGGCACTCCAAAAAGCCCGGGAAATCATCAAGGATTCCATCGCCATCACCTGCACCGCCTGCGGGTACTGCAAGGCGGGTTGTCCGAAGAAGATTGACATTCCTTTGGTATTCAACCTGTACAACAACCTGGCCCAGTACGGAATGAGCCCGGGCTTGATGCGAAGGTTCCGGAACAACGTCAAAGAGGAAGAACGTCCGTCGGCATGCATCAGATGCCGTCAGTGCGAACGGGCCTGTCCCCAGCACCTTCCCATCACCACGGCGCTGGCCGACGCGGCCAAGGCGTTCGAAGGATGAACACCCCATCCTTCCGCGATCCCAATCCCTCGGGAATAACGCTTTCCGCATGGCAGGAAGGTGGCATGGTCTGGAGCAGCCAGGGACATTGGCTGCTTCCCCTCTTTGAACTGGAGCGTTTCATTTCCCGCCACCAGCTCGATCCCCAGACCTTGTCCATCCACGACACCATCCAGGGCAAGGCGGCCGCCGCGCTCTGCCTGTATCTCGGTCTGGGGGAGATCGCCGTGGATCTGATCAGCGACGGGGCGCTCCGGCTGTACCAGGTGCATGGGAAAACGGTGACCTACCAGAGGCGTACCGAACGGATCCAATGTGCCACCGAGGGGATGATCACCGATGCGATGGACGTCAAGGACGCCTATCTGCTGCTTCGCCGCAAGGCAGGCCTGAACCATGGACAGCCTCTTTCCCTTGGTCCGCTCCAGGTACCGGATATTCCCCATCCGGTTTCGTTCCACCTGATGGCTGGGGAGCAGGCCTTGTTCCGGTATTCCACCGAGCAGGCCAGGGAATCCCTTCGCACGCAGTTCCTGCAACATGGCGTGCCAGTAACGGAACACATGCTCCCCAAAGGTTTCACCGTGTCCCAGGCGGTCTCACCGCTCAAGGAAGCGGCAGAACTGGCTCTCCGGCGACTGGGATGTTATGCTTTGGCTTCCAAGGCCACGGAGACGCTCACCCCCGGGGAAGAGGCGTTTGTTTTGCTTGCCAAGGCCATCGCGGCCAATCCTCCCAGCCTGGTGCTGGATGATCCCTTGAAGGGCCTTTCCCCGGACGAACAGCGGCGGTATCTCACCTCTCTTTCCTCCTGGGCGAACACGGAAGCGCCGACGCTTTTGCTGCTTGCTTCCCAACCGGTCGCAGGTTGGCAGAGCTGTGGTGTGAGTGGTTGACAAAAGGGGGGTAGGTTACTATATTGGAAACCCGACTGGTGGTAATCGGCCTGAAAGATATCTGTGTTCTTTTGCAATTTCCAATTTTGGAGAGATGTCCGAGTGGTCGAAGGAAGCAGTTTTGAAAACTGTCGAGGCGCAAGTCTCCGGGGGTTCGAATCCCTCTCTCTCCGGTAATTGCCGCTGGTCGAATAGTATTCCTTGGAGAGGTGCGAGAGCGGTCGAATCGGGCTCCCTGCTAAGGAGTTGACCTGGTAACGGGTCCGGGGGTTCGAATCCCCCCTTCTCCGTCTTTGTGTTTTTGGTTTTTTTACAATGAGGTTGTAGCTCAGCTGGATAGAGCATCAGTTTGCGGAACTGGTTGTCGAAGGTTCGAATCCTTTCAGCCTCAATGAAGCGTGTCACCTTGGAGAGATGTCCGAGTGGTCGAAGGAGATGGACTCGAAATCCATTGTATCGTTTTTCGGTACCGGGGGTTCGAATCCCCCTCTCTCCGATTTCTCGGTTTCCCGTTTGATGGTGACGCTTGTAGTGTATCGACCTGGAGAGGTGTCCGAGTGGTCGAAGGTGTACCCTTGGAAGGGGTATGAGTCAGCAATGGCTCCGGGAGTTCGAATCTCCCCCTCTCCGTTTTAATCTCCCAGCCAGCAGATTCTGTGCTATGCACCGCCACCCAACCCCGCCAGGACCGGAAGGTAGCAACGGTAAGTGGATGATGCATGAGATACGGGTGATTTGTTGGCTGGGTCTTTTTGTATCCCGCAAAGCCTACCAGAGATCCTCCGGTTCGTGGTATACTCCGATGGGAGGAGCACCCGATGGCATATGAAGTAACCGCGACACGAAAACGTCCCCAGGGTTTTGACAGTCTGGTCGGGCAGGAGTTTGTCGTATCCACCATCACCAACGCCATCGAACAAGGGCGCATCGCCCATGCGTATCTGTTTTCCGGCCCCCGCGGCGTGGGCAAAACCACCTCGGCGAGGATCCTTGCCAAAGCGCTGAACTGCGACCACGGCCCGACGGCCCACCCCTGCGGCGTCTGCACCCATTGCAAGGAGATCGCAGCGGGCAACAGCGTGGACGTCATTGAGATCGACGGCGCGTCCAACACCAGCGTCAACGACATCCGGCAGATCAAGGACGAGGTGATGTTCCCGCCGCAGTCCAGCCGGTACAAGATCTACATCATCGACGAGGTCCACATGCTCTCCATCAGCGCGTTCAACGCGCTTCTGAAGACCATCGAGGAACCGCCACCGTACATCGTGTTCATCTTCGCCACCACCGAACCACAGAAGGTTCCGGCGACGATCCGCAGCCGCTGCCAGCAGTTCCACTTCCAGTTGATCGACCTGGAGACGATCAAGCGGTGCCTGAAGAGCGCCGCGGACGATCTGTCCATCCAGGCGGATGATGACGCGCTCTTCTGGATCGCAAAAGAGTCCACCGGCTCGATGCGGGACGCCTACACGTTGTTCGACCAGGTCGCCTCGTTCTCCGGAACCCACATCACCATGGAGGGCATCCGGGACAAACTGGGGCTGGTCGGCACCAGCCAGATCAACGCCATCGTCTCTTCCCTTCTGGAAAACGACCGCAAAGGGGCCATTCTCAGCGTCCAGGACCTCCTGAAGAGCGGTGTTTCCGTCGAACAATGCCTGAAGGATTTCACCGAGTATTACCGGACGCTGCTGTTGCTGAAACAGGGGATCACCGACGAGGACATCCTGGGTATGCAGGCCGACGCCATCCCGGCGAAGATGCAAAACGCCTACACCACCGAACAGCTCCAGGGCGCGGTGGAGTTGCTGCTTTCCACCTACCGGGACATCCGCTACTCCCTCAACCCCCGTTTTGAACTGGAGGTCGTCCTTTCCAAGCTGGCGTCCCTGCCGTACCTGGTCTCATCGACGGTGCTGGTCCAGCGGCTCACCCAACTGCAGAACGACCTGACCAGCGGAAAAATGACGCCGATGCCAAGCGTACCCGCTCCGGATGACGCCGCTGCCGTTCCTCCCCAGACAAAGATCCAAAGCGCGCCGCCCGCAGCACAGCCCCAGCCGGAGCCTGTGCAAGCACCTGCCCCGCAACCTGTGGCGCCCCCGGCGCCGGTGCAACCTGCTCCCATGGAGCCCCACCAACCAACCGTGGCTGACATCCCCGCGCTGGAGAAACAGCTGGAGACCGACCCCATCGCGTCGACGTTGGCGCGGGAGATCAAAGAGATATCTGATGCGGATGGGCTGACCTTGCAGTTCGCCGACGCGTTCACCGTCGACCAGGCACAGGCCAACCGGAAGGCGCTGGCGGAAGCCATCAAGGCGGTCACCGGCTACGCCGGCCCGATCCATTTCGTCATCAAACAGAAGGAAGAGGCGAAGAAACCCCAGATGACGGCCGACGGGGACCCCGTCATCTCCCACATCGTGGACCTGTTCCGCGGAGATGTGGTGACCAAACGTTCCTACGAGGAAAACCATGACGAATCCATTTGATTTGCTGAACAACATGGGAGCGTGGCAGAGCAAGATGCAACAGCTCCAGGATACGGTGAAGAACACCACCGCCACCGGCACGGCCGGAGCGGGCATGGTGCAGGTGACGGTCAACGGACTGGGCAACGTGTATGAAGTGAAGATCGACCCGTCCCTGATGACGGCGGACAACACCCATACGCTGGAAGTGCTGTTCGCAGCGGCGAGCAACGACGCCATCACCAAAGTGCAGGATCTTCTCAAGGCGAAAGGATCCAGCATGTTCATGGGAATGGACCAATGACCGATCTGGAGAACCTGGCCAAACAGCTCTCCCGGCTTCCTGGCATCGGGCCGAAAAGCGCCCAGCGGATCGCCTACTTTCTGATCAAAAGCGACAAGGAGTTCAACCGTATCCTCGCCGATGAGATCGCCACCATCCAGGAGAAGGTGTTCCCCTGCTCCATCTGTGGCGCCTATACGGAAACCGACCCCTGCCCGATCTGCAGCGATCCCAACCGGGACCGCACCCAGCTGTGCATCGTCGAGCAACCGCAGGATGTGGTGACCATCCAGAACAGCGGGGCGTACAACGGCCTGTACTTCGTGCTGGGAGGAGCCATCAGCCCATTGGATGGCATCGGACCGGAGAAACTGAACTTCCCCAAGCTGGTCAAACGGATCGATGAAGGCATCATCCGGGAGGTGATCATCGCCACCAACCCCACCGAGGAAGGTGACACCACCGCCCTGTACATCCGGCAGGTGCTGAAGGACAAGCCGAACCTTTCCGTCTCCCGGCTTGCCAGCGGCATCCCCATCGGAGGGGACCTGGAGTACGCCGACCGGATCACCCTTGCCAGGTCACTCAGGGGAAGGATCAAGTTCTAAGACAATAAAAAAAGCGCTGGCCGAAACCAGCGCTTTCGCTTTCTCTGCGTCTTCGATCATGAAGGCTGCTTGCCGATGTAGGCGAGAATACCGCCGTCGACGTACAGGATGTGTCCGTTGACGAAGTCGG
>Ga0172377_10008408_pt1 | contig 10588 bp, 11 predicted proteins | sample Pumphouse3metaG_FD_119749 | JGI IMG/M metagenome (GOLD analysis project Ga0172377, IMG submission 119749) | Leachate microbial communities from a municipal landfill in Southern Ontario, Canada - Pumphouse #3 metaG | ecosystem: Engineered > Solid waste > Landfill > Unclassified | place: Canada... | reverse complement strand
GTTTATACAATATCTTAGGCCACCTAAATCCTTTGGTCCATCTGTGAAGACATGTCCTAAGTGACTATCCGCTTTTTTGGACCTAACTTCGATTCGGTGCATTCCCAAACTAAAGTCAGCTTTCTCATCAATTAGTTTTCGGCTAATTGGTTTAGAAAAACTAGGCCATCCACAATCACTTTCAAATTTATCTTTAGAAATAAATAGTGGTGTCCCGTCTAATATATCCACATAAAGTCCTTTTTCAAAATGGTTCCAATATTCATTTTTAAATGGAGGTTCGGTGCCATTTTCTAATGTTACATGTTTTTGAATGTTGGTTAAATGACTAGAATCTTTATTCATGGTTATTTATTCCTTATCAAGTAATACCGCTCTTACGGGCGAGGCATCTAGGTCTTTTAGTTTTAAAGGTAAAGCAATTAAAGTATAAGTTTTCGGTTTAATTCCTTTTAATCTTAACCCTTCTAATATGACAACATCATGTTCCATTAGGGTTTTATGGGTGGGATGACCGGGTTGAGATCGTTCAATGCCTAAAGCGTCTATCCCAACGCCCTTAATTTGTTTATCAACTAAGTATTTTGCGGCACTTTCAGCGACATATATAAACTCAAAAAGAAAATGTTCCACTGCTGAGTTTTTTGTTTTAAATAAGATAAAGTCATCTTTTTGAATATCTAAATCTTTAAGATCACCTGCTTCAATCTTATCGTTGATATGCGTTAAATCGAAGACTTTAGCAGGCGTTATATAGTTTGATAAAATAGCCTCAGTAGAGGTCTTTCCGCCTTTAATCATATGTAAATTAAAATCGACATGCGTTCCAGTATGAACATTCATCGTTACATCGGTTTCATAAGCGGACCCGTGCTCAAAATTAGATACATTTGTAAAAACGGGCTTCTTGTGATCGTAGTTTTTATAAACGGTCATCTCAGGACTGATTGTGACGGAAATATCATATATTTTCAAAATGAACACCTTCTCTTTCTAAAATTAAATCATATAACTCTTTTGAAGATTTATAAATAGTAAGGGGAATATTTTTTCTTTCGATGTCAGTTTTAACTTGATCAATAAATTTCCAACTGTTCAAAATTTCATCCCAGCGTGTAAATAAGGATTTGTGATGGCCATTCATATCTAAAATCAGTTTTTCATAGGCTTCTGGCATATTACCAACATGGTCACAAGAAATACAATAATCTAGTTCAACTTGTTCAACCTCATCTTTTAACCCAGGTACTTTTGAATTAAGTCTAAGACTAATGCCATCTAGTGGGGCAATTTGGATCGTTAGAATATTATTTTGAAGTGGTAAATGCCATTTTTGTTGTTGACTGGATTCTTCAAATTCAATTTCAATCAAAGATTCTTTTTTCTCTAAAGCTTTCCCAGTTAATAAGTAAAACGGAACCCCTTTAAATCTTGGTGTATCGACAAACGCTTTTAAGAAGACGAATGTTTCTGTTTTAGAATCACTGGGAATATTAAGTTCATCTAAATAACCTTCATATTGCCCAATAATGAGACTTTTAGAATCATATCTAAGTTTTTTAAGCACTTCTACTTTTTCATTTTTTAAATCTTCACTTTGATAACTTAAAGGGACTTCCATCCCCACTAAAGCTAACATTTGAAGTAAGTGGGACTGTACCATATCCTTTAAGGCTCCTGATTTATCATAATAGCCTGCTCGTGAAAAGATAGGTTCATTTTCTTTGACCAATAGTCTTATACTTTTAACCGCATGATTGTTCCATGAATTTTCAAATATTTTATTGGCAAAGCGTACGGTTAATATATTTTGAATCATTTCTTTGCCTAAATAATGATCGATTCTATAAATTTGTGATTCATCAAAATATTGCCATAAAAGATTGTTTATTTCGGTTGCTGAATTTAAATCTTCACCAAATGGCTTTTCAAAGGTTACAGACGCCTGTGTATCTCCCTTAATCACTAAATTTGATTTACTTAAGTTTTCGGCAATATCTTTTAATAAGTCTGGACCAACAGCCAAATAAAATATTCTTCTTGTCGGTTCTTTTGAAATACCACTAATCATGGTATTTAGGATTTGATAATCATTTAGGTTATCCACATCCAATTTAAAATATTCGACATGACGTCTTAATCTTGATAAATCATATTTAGTCTGTAAATTATTACTAATAAACTCAAAATACTTCTCAGTATTATAATCTCTTCTTCCAATCGCAAAAATTTTAGTATTATCGGGAAGAAGATTTTCTTCTAATAAATGGTTAATTGCCGGAAGTAATTTACGAATGGTAAGGTCGCCTGTCGACCCAAAAATAGTTATTATTGTTTTCATTATTCTTTCTTATAAGTTGCATGCCCACCGAATTCATTACGCATTGCCGCAACCACTTTCTCACTAAATTTTATATTATCTTTTGATTCATATCTAGCATATAAACTTTGGGTGATAACTGGAATTGAGACTTTATGCTTTAAAGCTTCTTCAACCATCCACATCGCCTCACCACTATCATCTACGACCCCTTCCAGTTTGGATAACTGAGAATCTTTTTTAAATGCCTCATGAATATAGCCCATTAACGCAGATTCAATCACAGAACCATTATTCCATACTTTCGATAACGCTTCATGATCAATGTCAAATCCACTATGATGCATTAACTCAAAGCCTTCACCTATTGCCTGCATCATTCCATATTCAATCCCATTATGGACCATTTTAACATAATGACCCGATCCGGGTTTACCCACATGGCAGTAACCCTCTTTTTTAGCAAGCTTTGTGAATAATTCATTAAGTTGATTAACGGCTTTTTTATCCCCACCTACCATCAAACTGGCACCATTTCTGGCGCCAGATGTTCCACCCGACGTACCGACATCCACAAAATCAATTTCATCCGTTTTTAAACTATTATAGCGTCTAATAGAATCATTAAAATTAGAATTTCCAGCATCAATGATGATATCATCTTTCTTTAAAAAAACTCTCACTTCTTCAATTACATTTTCAGTAATTTTCCCAGCCGGTACCATTAAATAAACAATATGTTTTTCTTTTTTATTTATAAAGAAATCTTCTAATCTTTCAACTACATTTAAACCATTTTGTTTGGCTTGATTTCTTTTTGTTTCATCTACATCAAACCCTAAAACAGCATAACCATGATCTTTCATATTTAAGCCAATATTCAACCCCATTTTCCCTAACCCAATTAATTTGATTGTCATTAATAAACCTCCTAATCAGATGTTAATATTATATCATTTTACCTCATGTTAATCTAAAAGGTGACTTTTCAATAAATAAAACATAATCCATTATATTGTATAATTAGCCTAAATATAAATAACAAAACTGTCATTTATCAACTAATCTTGATTAAATGACAGTTTTGTTATTCTTTTTAATTTTTTTAAAATTATTATGGTTGTTTGACTTTTTCCTTATTGATTTTGTATAATTCTTCGGTCGCAAAATGTAACTTTGTGACAACATCATTTAAGTTTTGGGGATAAATATAGTAAGTATCCGTTAAAGTAGATAAATCAAAACAATCTCCCTTAGACATATAATCATACTCAATATGAAGGGCGTAAAGTGATAAAGGTTCTTTTACTAAATGAATCGGTTCAGCCGTATTAATTGTTAATTGAAATCCATTTAAATCATGAACAAAATGGCCCTTTCCAAGTGGAATAAATCCTTTACTGTTAGGCAATGATTCTACCATAACATCATCTTCTATACGGTATGAACCATCCTCAATTTGCTTTCTAACTTGGGTGCGGATGAATTCATACCAATCTGGGATATGAGGAAATTCTGTTGTCCCTTCCAAGGCTTTTAACTGGCCATATACATCCATTTGATAAGTTTTTTTACAGTGATTACACCATATCAAATCTTTATCAGAAGCCATTTCATGTTCAGTTAAACAATGAGGACATTGATATAAGACTTTATGGAGATTTTTAGCTCTATTTTTATAAGTAATTCTAATATTGTTATCTTTTTGCCATTGATACTCATCGTATTGAAATGCATCAATAATTCTATCGTTAATCTCATCAACTGTTAAAGCATCAATTTCAGATTGTGTGACAATTTGTGTCATATCAGCAGCCAATCTGTTTTTTCTTTGATTCAAATTCCAAACTGGTTGTGATAAGTAATTGCCATGCATGTTTAAAACAACCACTGGTCTTTTTAATAGTTTCACCATTTTGCCAAGTGAAGTTGGTAAAATTGCGGTAGTGCCAATTAAAGAATATCTTGCTTCAGGGTAAATAGCCACAATGTTTTTAAGTTCTTCTAAACTATATTTGATCTGTTTAACAAGTTTTATATCGTTTGTGAACTTTCTTTTACCAATCGCACCAACATTTCTTAATAACCATTCTCGATTAATAAAACCATCTATTGCGACTATGTAATTCGCTCTTTTAGGGAATATTGCTGCAGTGGTCACTTTAAAATCAAGAAACGCATGATGTGTACATAATAAAATATAGGGTGGTTTTAATCCTTTCATATTGACCTTTGTAACTTTTAATCTTCTTCTCCATACAGACGGAAAACTCAATAGATAAGCAATTGGGGTTAAATATATCCGTTCTTTTTTAGGCAGTTTTTCAAAATCAAAACGTTCGATTTTATCCATAAGGACTCCTACTAGTTAATTAATACACTAATGAAATAAACAGTATTATTAACAGCCAATCCATTATAGCACCAATATATTACTTAATGATACTCACGATCGTCTATTTTGTTTAATTATCCTTAAAAATCCCTGTAAATAAAAAAAGACGCAATAAAGAATTGATCCTTATTACGTCGTATTCTTACTACTAAGACTATAGTTTTTCGCTATAATACACGAACAATTCAGTAGTGTTTAACCAAAATTTCTTCTACTAATTCTTCAGTATGATGAAAATATTTATAAGGGAAAATATCTGGTGATGCATACATTTGACCATATTTATTCACCCAATAAAAATGCTTACTAGCAATCATATAATATATTTTCTTAAGTTCAAGATCATCTAAACCATCTGCCAATGCTATTGATTTCAATACAATTCCCATTACATTTTTTATTCCATAATTATTTAACTTATCTATTCTCGGATCATCATCTTTAATATCAATTTCGATTTGATTTTTTTGATGGTTTATCCAAATACTCATATGTTGTAGATATGTAACAAATGCTTTCTTATCTAAAAACTCTTCAGTTGATCTCACAATTAGCATTTTAGAATTAATTTCCCCGTTCATCACACCATCTAAAAATAATTGTTCATTTCTTTTGCCTTCTTCAAACATTAAACCAATTATCTCCATGAACAATTCTCTAGTTTCATCATCTTTTTCTTTTCCTTCATTGATCTTTCTGTTTAATTCCTCTTGCTTTAAATATATTTTCATACTTCCCCTTTTCTACCATTTATCTTATAGATGATAGGTATATAAATTTTAAACACTTTACTTTTTTCATCGAATGACTCAATCATTGAACCTTCAAAGTTTCTTTTAAAGGTTGATAAACTAAACCATTTTATTATCTTTTTGTGCATTTCAATCATTACTGATGTTATCTCATCTCTTTTAACATTCGCATGAGTAAATACAATAAATGGCTCTTTGTTTTTCATGTGTGATTTGCTGTAATTTTCAATGTTCAAAAAATCAGCATCTGAAACTTCAGTTCCGATAAAGTATGAAGTATTGCCTACCACATCATGTTCAATTGACATACCATATTCAATTTTACTTTTTGAAAATGATTCATTAAAAACTTTTTTATCGTAAGTCCCCCAAACATTACCGATTCTACTTACGAAATTAACATCATCATATCTGCCTAGATGTTTGTGTTGTCCTGCAATTAATATTCTTTTTAATTTTATGCATGGTTTATATGTATTATCTATTTGATTCATTTTGACACTTTCAATAATCAATCGTTCAAACAAACCCCATGATTCCTCCTTAATCCGTTTCCCATGCTTAGCAACAATCTCATAAATTTGATGTGTCAACCTATCAGACACTGTTACATTATTATTTGATCTTGCAACAAACTCAATTACTTCTTTTCCTTTCGCATGAAAATAGTTTCTTTGGTTTTGATGAATAACGTCCTGATAAGCTCTGACTTTCTGATTAAAACTTGCATAGCTACTTAATCTTTGATTTCTATCTATTAGTTTCCCTAATCTTTCATCAACTAGGTATGCAAGTTCTCTCCTTATACTTGCAATATCTTTCTTACTTGTTTTAATGCCTATTTTATTGTTGAATGTTTTAATGCTCATAAGTTTCCTTTCTACCAAAAAGAAAAACGCCATCGATATGATGGCGTGGAATATACGTGCACTTACATTCAGCCATCAATCAAGCATTAGCACCTTAACTCATATGTCAGGTTGCTGAAGGGTCCCAGAGCTTGTCTCTCGCCTTCTCTTTATGGTATATATAGTTTAAACTATTGATTTTATTTTGTCAATTATTTTTAGTCAGATTAACGTCACATTTTATGCTTAAGTTGATCTCATTATTTTTGGATTTATTAAGCTGCCTTTAGCTGTTATTTTCCATGAGGGAAGTACGATTCTTGTAATACTTAATGGACTTAGACTTTTATTGAAGTAACAATATACAAATTCTAATGCATTTGGTATAATAAAAATTGGGTGATACTATGAAAATAACTAGACAAGGACAACAGATATATGATCTAATCGCATCTTCCGATGGACATATGACTGCAGAAGATATTTTAATTGAACTAGGAAGTTAGATGCGAAAATTGGCATAGCAACTATCTATAGAAACTTAAATACACTTTTTTCCGCTGGCCAGATTAACCGTGTCAGACATCCAGAGTTAGGTTATATTTATGATAAAAATAAAAGTGAACACTATCATTTTTATGATGTTGAGACTAAAAAAATCTATGATCTAGATATAGCATATCAAGAACAATTAGACAGATTAGTAGAAAAAATGATTGGTGGGAAAATCAAATCACATTCAATTATATTTGAAGGTAAAATAGAAAAAAAGAAAACAAGGAATGACACTTTAATAAAAGATTTAATGACTGATATTAAAGGAACTATAAACAACATATAAGAGACTGGAAAATACATTGGGAGGGATATCATGAACAATAAAGATAAAAGTCATTACGCAAACTGTTTATTTAAAGTTCCTATTTTCAGGCATTTAAACGAAAAAGAAAAAGCAGGCATCACTGAATTAATTAACGTAAGAAAATTAAAAAAAGGTGATGCAATCTATAATGCTGGTGAAAAATCCTCGTTTTTATATATAGTGCATCAAGGTAGTGTAAAAGTATCTAGATATAATGAAGATGGTATGGAACAAGTGGTGAGAGTTTTAAATTCTGGTGATTTTGCTGGTGAAAAATCACTGTTTACGAGCACAATAGCTGACGATTATGCTATATCACTAGAAGACAGTATGGTTTGTGTACTAGATGGTAATCAATTAAAACAACATATGATGGATAAACCGGAAATTTCAATTCAAATTATTAGTGAATTAACTAATCGCTTATCAGATACTGAAAACAAATTAGAAAAACACAACCTAACTTCTGTTGAAAAAAGAATAGCAACTTCCATTATTGAACTCAGCAATGGAAGAAAATACTTTATATTACCAATTTCAAAATTAGACTGGGCATCTATGTTAGGTACAACGAGTGAAACATTAAGTAGACGACTTAGAGATTTTAAAGATAAAGGTATCATTGAATTAAGTGGTCAAAGAGGCATAAAGATTATTAATTTTAATAAATTAGAAGAAATTTAACAAAAATAGACTAAAAAATTGACTTGGGTCAATTTTTTTTTAATACTTTGATGCTAAGATAACGGTGTAAAGAAAAAGGAGTGATTGGAAATGAACAAAATTAGCAATGAGTTTTTAGTAGTAAAAGATAAAAATCTTAAAACATTAAAACAATTTATACCTATAGTAAATAGAGTACATGGAAGTAATCATCAAGAATTTAAAGATGTTGTGCTAGAATTTGATAAAATCACAGCAAAAATTGGAACAAATAATTTTGAATTAGATGATGAATTTAATAAGTTAAAAGAAATTACTAAGAACTATACAGTACCTAGTGGGGTTTGTGAAAGTTATGAATCAGTCTATGTAATGCTTGAAGAGTTAGACAAAGCATATCAAAGTAAAGGAGCATAATATGCAGGGCTTCATATTAAGAAACAAAACCCAAATATCTTTTATAAGTTTAGCTTTAATAGTTACAGCTTTTGTTAGTCATTATGCATTTAGCAGTGAAATTATATTTGAAACAGCTTTGATTATTGCATCTATTATCGGAATTACACCTATTGCAATTCAAGCTTACCAAGCACTCAGAGTAAAGGTAGTCAGTATTGATCTTTTAGTTACAATTGCTGTTATTGGAGCATTTATTATTAGAAATTTTGAAGAATCAGCAATTGTTACATTCTTATTTCTATTTGGTGGTTATTTAGAACAAAAAACTTTAAACAAAACAAGATCAGCAATAAAATCTTTAACTGAAATGGCACCAGAAACTGCCCTTAAACAAGTGGATGATTTAACGTTTGAAGAGGTAGATATATACGATGTTTTAGTTGGTGACATTCTCTTAGTTAAAACAGGAGCAAAAATACCAGTCGATGGTAAAGTAATTAGTGGTGAAGGGTATATAAACGAAGCAAGTATTACAGGCGAAAGTATTCAAGTTAGTAAAAAAGAAGGTTTAGATGTTTTTGCAGGCACAATATTAGAAAATGGTACCCTACAAATTAAAGCTGAAAAAATTGGTGAAGATACAACCTTTGGTAAAATTATAGAGTTAGTTGAAGATGCACAAGATTCCAAATCTGAAGCAGAACGTTTTATTGATAAATTTTCTAAATTTTATACGCCATTAGTATTAATTTTAGGAATTATCGTCTTCCTTATATGGAAAGATGTTGAATTAGCAGTTACTGTTTTAGTTCTGGGTTGTCCAGGCGCATTAGTAATAGGTGTTCCAGTATCAAATGTTGCAGGTATAGGTAATGGTGCTAAAAATGGTATTTTATTAAAAGGTAGTGAAGTTATTCATGATTTTGGTAAAGTTGATGCGATTGTTTTCGATAAAACAGGCACATTGACAATTGGAAGCCCTAAAGTTGCCAATGTAAAATACTATGGTAAACTTGATGAAACACTTGCTTATTTAAAAGCAGTTGAACTAGAGTCGGATCACCCATTAGCAAATGCAGTTGTTGATTTTATCGATGATGTAAAAGCATATGAAGTCACTGAAACTCGTGTGATTAAAGGTGGCGGTATTCATGCGGTTGTTGCTGGTAAAAACATTCATATTGGTAATAAGAAATTAATGGATGAATTCAACATTAAGTTAAGCCAGGAAGCACTAGAAGATATTAATGCTTTTGAAAAAGCAGGTGAATCAATTGTAATGACAGCAGTTGATGGTGAATTAAAGGTATTAATGGGCATTAAAGATAAGATTAGACCAAACGTAAAAAGAGATTTAGATCAGTTAAAACGAATGGGTGTTAAAGAATTAATAGTTTTATCAGGTGATAACCAAAATACAGTTGACTTGGTCGCTAAAGAATTGGGATTGACTAAAGCATTTGGTCATATGTTACCAGATGATAAACAAACCTTTATTAAACAATTACAAGATAGTGATAAAATAATTGCTTTCGTTGGTGATGGGGTTAATGATAGTCCATCACTTGTAACAGCACAAATAGGAATTGCAATGGGATCTGGAACTGATGTTGCAATTGAAACTAGTGATGTTGTATTAATGAATTCAGACTTTAGTAAATTACCACATGCATTAGGACTAACAAAGAAAACAGCGAGAAACATGAAACAAAATATTTTTATAGCCGTTGGAGTTGTATTAGTATTACTCTCAGCATTACTTTTTAGTGAATGGATGAATATGTCAGTAGGTATGTTAGTCCATGAAGCAAGTATATTAGTAGTTATATTTAACGCAATGAGATTAATGAATTATAGTTTAAAAAATAAAAAAGGAGTGAAGTAAAATGAAAAAAACAACAATTCAATTAGAGACATTATCGTGTCCATCATGTTTACAAAAAATAAATAATGCCATTAAAGGTTTAGCGGGTGTAGATAAGATGAGTGTTGATGTCATGTTTAATGCCAGTAGAGTTAAACTTAATTTTGATGAAAAACAAGTTGACATTAAAACAATTGAAAACGCAATAACAAAATTAGGTTATGATGTCAAAAGTTCAAGAGTAACGGATTTATAAACCTATTAATTGAGCCACTAAAAAAGTGGCTCTTTTCAATGAAAAAAACATTCAATAAAACAAATAAGAATGAATAAATCGTACTAAAGTTGTTAACCCAGTGGTTAAAGACTAAAATCAAAGATGGGAAACATCGTGCATCATTAACTAAAGTAACAGACATTATTACAAGTAAGGATTCTTACTATTCATGTCTACTGTTCTATACTAAATACCGTTCAACAGAAGC
>Ga0172377_10008404_pt1 | contig 10591 bp, 8 predicted proteins | sample Pumphouse3metaG_FD_119749 | JGI IMG/M metagenome (GOLD analysis project Ga0172377, IMG submission 119749) | Leachate microbial communities from a municipal landfill in Southern Ontario, Canada - Pumphouse #3 metaG | ecosystem: Engineered > Solid waste > Landfill > Unclassified | place: Canada... | reverse complement strand
TCATCAACTTGAGTCAAATTTTCGCTTTCGTGCAAATAAGTTTCCCAATCGCGATAATTATCAAAATTTTCAATCGAACGAAAACCGTTCAAAGGATTGCCGTGTTCAATCATCTCTTTCTTATATAAAAAGATGTCTTTAGCGTATTTAGAACTTGGTTTGATTAAATCAATCACACAAAAATTATAAATAAAAAAATACTTATTCGCACAAAAAAATTCTAAAACTTTGTTTTATATATAACGTTGAGCGTAGTCGAGTAGGGCTTCTTGGCTCTCTTGATAAATGAGCGGATCGTTTTGTAAGGTATGGCCAGAATTTAAAAACACGAAGAAGTCATGTTCCACGCCTTCTTCCGTAAGTTTGTCATTGAGTCGTTGGGCCTCGCTAAATGGAACAATTGGATCATTTGGAGCGTGAGCGATAATTGTTGGAACAGTATGAGAATCAACATAATTTAAGGGCGAAACAGCCTCAAGATAAGGAATCGCGGTTTCATATGTTGAAGCATCAAAGGCATAGCCCGAAACATTTGAAAATAATGGGTAAATGGCGTATTGCCAAATCGGTAAAGAAACATAATCTTTATTGGTTAAATCAACTGGGCCACTAAGACTCATAACTGCTGTCGGCTTAATTGGTGCTTCCTCGACACGTGAGTAAGCATAAAGAAGGGCGAGATGTCCACCAGCAGAAAGACCGGTAAGTAGAACCTTATTAACATTTATATTTTTTCGCAAGGCTCTTGCTTTTATGAAAGATAAAGCTGATGTTATATCATCCATAATATCGAAGGCATCAACGCTTGCTGAAGCGAATCGATAATTAATGGCAGCTGCAACATAATCAAGCTCACCGCTATAATATGCGTTTGCATCACGATAAACTTCCTTATCACCTGACGTCCAACCCCCACCATGAATGCTTAAAATTAATCCGACTTCTCCGGTCTTTTTTCTTGGTATGTATAAATCAAGTTTTTGACGTTGTTCACTACCATAAGCCAAATCATAATAGTATAAATATTTTACACTCACACAAGATGAGCTTAAAACAGATATATAAAGCAGAAGTGTATTAGCGATAATTTTGAAAATACCATTAATTTTCATAAATTCTAACGATATTGTAACAAAATAAATAAGTGGAAAAAATATTTGATAAAAATGGGGTTTATAATTATCTAATTTATCGTTTTTCGTAATGTTTCTGATGATGGTAGAGAACGCAAAATTATTGTACACATGTTCAATAACGTTTTTTAATTTAAAGTAGTGATGTTATCGCTACTAGGAGGAAGGCAAAACCAATGCCAGAAGAAAAGAAACCCATTTTTCCACAAAAATCCGAAGTAGACAAAGTACAAGCCGATCGTCATGAGTTTTTAGCTCGCGAATTTGCTAACATAACTCCAGAATTTATGGAGTATGGCAAGATGAAATTACTTGCCAAAAAGCATCACTTTATGATCAAAGACGACGAAATCATTTATCTTAGTGATGATAAAATCGCCGTTAATGAAGTCTATAAGAGCGAAGAACCAAATATGCAAATTACAATTACCGCTCTTCTAGAAGAAAAATTCGTTTTCGATCCATTTGGCACCGATAAGCTTCAACTTGTGTGTAACAAAGCCAAGTTTAAGTAAGGCTCATTATTAATTTTTCATTAGTCCCTGTTGAGTAAAAAACTTCAGCAGGGATTTTTGATATATCACTTGGTAATAAGACTCTATATCAATAAATGTTTAATAATTGGTAACCATTAGCAGACTTCTTATCTAAAAAACAATTCTTGAAGTAATCTTTTAATGGTAAAATGCTAAGCAAAGAAATTATGAAATACGCATTAATTTCCGGAGCCGGATCTGGTCTAGCCCAAGCCCTTATAAGCGCCATCAAAGATAATTTTGTTATTTTTGCCTTGGATATTAATCCTTCTATAATCGACTTATATAATAAAGAACAAAATATTCATTGCTTTAGCTGCGATGTCACGGACATTGTTGAGATTCAAACGGTTAAAGAAAAAATCCTTAAGATGACCACCGCTCTTGACCTTTTAATAAACTTTGCAAGTGTTGTTGAGTTAGGCTCCGTTGTAGAAGTAAAACCACAAGCTTTTGAAAAATCAATAAGTGTAAATGTTTTGGGAATGTATCAAATCAATCACGCTTTCTTTCCTTTAATTAAACAAGGTAAGGGTCGCATCATTATGATGAGCAGCGAATACGGAAGGCTTCTTGGTTTACCTTTCCACTCTTTTTATACTATTTCCAAGCACGCAATGGAAATATACAGCGATAGTTTAAGGCGTGAGGTAAGACCTTTCGGAGTCAAAGTGATCAAAATTCGACCCGGTTCTTTTAAAACGGAAATGGTCAGGAAGATTCAAAAACAATTTGAAGTTTTGGTTGATCAAACAATTCTTTATAATAAGCCCCTTATGAAAATGCAAAAGATGATGATTAATGAAATAAAAAGGGCCCAAAATCCCAATCGCATTATTAAGGTTTTTCGGTATGCAATTTATAAAAAACATCCTCGCCTCGCTTATAACATTCATAATTCGCTAAAGATGAAGCTTTTAAACATCTTACCTCATCGATTGCAAGACTGGATTCTAGGCAAGTTTTTCGGTAATAAATAGAATATTTCATAATGCCAAAATAAACCAATCCACAACATAAAATTCTTTTCGGCTTATTTGATAGGAAATCTATTTAAAACAAGAGCACCCAACTGACGAAAATTAAAATTTTATGTTATAATTCTTATGATTTGAGGTAACTATATGCACTTTTTATTTTCATCAACACCTGTAAATATTGTCGTTACAATTGCCATATCAATTGTCGTAATTACTTTGTTTGTACTTGAACGAATTTTTATTAAGAAACGTGAAGAAACAATCAAAAAATGGGTTCTCTTTTTACTGTTTTTAGCTTCACTAGTTGTTTTCGTGGGTGCAGCATTAGGCATTATGCTTGTTTGGAATTTAGATATTTCAACTTTTGCTAGTCAATATTGGACTGACATTGTTGCTTTCTTTACTGCTTCCGTTCCAGCCTTGATTGGCACAGCGATTACTCTATTTGTCTGGTTTGTCATTTTACGAATCGCAAAAATTACTTTAAAACGACTCGGTGATAAACCCGGGGCACTTCAAAAACGCCGCAAAACGATTTCAAAAGTCATGTATAGCATCATTAATTATTCTATTGCGATTATTGGCATTATCGTTATTCTTGCAATATGGGGCGCCAATGTCTTACCGGCTTTAGCCGGACTGGGAATTCTCGGCCTCGTTATCGGACTTGGTGCGCAAAAATTTATTCAGGACTTGATTGCTGGTTTCTTTATTATCTTTGAACACCACTTCGATGTTGGTGATGTTATCGAAGTTGCTGGTTTTAAAGGAACAGTCATTGATATTGGCCTAAAAACAACAAAACTTCGCAACTGGCGAGGCGATATCAAAATATTCAATAATGGCGAAGTTAATACTTTGACAAATTATTCGAAAAATCCTTCGATTGCCGTCGTCGAATTTTCGATTGCCTATAAAGAAGATATTAATAAGGCAATGGATGTTTTAAAAGCCGCCTTTCCCCTTTTCCGCGATCAATATAAAGATGTTTTACTAGAAGATGTCAATATTGTCGGAGTCATCGCTCTGACTGCTAGGAGCGTCGATCTACGCGTGACGGTAAAAACATTAAATGAACAACATTATGGCATTGAACGGGCTCTTCGCAAGTTCATAAAAGAGACACTTGATGCAAACGAAATTGAGATTCCTTTTCCGCAAGTTGTCGTTCATAAATCAGAATAATATTCTTGTAAGTTATTAATCAAAAAGTAAAAAGTCTTTCCTGCGCACCCCGCGTCTTCTATGAGTGCAATAAAGACTTTTTAAAATAACCGAGTTTTAGTCAATCGCCAAAGAGTTATGATTTAGACGCGTTTTTTTCTTAAGAAGACAGCATTAACAACAATGCTACCGACAAAGGCGACTGCCGAGATAATTAATATCGTCAGGGCAACCTTTTTGGCTTCAGCGGCATCAAATAAAATCGCCGGAGCCTGTTTATACTGATCTTCAACTCCCGCCCATTGCGTTTCATCATAAGTTTCAAATTCCGGGCTTCCGGTAATGACGCTCATAATATCAATCGCGGCATAATTTGTTTCTTCATGGTCAAGAATATCGCCGTAATTTACTTCGGCGTTGACTTTAAAAGCAACAACAGCTGATAAACCTTCGACTTTATAGAAGACTTCCAAAAATTCGACATCGACTTCCGAACCCGGATATTCTTCTTCAAGACTATCCTCGATTTGAATTTCGGCATTAGTAAGTTGCTCATCAATCAAAGGCACAGCGTATTGTCCATAAGCATAGAATACACCGCCTGCGACGATTCCAAAAAAAGCAGCAATTCCGACTAGAACCATCAAAATCTTTAAAATTACTCTCATGTTTTTTTCTCTTTTTTAATTAATGTAGATAAGAAGATATTGTTTTATTAGATCCATTATTTGGCGTAATAAATCTAATAATTTCATATTAAACTAAACAGTTATCGAAGCGCAAACAATAAACGCATATTTTTATAATAGTTAAGTGACAATTTTATCGCCCCACAAACTTGCAGAACACATATTTCAAAAACACCTATAGAGCTTGCTTGATTGAAAGACCGATGCGTTTTTTAATCGGGTCTAAAGAAATAATTTTGACTTTGACAATATCGTTAACAGAATAAAGAGAAGAAATATCTTTAACGTAAGTATTTGCTATTTCCGAAATATGAACTAAGCCATCTTGATGGACATTAATATCGACAAACATACCAAAGTCCATGATGTTGCGAACCGTGCCATTTAAAATCATGCCTTCTTTTAAGTCTTTAATATCGCGAACATTATTATTTAATTCTACAATATCAATCTCATCACGAATATCTCTACCGGGACGTTTGATTTGTTCAATTATGTCATTGAGTGTGGCCTCGCCAACGGAAAATTGATTGAGTATGTCTTGTTTATTGATCTTTGCTAAGGCTTCAACTTTTTTGTCTTGGGAATCCGCAAGTAAGTCAATGTTGGCTAAGTTAAGTATGTGTCTGGCTACTTCGTAGGATTCAGGGTGAATAGAAGTCGCATCAAGAGGTTCCTTACCCCCATAAATTCTTAAAAAACCCGCGCATTGTTCATAGGCCTTATCACCAAGCTTCTTTACTTTTTTTAATTCTTTCCGTAATTTAAATTGCCCATTTTCCTTTATATATTCATAAATATTGCTAGCGACCGTTTTATTAATACCTGAAACATAGTTTAGTAGCGAAATCGAACAGTTATTAAGATTGACTCCGACACTATTAACGCAGTCCTCAACAACACCATTTAAAGCGTTGCTAAGTTTTGTTTGATTCATGTCATGTTGATACTGACCAACCCCGATGGCTTTGGGATCAATTTTTACTAGTTCGCTTAACGGATCTTGAATGCGACGAGCGAGGGAAATTGCACTTCGTTTTTCGACCGATAAATCAGGAAACTCACTTTCCCCAAGTTGCGAAGCACTATAAACAGAAGCGCCGCTTTCGTTAACAATAAAAAGTTTTGTGGAGAAGTTGTTGTCGCGAATTATTTTTGATAATTCAGCTTCGCTCTCGCGAGATGCTGTTCCATTGCCAAGAGCAATATAATCAATTTGGTTTTTACTTAGAAGCTCCACAATCTTTTTTCTGGCTTGAATAATTTCAGCATTAGAAGACGCCGTTAGATAAACGACTCCTACTTCACTAGGTATGCCATTTTTATTAACAACAGCATATTTGCATCCTGTGCGAAAACCCGGATCAAAACCGAGAACTGTTTTGTTTTTTAAAGGCGGATAAAGAAGTAAAGCTTGCAAATTCTTTTTAAAAACGATTAAAGAAGCATCTTCAGCTTTTTCAAATAAATCATTGCGAATCTCGTTTTCTACCGACGGAAGAATGAGTCTTTTTAAGGCATCCTTAATCGCTGCATGGATATAACTAATAAAATCATTTTGGCGGAGATAATCGTCATTTATTCTTTCTTCGATATCATTAATTTTATAATCGAAAGATACTTTTAAACACTTAACGCTTTCACCACGATTAATCGCTAGTATGCGATGCGGAGGGATCATAGACAATTTCTCTTTGTAATTGGCGTATTTGCCATAGGTGTCTTTCTCATCTTTACTTACTTCTTTTGAGGTTATAAAACCGTTATGATAGATGTAACTTTTTATGTATTTTCGATACTTAGGTTCATCGCTAATTTCTTCAGCAATTATGTCCTGTGCTCCAGATAAAGCTTTCTCAACACTATTAACGCCTTTTTCGGAATTTATAAAGCTTTTTAAAAAGGTTTCATAATTTGCGTCTTTTTGACCTTTTATTAGATAGTTTGCTAAAGGTTCTAATCCTTTTTCTTTGGCGATGGAAGCGCGCGTCTTTCTTTTAGGTTTATAAGGCCGGTAAATATCTTCGAGTTCAGCAAGACTCTTAACGTTTTCAATCGCCTCTTTTAACTCCGGGGTCAATTTGTTTTGTTCTTCAATTGAAGAAATGACAGTTATAATCCTCTCTTGTAAAGAACGAAGATATAATAAGTTCTCGTTAAGATCCCTTAATTCGCCGTCACTGAGATTATTCGTAACTTCTTTACGATAACGGGCGATAAAAGGAATTGTACATCCTTCATCAATTAAACGAATTGCAGCGTCAACTTGCTGTAACTTGATATTTAATTTTTCCGCAATTCGTTTTGATATATTCATTTGATTATCTTATCGCTTTATTATTTTATAATAAATTTAATGTATTAACCACAAAGTCACCATTAAAAACTTTAATTTTCTTTCGCTATTCACTTATCTTAGTAATAAATATATCCACTAACATTCTATGGTTGATGTAGAAACTCTCTTTGGTTTACAAAATTTTAGAACTTATTTTAGAAGACGAAATTAAAAGGGTAAAGGTTGTTAAAAAAATGATTTTTGGGAAAACGAGTTAGTTAAAAATCAAACAAAACCGTAACGCTTAACTTAGTCACATCTTTGTATCATCAAAACGTTCTAAGATTGGTTCAATTTTCTTAATCGTTCGTTTGATGGTGCCCGTCTTAAACGGATTTTTTAGTTTGGCTTTTTTAAGCAATTCAGTGAAAGGATAGCGACCACCTAGTTGACATAATTTAACATAACGTGACCAGGCTAGTTTGCGGTCTTCTTCCATCATCACAAGAAATTGGAAGGCCACAACTTGGGCTAATGTATAATCGATATAATAAAATGGGGTTGTGTAAATATGGCTTTGCCGCATCCACCTGATTCCTTTTTCGTACATCGGGAAACCCCGATATTTTTTGTAAGGGGTGTATTTTCTTTCCAGCTCACGCCATTTAGCACATCGCTCGGTATGACTCGCGGTCGGATTTTCGTAAACGTAATGTTGAAACTCATCGACTGTTACGCCATAAGGAAGAAAATTGATCGCACCGACAAGATGTGAGTAGCGGTATTTTTCTTGATCTTCCTTGAAAAATTTTTCCATCCATGGCCAGGCAAAAAACTCCATGCTCATCGAATGTATTTCCGCTTCTTCCATGGTTGGATCGCGATATTCAGGAATTTTGATTTTCCGTGAACTATATCCTTGAAAAGCATGGCCGATCTCGTGCGTTAAAACATCAACATCGCCAGATGTTCCATTGAAATTAGAAAAGACGAAAGGTACCTGGTATTTAGCAAAATAGGTCATATAACCACCACCTTGCTTACCTGGTCGAGCTTCTAGGTCAAGAAGATGTAAATCAATCATCTTATCAAAGAAAGCGCCGATTTCTTCGCCCATCTCGTGGTACATTTCCTGAGCGGCTTTCACTAAATATTCTTTGTCGCCTTTTGGCGAGGGATTACCAGATGTAAAGTTGAGAGATAAATCATAAAATAACGGATTTGTGATTCCAATGCGTTGCGCTTGGCGTTTGACAAGTTTCTTTGATAAAGGAACAACTGCCCGATACACTTGCTGACGATAACCAGCCACATCTTCAGCGTCATAATCGGTCCTACCCATTCGAGCATAACCTAGAGGAATATAGTTTTTAAAGCCAAGTTTTTTCGCCATCGCGTCTCTTAAAAAGACTAATTCAGAATAAATTCGGGCGAGTTCTTCTTCGTTTTCTTCGAACCATTTAGCAGTCGCCAATGATGCCCGACGACGAATTGAACGATCGAGTGAATCGGCAAATTTTCCCATTTGCGATAAATTGTAGACTCCACCATCAAATGAGATTTGCGCTGATGCGAGTAATTTTGAGTATTGACTCGTGAGGCGATTTTCCTTTTGAAGTTCTCCGATGATGCTTGGGTCAAATGTTTTTAAACTAATTTCGATTTTCTCAAAGAGAAAGCGTCCAAGTTTCTTTTCTAGTTCGCTTTTAAATGGCGAAGAAACAAGTGCTTTTTGATATTCGTTATAGAGCTCCTGAAAGAGAGGTCCGATTTCATCAATCGCATCTTGAGCCTTTTGATATTCTTCAACGCGTGTATCTTGCGTATAGCGGACACTGATGAGCGTGAATTGATTGCTAACCTCATCGACAAGTTTAATGACTTTGTCAATCACCTTTTTTTGTTCCTGTGCCGAGGTGGCACTATGGAAGCTAGCCAACAATTCTTTAAACTTTGTCTCAATCTTCTTAATGTTAGGAACGATCAACGGGAATTCTTCAAGTTTCATATTTTTCTCCTTATAAGTTGCTTATCATAATGCTTTTATCCATCTACGCTGGTTTAATAATTTATGGCTCTGTCGTTTAATAACGATGTGATTAACTATTTTACTTTAACATTTGCCAATTAAAAATATATAGGCTTATATAAAAACAATCAAATGATATATATCTTGTGGACAGGAAAAATAATCTGATCGAGGAAGAGAAATAATGTAGCCAGCGCCCTATGCTTTCTTTCCTTATAACAAAATTATTGGCCCCATAACTTCCAAACGACTTTCCAAGAGGATAATGGATTTGCCCTTTTTCATGAAGTTGACTCCATCCAAAAATCTATTTTCATATGATTTCAGCACATCGGTTGAAAAGCTCCGGAAAACGGCTCGCCGACTTTAATCGCTTTCACACCATCAAGTAAATCAAGTTAAATGCTTTTACAAGCGGAATACAAGAAACCTAGTTCTTCGTTTTAAAATATGATAAATACAATTCAAGAAAAGCAAGAAGCAATAAAAAGTTGAATTGATACCATTGTTCTATACTATCATTAACTTTATTTTATAGTAGTATGCCTTAGTCAATCCACTTTGCAAAAAGAGTCACAGTATCGTTTTCAGATATTGGAAATTGATTATCCCATAAATTAGTGCATTCTTTTTCATAATACCAACCACCAAAAACATAACCTTCACGAACTGGATCGGCGGGTATGATATAAGGATTCATACCGTTGGTATAATCCATCCAATAATATCCTTCGTTTTCTGATGAGTCGAAGTTAAACATGAAAAATGTGTTTAGTTTTGTCAAATCGTCTAGATAGTATAAATGTGCTTCCGAAAACCGGTTAATGCTTTCAATTAACTCATTGCTAGGATGGGCGACTAGGAGAATAAATTCTCTTTCTGATGTTCCTGTCAACCATGCTCGATCACCAAGCGAAGAAGGGAGATAAACTTTTTTTTGAACATCGGTTAATGCTAGTGCTCCCATACCCTCGCCCAAAAGAGGAAGTTTAGGGGATTTGCCGATATACTTAACAGGGTAATCTTCAATCACCGTCGGAAAAACTAGTATTTCTTGTTCTTTCCCTAGTTCAGTTAATTTAGTTAGAGTGGCGTGTTTTGCTTTGTAGTTCAATTCAAAAACAAAGAAGTCTGTTGATACGGTTTCAATATTATTTATGCATGCTGATAATCCAAGAGAAAAAGAAATCGCTAGAAAAACGGAGTACATTTTTTTGACTTTAACACGAGTATGCCTCTCCATGTTTCCCCCTTAATTAATAAATAAAACTAGTTTTCTGACTAACGACCATTTAGATAGAGATTCGGCACTTATATTATCACGTTTCGCAAACATGACGCCATTCAATGGTACGATAACGGCAAAGAAAACAAAGTACAGGAAAATCGAATCAATTCATTTTTTAATATCACTAATTAGCTGAGATTTTTTTTAAAAAAATCATCGTTCCCTGTCTAAAAATGATGAAAAGTACACAAATCGCTCATTTTTTCTCGTTTTGAGCACTAAAAAAGCCTTGATAAACGTATCAAAGCTTCACTAGACAAATGGTACAACCGATGGGACTTAAACTCTAAATGCAACCCCTCTCCTTGTAATCGTTCAATCGTGCAACCCCACCCTCTAATCGTTCAACTAGTAGGTTTTCAAGAGTATATATTCCCCCCTATTTTTTGCACTGAAAACCATTAACTATCACCGAAAATCATAGAAATCAGTATTAAATGGCCTATTTTTAGCGTTTTAAGCACAAAAAGAGCCATGATATTCGCTATCACAGC
>Ga0172377_10008401_pt1 | contig 10592 bp, 9 predicted proteins | sample Pumphouse3metaG_FD_119749 | JGI IMG/M metagenome (GOLD analysis project Ga0172377, IMG submission 119749) | Leachate microbial communities from a municipal landfill in Southern Ontario, Canada - Pumphouse #3 metaG | ecosystem: Engineered > Solid waste > Landfill > Unclassified | place: Canada... | reverse complement strand
TTATAATAATCATAGACCTCATTCAATTTTAGGCAAATTAAGTCCTATTGAATATTTAGATAAGTACAATCTAGAGAAGAATTATTCCGTTTAAACTAGTTTGGTTTAAGGGGAGGCTTACACCATCATCTCTCCCATTGCAACAAGTCTAGTTTTCCTTGCAAGTATCTTTTCATGTACTTGGCGTTTTGAAATCTCTTCTTGAACTCTTTGTTCTAGTGTATCTTTATAGTTTTGAAGAGAGCTATACGAAGTTTGAAGTTTTTTATATTCTTCTATATTAAAAAGTTTAGACATTTTTTGCTCCTAGAAAACAAATTTTATTTTTTTTAAACTTGCTACGCATCTTTCTTTATTTCATAGTTATTAGTCTAAAAAGCAAAATAATTACCATAATGATAATTATTTTCAATTAAGAGACTTTATCGCTATTTAGCTTTAAAATTAATTAAATTGATATTCATTATCATAATTAATTTATTTATTATAAATCATATTTCTGTGAATAAATATCAATTTATTAAGTAAATAGTTATGACTGAAGAGCTCTTATCAAAAAGTGTAAGTCTAAAATTTATACTCTAGTGCTAGTTTTGTATTAAAAGATTTATATGTAAGAGGGTCATAGTTTTCTACATACGAGTACTGAATTTTTGCACTCATATTTTTTGAGAAATAGCCTTGTAGATGCAGATACCATTCAGAAGTATCTATTGCATTTGGAGTTAAGCCATTGGCATCTCCTATATCGTATTTTATATAAGCAGTAGAGAGTACGAGTGGCATCTCATATATTTTTGTGCTCGTTGTGGCAGAGATCTTTTGTGAGAGAGTGTCCGCTATAGTTGCATGAGAAGTGTTTAGACCCACTAGCCATGAGGGTTGATTTGAAAATGGACTCATAAGAGTACCGCCATATATAGCGTTTTTGTTGCTAGGAGTTTTAGAGATGCTATAAGCTATTTGAAATTTTTCATTTTGATATTTTAGCTGTAGTTGATAATGGTATGATTCTAGTCTTTTGTTAAGTTGAGCATTTTCTATATGCTTCTCAATTTGCTTTTGACCTACTGAAAATTGGTAAATCATCCCTGCTTTTAGATAAATATTTTTTACATTGTAAGAGAGAGTAAGATTTGAAGTGTTGAAAAAATTGTCTACATAAAGATTCTCAAGGCTTATATATTGCTCTTTTTTCCCATACTTAGCAAGAAAATGTATAGCACCATTTGTTGATACATCTTTGTTTATAATGTGCTTTGAGATGCTTGTAAATCCGCTTATGTTATACCCTAGGCCATATCCTAAAAAGCCATATTTATGGTTATATGGAACATTGTTTGCCATAGTAGAGGAGCTTACCTTGTAAAAGTAGAGACTCTTAAAATCAAAAGCATTGCTTGAGTAAGTATAATTTATACCCTCATAAGCATTTTGAGTAATGCGAAAGTTTCTATTTACAAGCGGAGTATTATAAGTTTGTCTGCCTATTCTTAAAGAGTGGTTGCCAAATTTCTTTTTGATGCTAAGTTCACCTAGATATAAAAATTCGTTCACATCATTATCGTAAAATGTGTTTACATTTTTTAGTGTATTTTCATTTTTTTTGTGCAGTCTTCCTACACCATAAAGGAGAGTATCTAAAGTATAGTCTTGCCATAAAGCTTCAGCACCAAAGGTTCCGCCTACTATATAATCATTATAATGAACCTTTTCTTCTCGTAAGACTTGTTTACCTAAAGAGGTATATTCATTATTACGATCATCATATCGTAGTTGAACAGTTCCAGTAGGTTTGATGGAATAGCTGTTTGTCGCTAAGAGTAAGGAGCCAAAGAAAAATAGAGTTGTTAGGAATTTCATTTAGTATGCTTTTCATTTATATTTTGCAGAAAGAGAGTATAGCATGAAAAATTTTAATTAGTATAAAAATTTTTAATATCAAAAAGTAATTGAAGCTAAATTATAATTCATGTATAATTTCAAAAACAAATCAAAGGCTTCTCCCATGGCAAAGCATCCAACTCTCTTAGAACAATTTCGCTCTTTTTATTTTCAAAACAATCCTCAAGATATGGAACAAGCCATAAAATATTTCTGCGTATTTGGCGGGATGAGCTGGAGTGTAGATATGGATACTCCGCTTGAAGAGCTAATAGAGAGTAAAGTCTTAAATAATTACAAATATATTCACGGAGATATTACAAAGATTACTGAGAGTGACAGACATTCTCACTTGCTTCTAAGTGGCATCGCTATGGGAGATAGAAGAACTCACTCTGCTCTAAAAAAAGCGCGCATATCACGCTCTGATGGAGAGTATGCTATGGAAAATCTTTTTGAACGTGGTCTGCTCGAAGCTGAATACTCGCTAGAGTCTCCACCAAATTCTGAAGATAACATAGATGAAAAACTAAACTTTACAACACCGTTTATGCGTTTTTGGTTCTCTTTTATCTCTCCTTATTTTAAAGGCATCAGAGACGGCGACTACAAAGAAACTAAAGATAGTTTTGCTAACCGCCAACAAGAGTTTTTTGAACTTGTCTTTATGAAGCTTGCAATGGAAGTTATGAAAAAAAGCTTCAAAGAAGACCCTATAGTAGAGATAGGAAGTTACTGGGATAGAAATACAGAGATAGATATCTTGGCAAAAACGAAGTCTGGTAAAATCATTGCTGGCATCTGTAAAAACTCTAACTCTAAAGCGAAAAAAACAGAACTTTCAAAACTAAAAGAGCAATGCGAAAAGGCGGAACTTACTGCTGATATACATGTTATTATCTCTAAAAGCGGTTTTTCAAATGAACTCAAAACTTTAAAGGGTGCACAACTCAGACTCTTCACTCTTAAAAATTTTAAAAGTCTCGTAGAAGACTTAAGTGAAAAAGATTTCATACAATGCAGTGGGAAGAAATATTAAACAGATGAAAAAAAAAGTCGCTTACCAAGGTGTAAAAGGTGCTTATTCGCATCTAGCTTGTTACAATCAATATCCTGAATATGAAGCTATCGCTTGTAAATCATTTGATGAAACTATGTATCTTGTTGAAGAGGGCAAAGCTGATATAGCGATGATTCCCATGGAAAACTCAACTGCAGGAAGAGTTGAAGAGATTTACAGACTTATACCCAAGATGAAACTATACATCATAAATGAGTATTATCAGCCAGTAAACCATTGTCTTCTTGCTCTCTCAGGAGTAAAGATTCAAGATTTAAAAAGTGTTTCATCCCATCCTCAAGCTCTTGCTCAGTGTAAAGACCACATAAAAAAGTACTCCCTTGAAGCAATTACAAAGTTTGATACTGCAGGTTCGGCAGAAGAGCTTATAAAGATGCAAGATAAAACACACTCTGCCATAGCTTCTAGTCTTGCTGCAGAGATTTATGACTTAGATATTTTAGAAGAGTCTTTTCAAGATTTAAAAAACAACACTACTCGCTTTCTTATTCTCTCTAAAGAGCATATTGTTCCTGAGCTTGATGAAAAACAAAAGTATATTACTTCCATCATCTTTGAAGTAAGAAATATACCAGCAGCACTTTACAAAGTTCTAGGTGGTTTTGCTACCAATAGTGTAAATATCATCAAAATAGAGAGTTATTCTGGAAGCGGAACACTAACTCTTTCTCAGTTTCACATAGATATAGATGGGCATCCAAATGAAACAAATGTAAAACTTGCACTTGAAGAGTTAGCCTACTTCGCCAATACGGTCAAGATGCTAGGAATTTACACACCTCACTCTATGAGAGATAAATTACAAGCTTAATTTAATCATAAGAAGTAATATAAAATAAAGATTTAATCATAAAGATGTAATTTGCAATTTTATTTTGCTTTTTTTGCGTTACAAATATACACATATTGGCAAAATTTGACAAAATCATTACATTAAGTTGATAGAACACTAAAATGTGATAAATTTATTGCTCATTTATTTATTATATTAAAACAAGCTCGTTAAATAGGCTCTTTTATATTTAAACATTTAAGAACATGTTAAATTTAAGGTATGAAAAATAATCAAAACTTATGCTTAATATTGAATTAAAATTAGTTTTACTTATATATTTTTTTTTAGTTTAAGTTTCTAATAATCTTAAAGCCTATAGTATTGTCTTTATCCTAAAGATTTGGATTTCTTATATCAACAAAGGAGAATGAATGAAAATGAATCGTCGTGAAGCACTTAAATTAGGTGCACTAAGCGTTGCAGCAGCTACAACTATGGCTACAGTTACAGGATGTAATGAGGGTGCTAAGCCAGCATCAGCTTCAAAAGCAGGTAAAAAAGTATGTAAACACAAGATAGTAGTTATCGGTGCTGGTTTTGGTGGCTTAACTGTCGCTAAAGAGTTAAAGAAAAAAGATTCTAATTTTGATGTTTTAGTCATTGAAAAAAATGAAACTTTTATGTCTTGTCCATTTTCCAATACTTACTTAGGTAAGATAGATGGTGTTAATCTTGGAACATTAGTACATGACTATGCTCAACCAGTTGAGATTAATGGTTATGAGATGCTTCATGCAGAAGTAACTAGTATAGATAGATCTGCTAAGCAAATTCATACAACTAAAGGTATAGTTGAATATGAGATTTTAGTTATGTCTCCAGGTATCGGATACAACTATAAAGGTCAGTTCCCAACTTGGAGTGATGAAAAAATCAAGCATATTCAACGTGTAGCTCCAGGTGCACTTATTCCAGGAAAAGAGCATGTGATTTTAGAGCGTCAACTTGTTGATATGGAAGATGGTAATGTTATTATAACTGTTCCATCAGATATAAAATACCGTTGTCCTCCAGCTCCATTTGAGCGTGCAAGTATGATAGCCGCTTACATGAAAAAAGAGGGTATTGAGGGTAAAGTTATAATTCTAAATTCTACAAATAAAGTATCTAAAGGTGCTGCATTTAAAGAAACATGGAAAGACTTATATGCAGATATAATTGAGCATATTGATTTTGCTACGATTCAAGATGTTGATCCGGTTTCTAAAACAGTGACATATCATCTTGCAGATGAAATGGAAGACAAAGGATACAAAGTTAAGACTGTTAAATACTCTGTTTTAAACCTTATCCCTAATAATATTTCTAGTCCTGTTGTCGAGATGAGTGGAGTTGAAACTACGACTGACAGCTTTAAAAAAGTTGTAATGAACGGTTGTTCGTTCCAAACAAAAACAGATAAAGATGTTTATGCTATTGGTGATGTTGTAGCGCATGGTGTTCCACCAAGTGGGCAAACTGCTAACTGGACTGGTAAACAATGTGCTGATGAGATTGCTCATAGACTACATGGAAAAGCTTTTGAACTAGAAGTTAAGAAAGCTCCTGTTAAAGCTGGAAATGTTTGTTACTCTATGGTTAGTGATAACCCAGAAGAAGCTATCATGGTTACTCATGACTTTAGCTGGAACGGTTCTCTTATCACAAGTAAAGGTCATGTACCTAAAGCTCCAAGTGGTATATACCGCTCAAGTTCTACTGCCAAAGCTACTCGTGACTGGTACGGCGGAATTATGAGAGATTTATTCGCATAAGTCATTTTAAAGCCCCTTCTCTTTTTTAAGAGAGGGTCTTAATAAATAACTTAATAAAAGGAAGACTATTAAAATGGATAGAAGAAATTTTTTACGCGTAGTGGGTGCAACAGGTGCTTTAGTCGCAATCTCACCATCAACTATAACTGGTAAATTATATGCTAGTACGGGATTTTATGAATCGTATGAAAAAGTACAACTGCTTAATGCTGAGGGTCTAGCTATAAAGCTTGCTGATTTGAAAAAAGAGACAAACTATGTTTTTAATTATCCTTATGTGTCAACGCCCACTATACTTTTAGATTTAGAAGACACTACTGCAAAAGATGTGAAACTAAAATCTGATGATGGTGTAGAATATATCTGGAAGGGTGGAGTTGGTAAAGGGCGTACAGTTGTAGCTTACAGTGCTATTTGTTCGCATCAGCTAGCTCATCCTACTCCTGATGATAGTTTTTTGCAGTATGTTCAAAAAGATAAAAAAACTATGGCATGTGATCATGGTGGCGTGATGGTTTGTTCATCTCACTTATCTAGTTTTGAAGCTAAAGAGGGCTGTAGAAACATATCTGGACCAGCTTCAGAACCTCTTGCAGCTATAGTTTTAGAAATAGCAGAAGATGACACTATCTACGCAGTTGGTGTACTTGGTCCAGATAAATTTCATGAGTACTTTAAAGCTTTTAAACCTGAGTTTAAAAAATACTATGAAGGTAGAAGAAAAGCGAAAAAAAAGGTAAAAACAAGTGCTACTATGGTTGAGCTAACTCAGTACACTAAAGAGATTATTCAATATTAAGGAAACAGTATGAAAAAGATTATAATAACTACGGCAATAACTTTACTGCTTAGCTCATCTCTGTTAGCTAATGCTAAAGAAAAAGCTCAATTAGCTTCAGATATGCGTGAGATGCTCTCAGCGGTAGAGTTGATACAAAAGGGTGGTTTTTATGCAAAACCTTTCATGATGAAAGAAGGCGTTAAAAAGTTAAAAGCAAAGTTAGCTATCTTGGAATCTGCTGATGCATCTAAATATTTGCCAGATGATAAAAAACAAGCAGATAAGTTTGCAAACAAAAGAGCAAGAATGATAGAGATGTATGCAGATGATTTAGTTATATCTATAGATGCAAATAACTTAGATGATGCACTTGAAGATTATTCTCAGATAATTAAACAATGTACCTCATGTCATATCCGTATACGCTCTTACTAAAGAGTATAAATATAGCTGCGTAAAATCAAATTCTTTCAATAAACCATCAATCCATGAATATATAACACCTCAAAAGAGGTGTTATGAGATTGTTTTATCTCTTAAAAAAACATATATCAAATAATCAATCTGAGTAAAGAATGATATAATCCATACCTTATATAAATTGTAGTTAAAAGTGGAAATCAAATGATAGAAAAAGTTTTTTTAGTTACAACTAAAGATGAAGAACAAACAACAGCTTTTAGTGACTTAGTCTTGCTTATTAAAACTCACTATAAGTTAAAAGTAGAGTTGAGATACTATAGAGATATTATTTATACAAATGAGCAAAAGCCGTTTGTTTTGATATATCTTAGCGATGAGAAGATAAAAACTTTTTTTAAAAATCATTTAAACAGTGACATTAACATAGCTATCTTGCCTACTAGTAAAAATCCTAAAACTATCTCAAGCTACGGAGTCTCAAACGATATCCACGAGGCACTTGAAGATGCTCTTGACACTTCAAGATATATGAAAGTGGATATACTGCTTTGCAACAGTGAACCAACTTTTACAAATATCATCATAGGTGATGTTCACGGCTTAAACAACGCCAGTTTAGAAAAGAAGTTTTTTCTCACAAAAATAAAAGAATTTTTTGTGCATCTAACAAAGCTCAGCTTTAGAGATTTTACATTTACAACTGTAAAAGATTATAAACTCCATACTGCATCTACTGGAATCATGATACTAGAACATAGTGTCAAGCATGCTCGAAGTAACTTGATTCATGAAGAGTTTTCGTTTCAAGATGGAAAACTAAATGCATTTATACTATCACCTACTAGCATCTTCTCATATGTTTACTATCTCTTCTCAGTCTTTTTTTATAGTAGATTTTCGCTAAATAATCTTCCTAAGAGTATCGGTGTTATAAAAACATCAAAGCTAAATATCACAAGCTCTAAACCTATGGACTTTAAGATAGACGATAGTTTTGTAAGTTCAAAAACTATTGACCTAGAAATTATAAAAGAAGCTCTTAGTATCGCTTTGGGTAGAAATATAACAAACTTAACTAAAAATCCTACGACAGAGGATGATAAAGATACTATAAAAACAAACGAATTACCAAAGGGCGAAATGGTGATTTCTCTTTTAAGTGAGACTGTACCTTTGTTTAAAAGAGCAGAAGAAGATGACTTTAAAGATTTGTTTTCATCGCTAAGAGAGAGCTCAAAGTTTAGCTCAATATTTATTGTGCTGATGGTCTTAAGTACACTTCTAGCTACTACAGGTTTGTTTCAAAATTCCGCTCCTGTTATCATAGGAGCAATGATTTTAGCACCTCTAATGGGTCCCATAGTATCACTTGCTATGGGTGTAGTTAGAGCTGAAAACCAACTCATAAGTAACAGTATAAAAACCTTGGCGTATGGTATTGTTACCGCTCTTTTTTTCTCATGCATCTACACATATACAATGCCGCTCTCAGAGTTAACAGCAGAGATGCGAGGGCGATTAAACCCGAATGTTCTTGATCTTATGGTGGCTATCATCTCAGGAATTGCCGGGGCTTATGCAAACTCTAAAAGTGAAGTAGCGAAAAGTTTAGCAGGTGTGGCTATCGCTGTTGCACTCGTACCTCCGCTAAGTGTTACAGGTATTGGCATCGGTTGGGGTAACATAGACATCATATATGGCTCATTTTTACTCTTTATCACCAATCTTGTAGGTATTACTCTCTCTGCATCTTTGACATTTTTAGTCTTAGGTTACGCACCACTAAAACGAGCAAAAAAAGGACTTGTTTATACATCTATAATCTTAGCCTTAGTTGCCATACCTCTGATAATTTCTTTTACAAAACTAATAAAGCAAAACAGCATCCTAAGCAAACTAAACAACAAAATCTACATCATAGATAACAAAAAAATTGATATTGCCGTTCTAGAAGTAGATTTAAGTTCTAAAATTCCACTTTTATTCATAAAAACAAGAAGTGATACTCTTTTAAGTAAAGAAGATTTAGCGAGCTTAAAGAAAAATATATCTGAGCATATAGATGATAATGTTACATTAAATGTTTCTATGCGGACTATAGTTGAGTGAAATATATTTGACTAAATAAAGATACTTATCGTGTTACATATGCATCTGTAACACAAGATTTAGTGCAATAAATAAGTACTTATTTTAAAATAATAAGTGGTATCTTTACATCTTTGATAAGCTTTGTGGTAAAACTTCCAAAGAGTGCAGATTTGATTTTTCCATGGCTATAAGAGCCGATAGCGAGTATATCAATATTATTGTTTGTAATAGAATTTAAGAGACTCTCTAGCGGATCTCCTTTTTTTGGGAGATACTGACAGTTAAGAGATAAGTCTTTAATAAGATCTTTTGCTTGAAGTGTAAGCTCTTGAGCTTTTTGTATATTCTTATCTACAGTTACGATATAACGTTTTATATCTTTTGCAAACATTGGAGATGCAGATACTTCTTCAAGAGCACGAACAGATCCACTTGCACCATTAAATGCAATCATAATTTTTTGTATAGGCGTATAATCTTTATTGACAAGTATAATAGGTGCATCAATATCACGGATGATATCTTCTACCTGAGCACCTATCTCAATCTCTTCATTTAAGCTTCCCATACCTGAGACACCAAAGAGAACAACACGAAGCTTTTTTTTAAAATCATTGAGGTTTTCATAGAGTGTACCGTGACGCTGAAGCGTAATAACATTTGTATAGCCCTTTGTAAGGATCTTGGCTTTAAGTGAAGAGAGAAGCTCTTTACCCGTTGTGCGTGTTAGTCTGTTTTTTACTGCATCTTCTTCTGAGAGTTCTTCGAGTAAGTCTTCTCTTTCTCCTAGACTAAGGTTTCCTGAGAAGTCAGTCATTGAAGAGGCGTTTGGATGCTCTATAGTGTTTAGAAGTACTAATGGAAGCTGGAGTTGCTCTGCAATTTCAAGTGCATAATCACATACCGCTTCTGAAAACTTTGAACCATCTACGCAGGCAAAAACAGCCTCTTTTATATTATCAATATTTTGCATATTTTTAATGTCCTCCCATCATTTTTTTAATCTCTTGTGGTTTGTCGTGGATTCCAAATCTGTCAATGATTGTGGCACTTGCTTTGTTTTGTCCAATGAGTTTTACATTAGCACCATTACGGCGAAGTTTTATAACAACTTTATCAAGAGCATGCACAGCTGAAATATCCCAAAAATGAGCATTTGTTAAGTCTATCACAACATTTTCTACAACTTCTTTAAAATCAAAAGAGTCATAAAGTTTATCGGCACTGTTAAAAAATACCTGCCCGACAACTTTATATATACGTGTTTCACTTAGTTCATTGTAAGAACTTTCATTGTACATAAGGTGACTGATTTTGTTTGCAAAGAAGAGCGAAGCTAGAAGCACACCTACAAATACACCAAGGGCTAAATTATGCGTAAATACAACAACTACTACAGTTGAGAGCATCACAATATTTGTAGATACAGGAAGAGTTTTTAGGTTTTTAATAGAACCCCAATCAAATGTACCGATTGAGACCATTATCATAACAGATACAAGTGCTGCCATAGGGATAACAGAAATAATATCACTCAGAAAAACAACCATAATTAGTAAAAAGAGACCAGCCAAAAGAGTAGAAAGGCGACCACGTCCACCTGACTTTATATTGATAACTGATTGTCCTATCATTGCACAACCTGCCATGCCACCAGTAAAGCCTGCCGCAATATTTGCAATCCCTTGCCCTTTACACTCTCTATTTTTATCACTTTTTGTATCTGTTAGATCATCTACAATA
>Ga0172377_10008399_pt1 | contig 10594 bp, 9 predicted proteins | sample Pumphouse3metaG_FD_119749 | JGI IMG/M metagenome (GOLD analysis project Ga0172377, IMG submission 119749) | Leachate microbial communities from a municipal landfill in Southern Ontario, Canada - Pumphouse #3 metaG | ecosystem: Engineered > Solid waste > Landfill > Unclassified | place: Canada... | reverse complement strand
GAGGCTTTTGGTTGCATAAGAGCTCTGGCGCCCGTCCATTACTCTTTTCTTTAATGTATAGGAGGGCTCCCTCCAGAATAGTAAACAAACCGTGCCCGCCGGCATCAACCACCCCGGCTTCTTTCAGTACCGGAAGTAAGTTAGGAGTATTTATAACGGAGGTGCGTGCGGCGTCGGTAGCCGCGGCAAGTACAGAAGTAGCAGTTGCATCACAGCTTTTTGCTGCTTTATTGGCTGCTGTCGCTGCTTCACGTATAACGGTAAGAATTGTGCCTTCTTCCGGGTCGCTTAACGCTGAATAAGCAGTATCAGCAGCGCTTTGTAGCGCCTGGGCTAACGAATGAGCATCGACAACTTTTGCCTTTTTTAATGTTCTGGCGACACCGTGAAAAATTTGCGAGAGTATCACGCCACTGTTGCCGCGGGCTCCCATTAAAGCACCTTTGTCAACGGCAGAAATAAAAGAGGAGACAGAACCGTTTGAGTCTGTTGCGACGGATTCAAGGCTTGCGCGCATAGTCATGAGCATGTTGGTACCGGTGTCTCCGTCTGGAACCGGATATACATTCAATGCATTTATATCAGGAACAATTTTTTCCAGCCAGTCAGTGCTCGCTGCAAGCATTCCCTTGAAGGTGCCACCATCAAAAGTAGCTTTCATTATAAAAATTCCTCGCAACCAATCCTTTTTTTCAAGAATAAAACGCTACACTTGTCGACGGTCCTATTGCCAGACAGATTACCGGGGAATACGGCGTAAAATGTGTTTCTACAACATTGAATCTTGACGTTATAAGATCTTTTAATTTGAGCCCATCTTCCACGGAATTTGTGTAGTGGATGGTAATATGTACAGGTGTTGTACGGTCGACGTAAGATTCCATGAGTTCAGCCATTTTGAGCATGGTTTTTTCTGTGCCGCGCCCTCTTCCCAAGTTTTCTACAACTCCAGTATTATTAACCTGTCCGATCAGAGGTTTCACCTGGAATAATTCGCCAATGTAGGCAGTCTTGGGAGCTCTGCCGATTTTAATCAGCCGTTTTAAACCTTCAAGAGCTGTAATATACTTGACTCGAGGTATCATATCATTGGCAATTGCTGTTACTTCATCCAGGCTTTTCCCTGCTTTGGCTGCGCGTGCCATCTCAAGCAATATGAAGGCTTGTGCACCCGCAGCAGTACGGCTATCAATAATCGCAATATTAACATCGGGGTGATCTTTCAAAAATAATTGACGTGCCTGCATAGCAACTTCTGCGGTCGCACTGAGACTTTTAGAAACGAATATACAGGCAATGTCCCTGGTTGTTTTACTGAGGCGTTCAAAAATCTCTAAATACTCTGCTATTGGCGGTGTTGACGTGCTGTAATCTTCCATATCAGGGTAGAGTTTCCAAAACTCATCAGGAGTGAGGCTAATCTGATCCTGGTATTCCTTTCCGTTGATCACCATGTGTATCGGCACCAGATTTATATCAAATTCATCTATAAGCTCTTGTTCGATGCACGGTATTGTATCGGTAACAATAGCAACTGTCATTGCATGCTCTCTCCGGATCGTATTAGAGAAGAATGTAATACTAGTAGCAATTATAATGCGACTCTACTCCGCCTTACTGCCAAGCACTACATAGACTCTCTACCTACCAAGATAACATCTGCTAATTATGTTGTCAATAGTGTTTATAGGCTATTGTTATAGTTTTACAATCTTGCTGGCTCTCGTAATTATATGAGGGAAAATGTCGGTATGAAGGGGCTGACGCTGACTTTACATAACAAGATATATTGTTTATTATTTGCCGTGCGATGGTAGAAAAAAAGAATATAGAGAATCCTCAAACATTGTCAGGAATAGGGGTTCCGTGACCAATGGCTGCGTTGGTTACAGCCGGGATAATAAAGATAAGCAGGGAAAATAAGGATAAACCCATCAGTCCAAAAAAGCCAATATCACCCCAAAGTGTTTGACCAATAACCATCATGGAAATCGCGGTTACAGTTATAGCAACGCCAACTTTTAGTACCCGTTGTCTCAATCGAATAAATAATACTGAGGTGAACCCGAGCACAAACAAGGCCTGGGCGACGGGGCGATTGAATAAATTAAGCTCAGCGTCGGTGTATATACCATTTGCTTGTTGCATGTGAAACAACCAACAACCGATGATGGGAAGGGGTGCTAGCATCAAGGCAGCAAGCAACCAGTCCCTTTTTACAGCATGAAATGATACTCTAAATAAAATGACAATAGCCAGAATATAGTATATAGCTATCATGATCATTGTACTGGCATCTGGAAAAGATGCACTTCCAAACAATGCGTTAACGAATTGAGTAATTGTTGGGATTAGCAAAAACCCAACTGCAAATAAAGGAAGCAAGGAATAGCCTAACCACGAATACGACCAGTCTGGTTTGCCTCGAAGCCATCCGCACAGGCTGACAAAAATAAAAATACCCAATATTAATATTATTATTTCGGTTTTAAAAAGTGGACTTGAGGCAAAAACTGCTGCTGCAACAAAATGAGGCAGTGAAAGTTTGAAAGCGTCCGTCCACCTGCCTTTAGAGCAAGCTTCATATAATAGCCGCGAAACATTTTCAGCATTTCCGAAAGAGTTGATTGCAAGTTCTGTGGCTTCTTTCGTGGTATATCCTTGGGTGGTAAGCTCGCTAATTCTTTGTTGCAGGTGACAGTTCAATTCTGCGATCAACTGTTTTTCAAGATCGTCTCTAAGATAAAGCTGGGAGCGGATATCTTCCAGATACGTTCTTACCTCGGGTTGCATAATACCATGTCCTTCTTACCCTTTTTCAGGTTTAAAAATCAGGTTAACCGCATTAGCTAAATGTTGCCATGAAGTTTTGCGGTAATTGAGAAATTCCAGCCCTTTATTTGTAATCACGTAACAGCGCCGCTCCGGGCCGCTCGACGTTGCTTCCCATTTACCTTCTAGCAAGCCATCGTTTTCAAGCTTGCGTAGCAGCGGGTAAAGGGTACCTTCCTTGAGCTGAAAATAACCTTTACTCCTGTTTTTCATTTCTTTTATAAGCTGGTATCCATGAGCTGACCCCATCTCATTTATCAGCCCTAAAATTAACATATCTGTGTTGCCATGTAACAAACCGGTTGAATAATCTTGCATAACAAATCCTCTCCCTGTACATGAATCTAATATAACAACAGGTCTTTTGCATGTCAAGAGTTCATAAGGTGTTGGTGAATGTTGCGTGCCCCATAAGCGTCACGCATGTAATCCATATTTTGTGGATTTTAATGCAGGCGTAAGCGTCTTGCCCATAGCCAATAAAAGATTGCCTACATAAAGCATACCTAAACAATAACGACGCTTTTGATGAATGAACCTACGGTTACGATGTCGAAGCTGGCTTTTTACCGGTTTAGCACCTTCGTGGATATTTTACTCTTTAACTTAAGGCTGAATAGAAAGATGACCAAAAAAATAGTTTACGGATTTGGATTTCCTATATTCTTCAACACCTGATCCAGTTGGGTGGCGTCATATCCTATATTCAAATACATTGTGCTGGTTGATGTCTCTTTGGCGCTGTTGATGGCGACACCAGGAGCGGTTATAATAAACGAACCCAATAAGGCTTCGATTGGCTGGCTGGTAATAGTTTGCTCGATATCGACTGTGTCGATGCCATTAATGTGTATCACTAAATCGGGCAGATAAAAATTCTTACTATCTGCTACAAGTATAACTTCCTGGATATTATCGCTTACGTAAATCAACAAAGGGTTGGTGTTTAGAGTGTTATCAACAGAGGAAAATGATACCGTCCTTCTGTTTAATTGAGATGCACTTATTTCAGAGGCAGCTTTTTCAAAAAGAGTCTTAAAGCCTATGTATTTTTTATATTTTTTAGAATATATCAAAAAATCAACAGTGGAAAGAGCGTGCATTCGGCGGCTGTAATTCAGGGGAATTGAACTGGTTTTAACGGCGGCGGGTAATAAATCTTTTGTTGGTTTTACGTTTAATGTCCGCTTCAATAACGCATGGGTAGAAAGTTCCTGGCTTAATGCTGTGTAGATTTCACCCATTTCTGCCATTTTGCATATATTTAAAAGGACCCATTTGGTGTAGCATAACCGGAATAGATTATTGAATTGAAGCATGACTTTTTCATGAGCGGTTTTTTTGAATTCTTCTTCATTGATTTTGGTCTGTAAAAGTTCGAAGAGAGGATCATATACCGCTTTTGAGATAACATAGAGGGGGTCATTTATAAATTCTGCTGAAACAGAATCAAGTATCACTGCATCAGCCTTAAAGTCGGATAGATTGAGCTTGTTTTGGAACGTTTTCCATATGCTTATGGCGCACTCACCAACCTGAGATTGCACGGAGAAAGTTGTTTTGTAATTCGAGGTTTGGCGGGTGCGCGCAATCTTTTTTTCAATAGCCAGATAGTTTTTGCGTAAATCAAGAGCGCTTTGCAATAACCAATGGTACTCATGCTCAATAATCTTTTCTCTACTGCTTTTAAAAATGGCATAAAATTCCTGCTTACATTCGGCTGGCATAACAATAGATTGTCTAGTTATATTGATTTGCGGATATTTTGCAATATAGTTTCTTATCGGTTCCGTATACGTACGCCAGTTATTTTGCATTGCGATTCCTCTCTCTGTTATTCAAGCTATTGTTCTAGGCGTTTCTTTTTAACACAACACAGGCATGCCTTCCGCATGAGTATTTACATGCGGAAGGCATGCATCAAGGAGTTATGCCTAATATTTAGACACAGTTAAGAATAGTTCTCTTGACCAGTGTCTTGGCTATCTGCACCTTCCATTTATTACCAGGGTTAATGCCTACGGCAGGCATAGCCATAGCTTTGGAAATTGCCGCCGCACCAGCTTCCTCAGCCAGTGCTTCGTTAATGGTTTTGCCGTTTATAATCTCTTCAGCTGTGGTTGCTCTGTAAGGGTTGTTATAAACAGCATTCAGGCAGATCCTTGCTTTGCCATTAGAGATAGCAGTCGCGCAGTTGACTACTGGGAAGTCGATGGATTTTCTCAGGGCGTTTTTGATGAAGTTGCTCTTACCGGAGAAAGACGGGATGACTATCTCTGTCACAATCTCATCAGCTTCAAGAACGGTTGAACCGGGGATGGCTACTCCCCAGAACTCATCTACCGGTATCTCTCTTTTACTGGTTTTGATAGTGGCATTAAGGGCTACCAGTGCCGGAGCTGTATCTGATGGATTTACGGCAATGCAGGCGCCGAGCGCACCGAAGATACTGTGGTAGCGGTTATCTCCTGCCATGGCATAACACATGTTGCCACCCTTTCTAATGCAGTCAAAACGGTTGTCCGTCTTTCTGAAGTACCAACAGCGGTTTATCTGGCAGATGTTGCCACCGATAGTGCCGGACTCACGGATATGTGGGGAGGCGGTCCTTTCGGCAGCTTCAGCCAGACAGGTGTATTTGGCTCTGACGATATCACTGTCGGCGATATCCTCTAACCTGGTCATGGCGCCTATCTTGAGAGAGCCCCCTTCTTCCTTGATGTAATCGAGGCCGGGGATGCCCTTCAGGCTTACCAGAGTCTTTGGATACTCGGCCAATACTCTGTCCTGGAGAGTGTTGATGAGATCGGTACCACCAGCAATAGCCATAGTGCCCTCACAACCAAGTGCTGATACTGCTTCATCCAGACTGGTTGCTTTTATTAAATCAAATGCTTTCATTTTATTTCTCCTATGCCTTTCCCAGTGCTTTGAGTACTTTGTCAGGAGTGATGGGGTAGTCGTCAATCCAGACTCCAATGGCATTCTGGACAGCGGGCCCGATGGCGGTGGGCATCAGATCGGCATTGCTTTCAGCTACACCAACGCATCCGTAAGGACCATAACCTAAGGCTGTTTCAATGATATGGGTCTCAATTGGTCCGCAGTCCTCGATAGTTGATGTTTTATAATCTAACAGGTTGGCATTTAATTTTACTCCCGTAGACGGGTCGTATACAGAAGCTTCATATTTACCGCGACTTATACCCATAATGGTGCCACCATACTGCTGGCCATTTACTGACTCGGGTGAAATTGCTTTGCCAACGTCGTTGGCATTTATTACGCGTAGCACTTCAATATCTCCAGTTTCGGTATCCACTGCCACTTCTACGAAATGAGCTTGTCTCACCATTCGCTCCCTATGCGGAGCATCGCATCCCCAGTTGCCCGAACTATACCAACCCCAAGCAGTCAAAGGAGCATGAAATGAAGTCTTTCCTGCTTCATGAGTAGTCACTTCTGCTACAGAAAATTTATTATTCGGATCCGCTTTCTCAAAAACATAACCATCTTTGATATCTAGTTCTTCAATAGATTTACCCGGGAAAAGAGGATCATAATGTGGTACATTTGGCATTTCGTAAGTTGGGTATATATCATGTTCTGTGCCATTTATTGCTAATTCAAATATTTGAGCCTTTAATTGTTTACATGCCTGCTTGAGGGCCCAGCCGTTATTTACAGTATTACTGGCGCTAGCTGGGGAAGAAAGTGCAATACCATGTCCTTCACAATTAGGTTTAAAATAAACGTCCGAATATTTCAAACCAATTTCTTCTGCAACAATCTGACAATATGTACTTGCGGCGTTAACGCCAACATCAGGGTGGTTTCCGGCGATTTGCGCTTTGCCATTAGACATAACAATTAAGACTTGCCCGCCAAAAGTCATATCCGTCCAAGAGTGATCCCAGGCAAAGCCAATTCCGTGTTTTCTTCCGTCAGGCAATGTTTTCGAACCCGCTTCGTGCCAAACATTATCGAAATCAATCGCTTTTTTGGCTACTTCAATACATTCCCGCAGGCTATCTCTGTCTTGGAAACCTTGTTGCTTCTTTAAAGTCGACAAGTACTCCATATCATGACCCATAGCTCCATCATTCTTCAGAGCGACTTCTGCCGGAGATATTCCAAGTTCTGCTGCTACATGGCTGAAAGTCAGATTTAGGCCGGCAGCGGCAACCCTTTGCTCTGACCGGCAACAAAAAGCTTGCGGTCTATTTACCCAAGCGCCTTCATAATTAGTTAAAAGGTTGGGTATGCGAGTATTCTCAACCATGTGCGTTACACCGCACTCGTAAGTTGTGCCGTTGTATTGGGGGTCACTTTCGACTGCAGTTATGGTTCCGTCATTTTTAAAACCTACTTTGAAGGTTTCATAACCTGCATCGTTGGACATGGTATAGAAATTACTTTGAGCGGTATCCATCATGATCTTTACGGGAGTGCCATTCATTATTTGACTTAAAACTCCACCCATAAAACCAAATAACAGGGCGATCGGATATCCGTGGCCGAAAGAACCTCCGTTATATACAGGATATTGATAAACGTTGCTGGCTCCTGTAGCTACTTGGGCTAACATTCCAGGAGGTAGCTGCCCAGGACAAGCACATTCCAAATGATCGTCTTTAAAGACGAAGTTTCCCGTCATTGGCTCGACCCGGGCATGGTTTTCAGCTTGGTACTTAGTGAATTCGATTATCTGATCTGCTTCTTCAAAACCTATTTGGACGTCGCCCTGTACATTTCCGATGGGGGCAACTTGAGCTCCTGTAGGGCCTGTATTTCTGTTAGAAAGAGAGTTAGAAGGAGGGTCCATTGAACGCGAGTTATATACAAGAGGAAACCCCTCTTTTAGAGAATCAGCACATTCCAAAGCAAAATCCAATACTTCCCACTCGACCTCTACCAATCTGAGAGCATCCTGAGCTATTTCATCAGTATCGGCTATAATGGCAACGCCCATAGGCTCACCTTCGAACAAACCCTTGGATGGAAGCACCCACATAGAAAGAAAGAAATTGCCTGTATCATCGTATCTAACAACTTTTCTCACTCCTGGATAAGCCTCAGCTTTGCTGGTGTCCATACTTTTAATATTAGCATGCGCGTAAGGACAAGAGAGTATCCTGGCATAAAGAGTTCCTGGAAAAGAGAAGTCTCTTGCAAACATAGCTTTTCCACTTGCTTTTTCCCATCCATCAATTCTACGATAGCCTGTATTTCCTACAACGCTAAACTCTTTATTATAATCAGGATCACATTTACGATTCGGGTGAGTATATCTTGGGGAATTATCCATCTTAGTTGCCTCCTTTCATCACTGTGGCAGTCTCTAGTATGGCATCTATGTGTGCAGGGTATGTGCTGCAGCGGCAAAGATTGCCGCCTAATGCCTTTTTGATATCATCCTCGGTAGGATTGGGGGTTTTTTCGAGAAGGGCTTTGGCAGTAACCACAAATCCAGGTGTGCAGTAACCGCATTGCATGCAATGGTGCTTAATATAAGCCTCAATCAGTGGGTGATTGTTTTCAGCGATTCCCGCGGACGTTTCTATTTCGCAGCCGTCACAGGTTGAGGCCAGAGTTAAACAGGAAAGAATTGGCCTCCCATCCATAAGAACACTGCACGAGCCACAGGCACCGCGGCCGGAGCACATTTCCTTAACTTCAACAAAACCCATTTGGTTATGAAGTAGATCTTTAAGCGTCCAATGAGGTTTGATATATATGTCTTTGTACTCCTTCCCGTTGATTGTGAGGGCGATTGTACCTTTTTTTATCCCGTCTTCAGAATGATCTGCATCGAAATGTGCCTTGAGCGCGCTTAGAGAATCATATTCCTGACTGCATACAGGGCAGGTATACTTGGTTACCGTTACCGTATTATCTGCCGCGGTTGTAGTTACAGTCTTTGTGTTGGTAGTACCAGGTGCGGTGGTAGTAACAGTCTTGGTGACTTCTACCTCCTTGCCGCAAGCAGAAAGGAAGAAGGCAGAGGATACGGCTGTGCCTCCCACAACGATACCGGCATCTTTAAGAAATTGCCGGCGAGAGATTTTACCTGGTTGACAATTGTTATCTTTTTCCTTCACCATCAATGTCTCCTTTTTAAATTTGGTTTCTTTGTTCTGTTATTAACCGAAAATGCTATATTGCTATTTCACCTCCTTTCATATATTTACATTTGAGTGCCTAAGCCGGATTAACATGGATTTATGTTTTTACCAAAGGTACTGCTTTTCCTGCCATTAACCTCTTCCCACATATCCACCAACTGGCAAAGAAAACCGTCATAACATTGGCCGGGTGCCCGGTTCTTGTCCAGCTTGTCTTTGGTAGACGTTCGGAGGCCTATGGTGCTTCGGGTGTTTTTTGCATTCATAATTGACTCTTGCCTTCCTTTTTATATTTTTGCTATTACTTTGATGTAAGTGCTTTATATTGAATATAGGGAAGTCGGTTTGTGTTATAATCAGAAAAACCTTGACTATAAATTGTTGTTAATTCACCATCACTGTAGGGCAGTATTTATTCATACCGTTAATTAATTTGTCAGCACAATGTTTTAAGCTGTTTAATTCAACGCATATATAAAATAACATTAATATATAACTTGTGCTGGCTGGTGATTTGTTAGAGAAATAACAGTTTAGTTATATAGAGCAAACTATATAGTTACATATTGTTTAATAAACAGGAATATATTAAATGGCTATCTTGAACTCGCGTTCATAACTATATAGAATATCCTTGTGCCGGGTCAGCAGTTGATGACAATAATTGCTAATCATAATGTTGACATAATCGACTGGATGAAAATATATAGCGGTAAATTGGAAAGATGCGCATTGCTGTATTATGAACAATGAATCGGGATAAGAGGGCCTGTTCTCTGAAATGTATAATAAATTTGTTACTGAGTTAGTATTTTAGTGTTTTCAAATTGGGTCACCCTGTCACTGCTATATACTTTTCTGGGGGGGGCGCTGGTTAATGTATTAAACGGACATTTTATTTCCAAGCGCTTACCGGAACTACGTTCCTTTTTATTTATCATCGGAACTCCTCCATTGATTGCGGGTGTGGCATTGCTTCTCTGTTTTCCTTTTCCTCAAGATGTAGAGATAGGAATAATCCTCTTGGCCGTTATAGCAGCACTACTGCGCACAATTGCCTCTATCATGATGTATTACATGGTCAAGCATGAAGAGATAACCCGGGTTTCTTCCTTGGGAAGTGTTAGTCCAATTTTTGTTGCTATACTAGCCGCTGTGTTTCTGGGTGATACAATCAGCTCGCCTCAATTATTTGCGATACTAATTGTAGTTGTCGGCGTGATAGCAATATCTATCAAATTTGATAATAAGCAATCCTTGCGATTTTTATATAAACAATCATGTTTTGCCTTGATAGCATGTCTTTTTTATCCATCACAACAATTATAGATAAATTGGTTATGACTCATCTATCTTTTTGGAATAATTCTGGTATTTTATTTACTGTGTTTTCAATCATCTTTATTTTTTGTTCTCTTCGCAAAGGCACAATTAAAAGTATTTTTGAATTTGATAAATTGCTACCGATTATTGCGGGAGTGTTGGAAAGCTAGCTTCTAACTTTGCAGTCTTTAATAATATATCATAAGGCAGTTCAATCCGGACCGGTAGCTTCCGTCAGCACAATAGCTGCTATAAAACCAGCGGCTATTTTTCTTGCTTCAATAATACTAGGTTTCCTTGTCCCTGGATTTCTG
>Ga0172377_10008398_pt1 | contig 10595 bp, 5 predicted proteins | sample Pumphouse3metaG_FD_119749 | JGI IMG/M metagenome (GOLD analysis project Ga0172377, IMG submission 119749) | Leachate microbial communities from a municipal landfill in Southern Ontario, Canada - Pumphouse #3 metaG | ecosystem: Engineered > Solid waste > Landfill > Unclassified | place: Canada... | reverse complement strand
GAAACCAAAATTTGAAAAAGTAAATGTAGAACTAGATGACATAATGCTTGGAAACTATGAAAACTTTATGCAAAAAGAAATAGCCGAGGGTGCAAAATCTGTTATCGAAACTATTACAAGGCTGGATAAATTTGATATTATCGGTAAATTAGATAAAACAAAATTTAAAGATGATTTTAACATACATATTACTGCTTGCGGTACTGCTTTGCACGCTGGTCATATTGCAAAATATTTAATGGAAAAATATTTGGAAATTCCAGTAGATTTGGATTTTGCAAGTGAGTTTAGATACAAAAATCCTTTGCTTAATGAAAAAAGTATCTGCATTTTTATTAGTCAAAGTGGAGAAACTGCGGATACTTTGGCTTGTCTTGACTTGGCAAAAAGTAAGGGTGCTTATACTTTGGGAATTACAAATGTGGTGTCTTCAAAAATGGCACAGGAAGTTGATTTGAATATCCCAACAAGTGCTGGAATGGAGTTGGCTGTTGCTAGTACAAAAGCATATTTGGCACAGTTATCTGCAATTTATTTTTTGGTTGTGAAATTTGGTGAAATATTAAAAAAACCCGTAAATCTGGACTTGAATAAAATTTTACGAATAGTTGATGATACTAAAAATGTAAATTATATTGACACTTGGAAAGAGTTATTACCGACTTTGGCTCGTGAAAATAGTATGATTTTTATAGGCAGGGGATTGGATTACTTTCTTGCTATGGAAGGTGCTTTGAAAGTCAAAGAAATTAGTTACATTCATTGTGAGGCTATGCCCGCAGGAGAGTTGAAGCACGGGAGTTTGGCACTTATTACTCCACTTTCTTATGTTGTAGTAATTTTGACACAAAAAAGTTTGTGTGAAAAGACTATAAATGCTGTTCACGAACTCAAATCCCGTGGTGCAAAAGTGATTTTAATCACCAACCTTGATATAGACTTAGAGTGTGATAAAATTGTTAAAGTTCCTAATATTGAAGAGGAGTATAGTCCTTTTGTTACTATACGCTCTTTGCAGGAATTGGCTTACCTTTTGGCAAAATTTAAAGGTGTTGACCCAGATAAACCTAGGAATTTAGCAAAATCTGTTACAGTGGAGTAAGATGTACGGGCGAATTAAAATTTACTTTTAGTAAATTTTATGAAAATGCGGGACGCATTTTGCCTTGTTTATCGAACAAGGCTATTCGCCCGCTTTCGCTTGTATTAATTACAAATAAATGAATTTATATCAATATATATTATTTAATAAATAATATAGCAATCAAAGAGAGAAAGTTTTGCTCTCTTTTTACTATGCAAAAAGTTCTTGTAAAGTGTTGCAATTTTTACATTTTTGGGCTATACTAAAACTTATAACTAAATTAAGAGGTGAATATTTTAATGCAACAAAGCGATTTAAACGATAACATAAACGAAAATGAAGAAAATGCAGTAGTGCAAACCGAGGCAAAGCGTTACACAGGAGTATTTTTGAGTAACATAGTAGCAGTGCCTTTTGTTACTATTACTTGTGATATAAATGAAGTCGGGGAAGTAAGAGGACTGCGTAGTGCCTATGAAAAAGGACAAAAAGTAGTTTTACTTGCTAGTAAAGGAGGAATACCAAATCCTACTATTGATGATTTTTGTACAGTTGGTTGTGAGTGTGAGATAAAGCAATTTATCCAGAAAGGCAATCAAACAAAAGTAGTGATGTTGGGTATCAATAGAGTTAAAATAGACAAGATAGAAAGTATTTTGCCTGATTTTATTGTATATGCTTCTATAATGCCTGAAATAAATGCAAATACGGTTACCGCTTATCAAAAAATGAACCTTATTAAGGGCAATTTGCGTGCATTAAATTTAAAAGAGCCATTTTTGCCACCCTTGCTTGAAAATCAATTACTAAATATGGAAGCAACTCCAAGTAAGTTTGCTGATGTTCTTATTCACTTGGTTGCCAAAGGTGATATACAATCACAACAACAATTACTGGAAGAAGTAAATGTTGAAAATAGGTTGGATAAGATAGAGAAATTGATGGCTAATGTTAGTCAAATGCTAGAATTAAAACAAAAAATTGATAGAAAAGTGAACGATAGTATTTCCAAATCACAAAAAGAAATGTTTTTGCGTGAACAATTACACGCTATTAATGATGAATTGAATGGCGAGTTGGACGAAAATGAAGAATTTAGAAATAAAGTAAAAAAACTAGGTATGTCCAAAGATAGTGAAGAAAAAGTTTTGAAAGAAATCAATAGACTGGAAAAACTACCTTTTGGTTCACCTGAATTAGGTTATATTAGAAACTTTATTGATACAGTTATAGAATTGCCTTGGAGTACAAAGACCGAAGACAAGTTGGATATAGTTGAGGCCAGAAAAGTGTTGGACAAAGACCACTATGCCTTGGATAAAGTTAAAGACAGAATAATTGAAACTTTGGCAGTTATCAAATTAACTGGTAAAGTAAATGGTCAAATTATTTGTTTGGTTGGACCTCCTGGCGTAGGAAAAACTTCTATTGCAAAATCTATTGCTACTGCAATGGGTAGAAAATTTGTGCAAGTGTCGCTAGGTGGTGTGAGTGATGAAAGCGTAATCCGTGGACATCGCAGAACTTATGTTGGTGCAATTTGTGGAAGAATTTTGGCTGGAATGAAACAAGCAGGGACAATAAACCCTGTATTTTTGCTTGATGAAATTGATAAATTGACAAAGGACATAAAAGGCGACCCTTCCAGTGCCTTACTCGAAGTTCTTGACCCTGCTCAAAATGACCATTTCAAAGATAACTTTTTGGAAATGCCTTACGATTTATCGCAGGTTATGTTTATTTTGACAGCAAATACATTGGATACTATTCCTAGACCACTTTTGGACCGTATGGAAATCATTGAGGTTCGCAGTTATACTGAACTGGAAAAGATTGAAATTGCAAAAAGACACTTGATAGCAAAACAGGAAGAAAATGCAGGACTCAAAAAAGGTACTGTGCCTTTTACTGATGAAATTTTGTCAGCAATTATTCACGAATATACTTTTGAAGCGGGAGTTCGTGGTTTTGAGCGTTGCATTGCTACAATTTGCAGAAAATACGCAACACGAAAAGTTGATGGTAAAAAGTTTAAAGATGTATCAATATCTAACCTTAGAGATTATTTAGGTAATGATTTTGTCAGTGAACCTGAAATTTATCAGGGCGGAAATGTTGGTGAAGTCGTAGGTCTAGGTGTCAATAGTGCTGGTGGTAGTCCTATTTTGATTGAGGCAATGGCTGTATATGGACCAGACAAAATAGTTCTTACTGGACAAATGGGTACAGTTTTTCAGGAGTCCACACAAGCAGCATACACTTTGATTATGAATATGGCAGATGAATTAGGAATTAACCCACTTGCATTTAGCCGTTCGACTTTGCATTTACACCACCCTCAATCTGTTGGGGTTGAAGGACCTAGTGCAGGAATTGCAACCGCAGTTGCCATTGCTAGTGCTTATACAAATAGACCTGTAAAGCCTTTGATTGCAATGACTGGTGAAGTGTCATTAAGAGGTAGAGTTTTGGGTATAGGCGGAGTAAGGGATAAATTAATTGCAGCCGCTAGAACAGGAATGAAGACAGTCATTTTACCAAAGGACAACGAGCACAATCTTGATGATTTGCCAAAAGATATTCGTGATAAACTGGATATCCATTTGGTTAATGATATTCACGAAGTTTTTGATTTAGCGTTAGGCAATGCAAAAGAGGGACAAACCTCACTTCAAAAACTGATAGAAAGAGACCAAAAAGAAATAGATGAAAAAAAGAAAAAAGATGCCTTGGGACTGGAAACAAAATAAAGGGAGAAATTATGTTGGTTAAAAATGCTGAATTTGTTACAAGTGTTGGAATATCTAATGTAAATAAATTAAGAGAATTTACTCTACCTGAAATTGCTTTTGTTGGAAGGAGTAATGTGGGGAAGTCAAGTTTAATTAATTATTTGACAAATAGAAAAAAGTTGGCAAAGACGAGTGCTACACCTGGACGAACTAGGCTTGTAAATTATTTTTTAATTAACAAAGAATTTTACTTTGTTGACTTGCCGGGTTATGGCTTTGCACAGGCAAGCAAAAAAGAACAGGCAGAATGGCAAAGTTTAATCGGCGGATACCTAGAAAACAGTCCAAACTTGAAACATATTTTTGTCTTGGTAGATATTAGACATACACCAAGCGATAAAGATAAATTGATGTTGAAATATTTATATACTTATCAAATACCTTTTAGCGTACTGGCTACAAAGTTGGATAAAATCAACAGAAGTGAAATAAACAAACAAATATCCATTTTGTCTAGTACATTAGGTTTGGGGATAGGAGATATTATTCCTGTAAGTAGCGAAAAAAGGATAGGCGTAGAAAAAGTACTAGAAAAAATTGATGAAATTTTATCGTAGATAAAGGAGTATTATGGTTGTAAAGGGAATGGTAGAAAGTATCGTTTTTCAAAACAAGGAAAACGGCTATACTGTGGCAAATGTTGAATGTAATGGTGAAAAAACTATTATTGTCGGCAAACTGCCTTCTCTTTTTGTAGGTAATTATATTGAGGCAGTGGGACATTTTATCTCAAATAATAAATATGGAGAACAGTTCGCTGTCGAGAGTTATGAATTAACCGAGCCAAATACTGAGGAAGATATAGAAAAATATTTATCTAGCGGACTAATTCAGGGAGTTGGCCCTGCTACTGCAAAAAACATTGTCCATATGTTTGGCAAAGATACTTTACAAACAATAGAATTGAATCCTTTAAAACTTTCTTCTGTTCGTGGTGTAAGTTTAAAAAAAGCAGCAGAGATAGGACAAACATTTTTGGAACTTAGAAGAATGCAAGATGCGGTAATGCTTTTGCAAAAATACAATGTTAGCGTAAATCTGGCAGTAAAAATATATAACTTTTATGGGGACGCTACCAAAAGTATTGTACAAAAAAATCCTTATAAACTTGTAGAAGATATAAGAGGTATAGGGTTTAGAACAGCAGATAAAATAGCGAAAAGTATAGGAATAGAACCTGACAGCGAATTTAGAATAAGGGCAGGACTTGTTTTTGCCCTTACTGAAACTAGTGAAAAAGAAGGAAATACTTATTTGCCAAAAGAAATGCTTATTAAAAATTTGAGCAAACTTTTGGAATTAGATTTGGAAAATAAGAATGAAGTCTTGGCAAATGTTTTTGGGCAGTTAATTTTGGAAGGCTTTATTAAAGAAATGAAAATTGATGGCGAAGACTGCATAATGCTAGTGAAATACTTTTTAATGGAACAGCGAATTGCCAACAAACTGCTGATGCTGGAAGCGAATGATACATATTTTCAGGATATCGGGCAGGAGATTATGAAGTTTGAAGAAATAAATGATGTTCAATTTCATAGTGAGCAAAAAAAAGCAATAGATGTGGCAGTCAATAGCGGTGTGGCAGTTATAACGGGCGGACCAGGAACGGGTAAGACCACTATAATCAAATGTATTTTAGGAATTTTGAGAAATCAAAAAAAAGTAATTACTTTGCTTGCCCCAACTGGTAGAGCCGCAAAACGAATGAATGAGAGTTGCAACGAAGAAGCAAGCACGATTCACAGGGCTTTGATGATTGACTTTAACCACGGGGGCGGTAATGATGATGAGTCAATATTTTTTTACAACGAACACAATCCGCTACCTACTGATGTCGTTATAGTTGATGAAGTATCTATGGTAGATGTGAACCTGATGTGTAGTTTAATGAATTCACTCAAACCTAGTGCAAAATTAATTTTGGTGGGTGATAAAAATCAACTACCAAGTGTTGGTGCTGGAAATATTCTGGCAGATATTTTATCTTCACGAGCAATACCTAGTGTATCTTTGACAAAAATATACAGACAGAGCGAAAAGAGCCTGATAATCTCTAATGCTCACGCAATCAATAATGGTGAAATGCCTTTGATTGATAATACAAGTAGTGATTTCTTTTTTGAAAAACGCAACGATACAAATGACATTTTACGCACAATTTTGGACTTGCAAGTCAGTCGTATTCCAAGATTTTTGGATATCGAACCTCAAAAAATTCAAGTGCTTGCACCTATGCGTGCGGGTGTATGTGGTGTGGAAAATTTGAATAGTGCCATACAAAATATACTCAATCCAAAACGACCTAATGTGAATGAAATTTGTTTTGGAGATACCATTTTTCGTGAGGGCGATAAAGTAATGCACACGCAAAACAATTACTCGTTGGAATGGAAAAGAAAAAATGGTTACATTTGGGAACACGGCGAAGCAGTCTTTAATGGCGATATGGGTGTCATTACAAATGTTGAAACTGATGCGGGGAGCGTGGAAGTTACATTTGAAGATGGTAGGATTGCTGACTATACAAAGAGTGATTTGGGACAACTGGCACTTAGTTATGCAATCACTATCCACAAAAGTCAGGGTAGTGAGTTTGATGTAGTGATTATGCCAATAATCGGTGGTACAAGTGCAATTTTGACTAGAAATTTACTTTATACCGCAGTTACAAGGGCAAAGAAAATGGTAGTTTTGGTAGGACAATTATACAACTTAAAATTAATGGTAACCAATAATTATACAGCAAGAAGATACACAGCATTAAATCTATTTTTGATAGAACAAAAGAAAAAGTTGGAGGAATTTAAAAGATGATAAACAAGATTGAAGATAAACCTGCCGAACCAATAGATAATGAAAAGAGTAATATTTCAATAGTCCAAAATAAGAAGCCAAATCATTTTTTTGGTTTTTTCGTAAAAGCTTATAAATGTACTTTGGGATTGATTTTCCCTCAAAAAATAAAATGCGTAGTTTGCAACAAAGATTTGAAAAAGAACGCAAAATACGAGGTTTGCGATGAGTGTTTAAAAAAACTAGAATTTATACCTAAAAATCATTGTTGTATTAGATGTGGTGCAAAATTAAAAGCGGAAGAAAAATTTTGTTATAACTGTCAAAGAGATGAAAGATTTTTTGACCAAGCACGCAGTTCTTTTGTTTATGACGGGGATATAAAAAATCTAGTTCATAAATTAAAATTTGAAAACAAGCAATACATTGCCCGTGCTTTTGCAACATTTTTAGCCGAGACTTTGAAAGACACAGACTGGGAATTTGATAAAATTATTCCTGTACCTATTAGTGAAAATAAATTGAAGTCAAGAGGCTATAATCAGGCAAAATTGCTGGCTGATGAGTTGGCAAATATATTGAAGCGTGAAGTAAATAGTGAGGCTTTACAAAAAGTTAAGGAAACGAGTGACCAAGTAGGGCTATCATATTTGGAGCGAAAAAAGAACCTCAAAGGTAGTTTCAAAGTGGTAGATAGATACGCTGTCCGTAATAACAACATTTTATTAATCGATGATGTAATGACAACAGGTGCAACTGCAAGTGCTTGTGCCGAAGTATTAAAGAAGTCAAAAGCAAATAGAGTTTTTGTTTTAACTGTTGCACACGGAGTAGTGGAATTACCCGAATTACAGCCAATAAAGCAATAAAAATCAAGTAAAAAACAAAGTTGACATATAATTACAAAAAATTACTTTACGCAATTAAATAATTAATGTATAATCATTTTAAATAATTTAGGAGAGCATAAATGTTAAGTATTTTTGCATCAGATAATTCAAGAAATCTAAAAAAACTTGAAAAAATGGCCAAGTTGGTAGAAGATTTAGAGCCGAAGTACCAAAAAATGACCAATGAGGAATTGCAGGGGCAAACTCAAATTTTAAAAGACAGATTATCGTCGGGAGAAACCTTGGACGATATTTTGTATGATGCTTTTGCTGTTGTTCGTGAGGCAAGTTTTCGAGTTTTGAATATGAAACACTTTTATGTTCAAATTATGGGTGGTATAGCATTGCACCAAGGTCGTATTGCAGAAATGCGTACAGGTGAAGGTAAAACTTTGGTTTCTACCTTGCCAGCATACTTAAATGCTTTGTCAGGTAATGGTGTGCATATCGTAACTGTCAATGAATACTTGGCAGGGCGTGATGCTGAATGGATGGGGAAAGTTCACAAATTTTTGGGCTTGACTGTTGGTTGTAGTTTCAGTAATATGGACAGAGAACAAAAAAAGCAAGCATATTTATGTGATATTACTTACTGTACAAATAATGAATTAGGATTTGATTACCTTAGAGATAATATGGTAATAAAAGCCGAACAAAGAATGATGCGTGGCTACAATTTTGCCATTATCGATGAGGTTGATAGTATCTTAATTGATGAGGCAAGAACGCCATTAATTATTAGTGGAAAGGGCTTTAAGAGTAGTGAAACATACCTAAAAGCCCAGAGATTTATAAAAAAATTGCGTCGTGATGAAGACTATACTATTGATGAAGAAAAGAGTAAAATTCATTTAACAGAAATAGGTAGTGAAAAAGCAGAACAATTTTTTGGTGTTGAATCATTAAGTGATATAAATTGTGTCGAATTGAATCAGCATATTATGAATGCTTTGCGTGCAAATTTTATTTTGAAAGCAGACAGTAATTATATTATCAAAGATGGACAAGTTATTCTTGTAGATGAGTTTACAGGTAGATTGATGGAAGGTCGTAGATATTCAAATGGTTTACACCAAGCGGTTGAAGCAAAAGAGGGCGTTCAAATAAAAGATGAAAACCTGACAGTTGCTACAATTACTTTGCAAAATTATTTTAGAATGTATAAAAAACTAAGTGGTATGACAGGAACAGCAAAGACAGAAGAAGGCGAATTTAACAAGATTTATGACTTAGATGTTGTTACAATTCCGCCAAACTTGCCACTTATCCGTGTAGATGAGCCTGATGTAATTTTTACTACTATCGAAGGTAAATTAAGATCGGTAGTAGATAGAGTTGTTACGGCACACGAAAATGGTCAACCTGTTTTGATAGGTACTGTTACCATTGAGAAAAGTGAAAAATTGAGTAACTTATTGAAAGCGAAAAAAATAGCCCACAATGTTTTGAATGCGAAAAACCATGCACAAGAGGGTGAAATTGTTGCTCAGGCAGGTCGATTTGGAAGCGTTACGATTGCTACAAATATGGCTGGTCGTGGTACAGATATTTTGCTCGGTGGTAACCCAGAATATTTGACAAAAAACAAAATGGAAAAAATGGGATACACCAAGCCACAAGTGGAAATGGCTAGTTCATTTTTACCTGCTTTGACAGAAGAAACGAAAAAAGCCAAAGCAGAATTTGACAAGTTATATGCTGAAAACAAAGCCAAAACCGATGAGGAGAAAAAGGAAGTTCTCTCTGTTGGTGGTTTGTTGATTATAGGTACAGAAAGGCACGAGTCAAGGCGTATTGACAATCAGTTGCGTGGTCGTGCTGGTCGTCAAGGTGATCCTGGATGCAGTGTATTTTATATATCTATGGAAGATGACTTGGTTAGACTGTTTGGTGGTGAAAAATTAAAGAGGATTAGTTCTTTCTTTAAAGTAGATGAGGACACTCCTTTCCAGATAAAAATGCTTTCAAAGCAGATAGAAAATGCACAGAAAAAAGTAGAGGCAAATCATTATGCTTCTCGTAGATATTTGCTTGAATATGATGATGTTATGAACAAACAGCGTACTATTATTTATAAAGAGCGTAATAGAATAATAGATGGGGAAGATGTTCACGCACAAATTTTGGAAATGTTGCCTGATTTAATAAATGAAGCACTTTTAACTTCGGTAGATGTAGATAAACCTAGCATTGACTGGAACATTGAGGAAATTAATCATTCTTTGGAAGATAAAATTTATAAGAAAGGTACAAATTTTGTTACAGAACAAATGTTGGAAGATACCATTTTTGAAGAATTGAGAGATAAAGTTCTAGATGATGTCACAAAAAAATACGAGGCAAAACAACAAGAAGTAGAAAAATTTGGGCACGTTTTTGCAGAGGTAGAAAGAGCAGTAATGTTGCATATGGTTGATGAGGCTTGGATGCAACATATAGATGCAATGTCTTCTTTGAGGCAGGAAGTTGCTTCACTTTCTTATGGAAACAAAGACCCTATTGTAGCCTACAAGAAAGAGGGTTTGGAAATGTTTGATGAGATGATTACTCGTATTAGAGATAATACTTGTACCGTTTTATTAAATATGAACATCAATATTCGTGTTGAACCAAAGCCTAATGAGCCAAAACCAAGTCAGTTTGTAGCAGGAAAGGAAAGCATAAAACCAGAGGAAACAACTACAAATAAAGAACCAAGACAAGTAGGACCTGCAAAGTCCGAAAAAGTTTGTGGCAGAAATGACCTTTGTCCTTGTGGCAGTGGTAAGAAATATAAAAATTGTTGCGGAAAGGACGCATAATGAATTTAGATGAGATAAAACAAAAATTAAATACTATATCAAAATCGCTTGAATTAATCCAAGCGGTTTTTGTCGTTTCTAAATTAAAAACAGAAAAGCAAGAATTATTAACTATGCAAAATGAGCCAGATTTTTACAATGACCAACAAAGAGTTCAAAAAGTAGGCAGACGCATAGTAGAGATTGACAGTAAAATAGAATTAATTGAAAAATTGAAAAATAACTATGAAAATAT
>Ga0172377_10008397_pt1 | contig 10595 bp, 8 predicted proteins | sample Pumphouse3metaG_FD_119749 | JGI IMG/M metagenome (GOLD analysis project Ga0172377, IMG submission 119749) | Leachate microbial communities from a municipal landfill in Southern Ontario, Canada - Pumphouse #3 metaG | ecosystem: Engineered > Solid waste > Landfill > Unclassified | place: Canada... | reverse complement strand
CGGCAAACTTAAGGTGCGCATCGCTCTTTTTTTGGTCAACTTCGGACAAAAACTTTTCTATTTCTTCTATCTTTGCCAACAGCCCCAATCGCATTGAAGCGATGTTTTCTTTGTCAGAATACAACTTGTTTAAGTCATACATGATTAAATCGATTTCAAGCTGCTTAATTTCGCTCGCAAGAGCCTGATATTTTTTTGTTTTTTCGGCTTGTTCGGCCATTGGCCCTAATTGGTTCTCGATTTCAGATATGATATCCGATAAGCGGGTTAAATTAGTTCTTGTGTGTTCGAGCTTAGTCAGTGCGCTGTTTTTTCTGTGCTTGAACTTCGTTATTCCGGCCGCTTCTTCTATTAGCGCGCGTCTGGGCTGGGTTTTCTGAAAAATGATATCGTCAATGTCGCCTTGCCCTATTACAGAATAACCGTCTTTGCCGATTCCCGTGTCCATTAAGAGCTCTTTGAGCGATGACAAAAGCGTTTTGGTGTTATTTAAAATGTAGTTGCTCTCGCCCGAACGATACAATTGTCTGGCAATTGAAACCTCGGAAAACTCGATGGGCATTGCCTTGTCTTCGTTGTCTAAGACCAACTTAACCTGTGCAAAGGCTGAACCTTTTAACTCTGAAGAACCCGCAAAAATAACATCGGGCATTTTGGTGCCGCGAAGAGCCTTAGGGCTTTGTTCGCCCAAAACCCATCTGATAGCGTCGCATACGTTACTTTTTCCCGAGCCGTTTGGGCCGATTATCGCGGTTATACCTCTTGTAAAATCGAAAACCGTTTTGCGACCGAAAGACTTGAAGCCCATGAGCTCAAGCGACTTTAAATACATTGTTACACTTAACCTTCGTCGAAGAATATAATTTAGTAAGATATTGCCATAAGTTACTTCAAATTGCAAGTGTACCTTAATATTAGGGCTGAAAGCTTAAACCTAATTTTTTTTAAGAAAAGATTACATTTACAGCCTTTTTATCGTATGATAATATTCTGATTTGAATTTGCAATTTATAATAAGGAATCTGACACATGTCGCACGAAAATAATAATGAAAAACACAACCCGACAGATGATATAAAAAAGAAAGCAACGTTTTTTGTGTTAGCTGTGGTTGTTTTAGTGGTTGCTAAGTTTGCCCTAGGGCTCTAATTTTTTAGGAGGTCTTTTATGACGGCGGTCGGTGCCTCTTTACCCAGAAAAGATGCTTTTGATAAACTTAAGGGCGTAGCCAAGTATATAGATGACTACAATTTCTCTGATTTGGTCCATATCTTTACGGTAAGATCAGAACACGCTTACGGCAAAATAATAAATATCGATAAGTCCCAAGCCGAAAAGATGCCGGGAGTTTTGGGCGTTGTAACCTGCGATATGATACCCGGTAAAAATGCTGTTCCTTTGGTAATGTTCGATGAACCTTTTTTGGCCAAAGATTATGTAAGATTTCATGGCGAACCCGTGGCGCTCGTCGTTGCGGAATCATATGAACAAGCCGCTATGGCAGCTCCTTTTGTTAAGGTTGAAGTAGAACCGTTAAAACCTATATTGAATATAAAAGAAGCGCTGGACGAAAACGCGCCAAAACTTCACGGAACCGATAATATTTTCAGCAGATATAATGTTGAAAAAGGCAACGCAGAAGAAGCCATAAAAAAAGCCGCGCACGTTTTTGAAAAAGAATATACAACACCTTATCAAGAACACGCTTACCTCGAAACTAACGGCGCGATTGCCGTTCCCGGTATCGAAGATTCAATTACAGTCTACGGAAGCATGCAGTGCCCATTTTATGTGCACGACGCGGTTGCCGCAGCTGCCGGAATAGACAAAAATAAGGTAAGGGTTGTTCAAACCACTACCGGCGGCGGCTTTGGCGGAAAAGAAGACTTCCCTTCCGTTGTGGCAGGCCACGCAACTATTGTCGCAAAGCTGTTTAATCGCCCCGCTAAACTGATTTATAAGCGCGAAGAAGACATAATTTCCAGCTCGAAAAGACATCCGAGTCTGGTTAAAATGAAAGTCGGAACCGATGAAAATGGCAAAATAGTTGCCGCTATCATCGAATATTACACAGACGGCGGCGCTTACTCGACGCTCACCCCAATCGTTTTATGGCGCGGCACCGTTCATGCCTTAGGGCCCTACGAATGTGACCATATACATATAAAATCATTCGGAGTTGCAACAAATAAGGTTCCCTGCGGCGCTTACCGCGGCTTTGGTTCGCCTCAAACTGTTTTTGCGGCCGAATCTTTGCTGGATGAAATAGCCGAAGCACTAAACATAAACCCCATAGAAATAAGAAAGCTAAACTGCTATAAACTTGGCTCAAGAACAGCCACAAATCAGTTAATCGACCAGTCTTGCGGCTTGATTGAAACTATCGAAAAAGCACAAGAAAAGTCAAAATGGGCTGATAAATGGGTTAGTCCGAACGCAAAAACCGGAAACATCAGAAAAGGCATCGGAATTTCTCTTGTCTACTACGGTGTCGGTCTCGGAGCAGGCGGCAAGAAGCTTGACAGATGCGGAAGCAGTATTACAATAATGCGCGACGGCTCTGTTCACTGCGCGGTAGGTAACGTCGAAATGGGACAAGGCGCCCGAACGGTTCTCGCACAGATAGCCGCAGATGCCCTTGGAGCCGATTTCTCTTGTGTTAACGTTGTTGAAACCGACACCGCGTTGGTTCCTGATTCGGGCCCCACGGTGGCAAGCCGCACTACTTTTATGTCCGGTAACGCTCTTATGCTGGCAGCCAAGCAGCTTAGACCCTCTTTGCTCACAGCCGCCGCAGAATTGCTCGAGGCAGCTTCCCCTGACGACGTCGAAATTTTTGAAGGCAAAGCTTATCTTAAAGCCGATAAAAACGGCCGAAGCGAAACCTTTAAAGATGTCTGCAATAAGCTTTACGACGAACGCCTTATGCCAAGCGCTTTTGGCTGGTTTAAAGCTCCCGATTCGAATTATAATCAAGCTGACGGGCAGGGCAACACTTATTTCGTTTACAGTTACTGCACTAATATTGCCGAAGTCGAAGTTGACATGGACACCGGCGAATATAAAGTTCTGAAAATAACTTCTGCCCATGACATGGGCAAAGCTATCAATCCTCAGCAGGTTGAGGGGCAAATCGAGGGCGGCACTCTGCAGGGCATGGGCTACGGCACCACAGAAGAAATTCGCCACGATGCGAAGGGCAAAATGCTTAATAACGCGTTTTCTACTTACATTTTGCCAACTTTCGTCGACGCCCCCGAAATCGACCCGATTATCGTTGAACACGCTTATGATAAAGGCCCTTACGGGGCAAAAGGCTTTGGCGAAGTCCCCTTGATGGGCGTCGCCCCGGCTATAGTCAACGCTATTCACAACGCCACAGGCAAAAGAATACGCAGTATTCCCGTTAAGCCCGAAAAAATTCTTGGCCTAGATGAATAGCTGTGATGCAGCAATCTGAAGCATCACGCATTAATTGGAACAGAGCCGCGGCATTGGTAGCGACAATTGCCGTGGTTTTCCTGTTTACCCGCTCTGCGCCTTTTCCGGCGACAACATTCTGGGAACTCAGTCTGGCACGCGATTTTGATCTCGTTGTGGGTATGTTCACTCCACCTGAACAGCTTGCTCTGAGAATTGTCGAAGCCACCTCGTCATTTTTGCCTCTTAAAGCCCTTTACCACGTTTTGTATTTTTTGATTTGCTCGTCTTTGTGTTTCTTTATATATAAAACCAAAGAAACTCTTCCAGGGTTGCTTGTACTTGCCGTATTTTCGCTTTCCATGCAAACCTTGTTCTCGCTTCGCAACTTGTTTTTGCTTTTGTTTATGGTAATTTTGGCCCTTCTTTTTGACAGCGACCGCTTAAAAAAATATACCGGTTTAGTGCTGATTCCCTTGATTGCCTCTGCAACCGGCTTGGGGCTTCCGTCGTGGCTGTTTGTCTTATTTGTGGGTTGCCATGTTTTTTTAGGGAAAAACAATAAGCCGCTTTTTTTGGTTTGCGCGGTAGGCGGCCTGTTCGCTTTTCCCGAGGGAATGGCGGCAGGAATAAACACCGATTCGGTTCTCAGTTATAATTTTGTTCCCGCTAATGACATTAAATCTGTATATTTGTTGTCTGTGATTTTTTTGCTCGGAAACATAGCCGGGTTTTCTTATTTAAAGCAACGAGAAATGCCTAATTTGGTTTTTTATCTTTTATCGGCTGTTTTTACCGGTATAAGCTTTCAGTTTGCTCCTGTGTTTTTAATGATGGGCATGATCTTGCTCTTAAAATCCTTTGAGGCGGTTGAGCCGATGTCTTTAAACTGTCAGCTCGCAGGCATTATTGTGTTGACTGTTTTTATTCATTTGTTTCTTTTCTTTAACCCGTTGGGGCTTAAACTTAACCCTTCTGTTAAGAATCAGATAGGCAAAAACCTCGGCCCTCTCATGGACGGCTACGTGACAAGTCAGCTGGTTGAAAACGTTGAAATCGGCGAATTAGTCTGGAAAGGCATTGTTTCAATTAACATAGAAGACTTACAAAAGATGAGCGAATTAAAAGAATGGCAGCTGCTCAGAACCCGATCGGGTAAGTTCGCGATCAAGCCTGCATACATATTATCAGAATGACTTTGCTTGCAATTATTTCTAAAATTTATTCCTTTTTGTCTTTTGCCGAACGAAAATTTTTTGAAATTTTTGGCTTTTTGGTCTACAAACCTAAAGCAAAGGTTGTCTCTGTGGGCAACATAAGCATGGGCGGCACCGGTAAAACTCCGGTTTTATTCGAGCTTTTAAGCGAAATTAAAACTTCTGTCTGTGTTCTTACGAGAGGTTATCGTTCGCCCTATGAACGCTCGTTTTATGTGCTGCATAAAGATGGCGACCACCCCCAAGAATTAACCGACGAAGCGCTGATGACAAACAAGCGCTTTCCGTTTGTTCCTGTTTTGGTGGGCAAGAACCGCCATCATTCGGCGATTATGGGCGAAATGATGTTCGCTCCCGATATTTTTTTGCTTGACGACGGCTTTCAATATCGCCGAATAAGAAAAGACTTCAATATTCTTCTTTTTGATGCCATGTGTGACCCCGCCGAAGCCTGTGTTTTGCCCGTGGGAAGACTCAGAGAGCCTTTCGAGCGTCTAAAGATCGCCGATGTGATTCTTCTGACAAGGTGCAACAGTGTTTCAGAAGAACGGGCCGATTACTGGTTCAATAAAATTCGCAGCATTGCTCCCGACACGAAAATTATCAAAACGGGCACTTTCTGCGACGGTCTTTTTGATAATTTTGGGAACAGGCAATCACCGGTCGGCAAAAGTTACCTGGCCTTTTCGGGGATCGGGCGTCCCCAAAGTTTTTATGCTCAGCTTGCGGATAACAACTGCAAAGTAGTCGAATCAAGCGAGTTTAAAGATCATCACAGGTTTACTGCCGATGAACTGGGGACTTTGCGTAAACGTGCCGAATTAGCGGGGCTGACACTTGTCTGCACCGAAAAAGACGCTGTAAAAATACCTGCTCATATTGCTGAAACAATGAAGCTGGAAGTGCTGCGAATTCGTGTAAGACCGCTTAACAAAGAAAGCTTTCTGACGGCAATGGGCGTTAACAAACAAACTCTTTTTTAAAAGCCTCTCTCATTTGTTCAAATCGTTTTTCGTTTGTTGCAATGTAATTTTGTTTATTTACGATTGCTTTTTTTAATTCTTCAACCTTAGTGTCATAAGGCACCAACTTTAGATTTGTTCCTGCTCTTAACATTGCCAAAGCGGCGTGATATCGCATTGCGATACCGTTTTCGGCAACGGCGCATTGGGTCATGTAATCTTCGAAAGTTGCGGGTTGAATTATTTCTGCCGTAGGAAAAAGCGCTTTGATGGCCTTAATATCTTCTTTTCGGGCGGGCATTCCTAAGAATTTTGTGTTTTGTGCGAATTGAGTTGTTTTTAGAGCTTCTAGCTCTGAAATATTATGTTTCCAGGGTCTCAGATTTATTGCGGTAAGGCCGTCTATTATTGTTTGTGGCTTTGTGGGCGAGTTGAAGTGCCACGACCAGTCGGTGCCGATTTCGGGTGTTCGGTTGATGAGGTCTTTATAGAGTGTTGCCGATGCTTCGTCTCTCAGCCAAACCTTTTCGGTGTATTTTAAAGCTTTTGCGACAATGCTTTGGGCTGCTTTGCTTCGCAGGGGGCCGATTCCGGCGCCCCAGATCGAGGGTGCGCATTTAAGGGCGGCGGCGGCAAAGATTCGCGATGCGAAGAACAGAACACCGTCGGCGCTCCAGTCTTGGAGTATTCCGCCCGAAAAAATGGCTTTTTTGGATTTAAGGGCATTGCATAGAAAGGGGCTCCACGAAAAAACGCCACGACGGCGAATATAGCGGGGGCAGCGGTCGTCTGATAAGGCCGGTTTGGTTTTTCCCGAAGTAATTATGGGGCTGACAAAAGGGGGCAGATTAAGAATAATCGCGCGTAAAATTGTTTCATCGCCAAGATTGCCTTCACCGTAAAAGCCTGTAAGTAAAATATTCATAAATTTATCATAGCTGTTGGGGGCAAATAGTCAAGCTTTTAAAAAAGTGGCGCGAACGCTTGTTGAGGGCGGGTTTGCTGTGGTTTGATCGCTTAGGCGGGGGGTGGTATTTGTTATAAAAATGCTATCAGACAAGCTATGGGGAAAATAAAATATTTAATTATTTAAAAAAAAATGCTTTGTAATATTGACAAACAGCTAAAATGTTGTTAAGCTCATATTTGTGTTGAGCTAATAGTTCTATAATCAAATAACGGAGAGCATTACAAATGAAAAAACTCGAACTCGTACGTGAAATCGCAAAAACAACCAACATGACCCAAACTCAGGCCTCTCAGGCTCTTGATGCAACTTTGACCATCATCAAAGAAGCCCTCAAAAATAAAGACGATGTACGCCTTGTTGGTTTTGGTTCTTTCAAAGTTAACACCAGAAAAGCACGCACAGGCGTTAACCCTCAGACCAAAAAACCCATGAACATTGCAGCTTCTAACGTTGCTAAGTTTGTGCCCGGCAAAGAACTTCGCGAAATGGTAAACAATAAGACTGCTACCAATACCACCACTACCAATAAAAAAACTACAACCACAAAAAAAACTAACAAGAAATAATTGTTAAAATAAAGAGAACCATTCTTCACCTAAAGAATGGTTCTTTTTTTTTCGCTTGCCTTATTACTTTGCATATATTAGATTATAAACATTATGGCTACACCAAAAAAACGACTCGGCGATCTACTTATTGATTGTAATTTTATCACCGATGAGCAGCTTTCTCAGGCTTTGAGCTATCAAAAACAGCGTGGGTTGAAGCTTGGCGAGGCGCTTATCGAAATGGAACTTGTCACCGAAGATGACATAATCTGGGCGATAGGCAATCAGCTCAACATTTCGCAAATTTCTTTGACGGCCGAAATGGTTGATGAAGAAATCGCAAAGCTGATAACACCCGAGTTTTCGCTCGAGTATAAGCTTATGCCGCTTTATCAGGTGGGCAAAGATCTTAACGTGTGCATGGTAGACCCGTTAGATTCCCGTCCGATAGAATACCTCGAGAGCAAGTTCGGGGTGAATGTTCTTATTTCGATATGTACCTCAGAGCTGTTTGAGCAGACCTTTGCTACGGTTTACGGTTCTTATGAAGATAAAGCCGACGTGACACAGGGTGAAATGGCGGCGACCGAGAAAAATATCGAGAGGGGTATTCCCAAAGGAATGGAAGGCCCCGAAAAGGTAATCAACTATATTTTAGGGCAGGCCATACTGAATAATGTTTCGTGCATACACTTCGAGGCCGGCGAAAAGGGTGTCTTAATAAGGTTCAGAGCAAACGACACGCTTACCAGAAAAATTGAAATACCTTTAAAGGTTCATCAAGAGGTAATTGCAAAGCTTAAGTCCCTTTCGTTGCAAACAGAAAAAGATAAGTTAGATGATGGTTTGACTGTCGGACATTTCAAGGTCACTGTTTCGGGGAGCCAAGTTAATATTCAGACTATTTTTTACCCCACCGTAAATGGTGAAATGGTTATACTTAAACTTAAAGATTATAACCGTTTTGTTACTCAGCAGATGAACGATGAGAGCCGTGAAGCCATAAAAAATCTTTTTGTGTCAACCGAAAAAAATCACGGTGTTTTGTATGTTACGGGCCCCAGAGAATCGGGCAGAACAACGACTTTATATTGTGTTATAAGCGCTTATAGTGCCGAATCAAAAAAGTTGGTTACCATAGAAAACCCGGTGGTAGCGTCGCTCCCGCTTATTACACAAATTCAGGTGGGCAACAACGGTGTAAAGACGCAGCTTGAAGCTTTGCAGCTGGCTTTAATGCTTGATGCCGACTTGATTTATATTGATCAGGTCAACGGCAAAGATATTATTGAGCAGATCGGTTTTGCCGCGATAGGCGGAAAAACTGTTTTAACATCGTTCTTGGCCTATGACGTGGCGAGCAGTATTGTTAAGCTTATAGAAACAGGGGTTGATCCGGTCATTTTAGCTTCTTCGCTTTGTGGGTTCGCCAATCAGCGTCTTATCAGGGTGCTTTGCCCGCATTGTAAGTCGCCTGACGTTATTCCGAGCGAGCTTCACGAGTTGATAGACGAATCAAATGTAGACAGACAGATTTTTAAAGCCGTAGGGTGCGATTCTTGCAATAATACCGGTTATTCGGGAAAAACGCTTATTGTCGAATATCTGCCCGCAACGGCTAAGCTAAGGCAGATGGTAATAGATCGCAAAACTTATCGCGAATTTTTTGATTTTGCAAGAAGTCAGGGTGTTAAAACCCTCGAGGAAATATCACTTGACATGATGCTAAACGGCGATATCAGCGCAGATGAATTTATGAGGCTGTTCTAATGGCAGATAATTTTTTTGGAAAACTTTTTGGCGGAGACGGCGAAAAACCGGCCGGTTCACCGCCACCGGTTGCAGCTCCTCCGGCTACGACTCCTCAAAGACCGCCGCAAGCCGCCGGTATGCCTGCGCGACCGGCATCACCCCCGCCTCAGTCTATTCCGCAAAGGCCCGTCGCTCAAGGAATGCCCGCGAGCCCGGTGCAATCTCAAGCATCTCAGATGCCGCGACCCCAACCACCTCAACCGTCAAGGCCCGCTTTTAATACGGACCCCATGGCCGGTGCAATGGGGGGGCAAAGTCAGCCCATGAGAGTTTCTAAGGCCGCTTCTTCCGAAGAAGTTTCCATTGTCGATTTGCTAAGGCTGATTGTTGATAAAGGCGGTTCCGACCTTCATATAACAGTCGGTTCTCCGCCAATGTTAAGGCTTCAGGGCAAATTGTGGCCCACCGACATGCCGGCTTTGGCTCCAAAAGACGTTCAGCGGCTTGTTTTTAATTTTTTGGATAACGATAAGCGTGCGCGTTTAGAGCGTGATATGGAGCTGGATATTTCTCATGAAATCGAGGGCGTATCTCGTTTCAGATGCAATGTATTCTATTCTCGCTTGGGTTTGGGTGCTGTTTTCAGGGTTATCCCGACCCGTATAAAAACTTTGACAGAATTGCGGCTCCCAACTGTGTTAAGCGATTTGGCCAGACGCAATAAGGGGCTGATTCTTGTAACCGGCCCTACGGGGAGCGGTAAATCAACAACTTTGGCGGCCATGGTCGACCTGGTTAATTCTGAACGACAAGATCATATTCTTACAATCGAAGACCCGATAGAATTTGTTCATTCTCACAGGTCTTGCCTCGTTAATCAGCGCGAAATAGGGCCTAATACCAAATCGTTTTCAAATGCTCTGCGTTCGGCTTTGCGCGAAGACCCCGACATAATTCTTGTGGGTGAAATGCGCGATTACGAAACCATTTCTTTGGCTGTTACGGCAGCAGAAACAGGGCACTTGGTTTTTGCAACTTTGCATACCCCCTCGGCAGCTCAATCGGTTGATCGTATTGTAGACGTTTTTCCCGCTCACCAGCAGTCTCAAATCAGAGCTCAGCTTGCCGATGCTCTTCAAGGAATTATCGCTCAGCAGCTTATTCCGACCATCGATGGTATGGGGCGCGCCGTTGCCCTTGAAATAATGATAAACACTCCGGCTGTTGCGAATCTTATTCGCGATAATAAAACTTTTCAGCTGCTGTCAATTATGCAGACCAGCAAACAGGCCGGAATGCAGACAATGGACCAATCGCTCATGGACTTGGTTAAACAACGCAAAATAAGCCCGCAAGAGGCTTATAGACGTGCTCACGATAAAAAAGCGTTTGAGCAATACAAACCGCGAGATTATTGATAACCGCGGTTTGTAAATCGCTGAATCGTTAAATCGTTAAATCAGCGGGCGCAGCCACTGAAGTTTTCGCAAAAAGTTCATCTTTTTGATAACTTTTTCGCTGACGTGTGCTTCGGGCCCAAATTTCTCGATAACATTTCCGCGTTCGTCGAGTTTGATTTTGTATTCGATTATGTTGCCCGAAATAAGTTTAAAAATGCGCAGTCTGGTTTGCTGTGCAAATGGTTTGTCATTGATGGCGGCCACGACTTCAGAGTTGATTTCTTCGCTTAAGGGGTCCATGTTGTACGAGCCCACAACGGCAATGT
>Ga0172377_10008395_pt1 | contig 10596 bp, 11 predicted proteins | sample Pumphouse3metaG_FD_119749 | JGI IMG/M metagenome (GOLD analysis project Ga0172377, IMG submission 119749) | Leachate microbial communities from a municipal landfill in Southern Ontario, Canada - Pumphouse #3 metaG | ecosystem: Engineered > Solid waste > Landfill > Unclassified | place: Canada... | reverse complement strand
TTTTCCCTACAACGGGCAGACTGTGCTCCTGGCAAAACACCTCGATCTTTTTACTTTGCTCCGGATTACTATCAAACTTGTTGATGCAGATAGCAGCTTTAACTCCGAATTTGGCTGCGGTTTCCAGCACGCGCTTTAAATCACTGATACCTGATACGGAGGGTTCCGTAACCAGCAAAACCATGTCTACTCCGCTTAAAGAGGCAATTACAGGGCAGCCTATTCCGGGAGAGCCGTCGATTATGGCGAGTCTGGTAGCACTTGCCGCAGATGCTTTCATTGCACCTTTGACCTCACTCACCAAAAGTCCGGAGTTGCCGCTGCCCATTTTTAAGCGGGCAGTGGAGAAGACGGTGTCAGCGTTACTGTAAAGCATCAGCTCACCTGCTACAGCCGGCTGCATTTCAATGGCATTTGCCGGGCAGACATATTCGCAGACAGCGCAGCTTTCACAGGAAAAGGGGTCTACAGTGTATGCCCCATCACAGGAGATCGCATCGAAGCGGCAGTGCTGCCGGCAAAGGTCGCACTCAGTACAAAGATCGGAGTTAATACTTGCCTTATCCATACCGAAATAGTCTCTGCTTTCCGGCTCCTGATCCCAGTCGCTGATCAGGTGCAAGTTAGGAGCATCGACATCACAGTCAGCATAGGCCTTCGCTTGCGCCAGGTTGATCAGAGCGCTGGCGATTGTGGTCTTTCCCGTGCCGCCTTTTCCGCTAAGGATTAATAGTTGTTTCAACTCTTGCCTCCTTTAACACTGCGTCAAGCAAAGCCGAAAAGAAGCGATTATAATCCGCACTTTCCCTGGCTGCGATTTTGCCATTGGAATTTATCAGACCTAATTCAGGATCAAAAAGAATAGAGCCGAGAATATTTATATCGTTAGCTAGACAGTAGTCTTCAGCAGGATTCTCACCCGTCTGTACCTTATTTAAAACTACACCATAGTCTTTCTCGAAAAGTTCGACCAGCTCATGTACCATCTCCAAATTGTGGACGCCGAAGATGCTGGGCTCAGCGACCAGGATGCAATAATCGGCATTTTTAATGCTGTCCATCACGACGCAGGAACTTCCTGGCGGGCAGTCGATGAAAACATGTTTTTCCTCTTTAGACTTTTGTTGAATGTGTTTCTGCAGCTCGTCAATGATAGGAACTCCTGAAGCTACACCGCTGTTCATGATGCCAGTAACTACATCGACATCCTTCGATTTGCCTGTCCTGATTTCTCCGATGGCTTTATCCCTTTCAGTCAAAGCCTTCTGCGGGCAGAGCAAAACGCAACCGCCGCAGGAGTGGCAGATATCATCAAAGATCATTAACTTATTGGGATAGGCGAGAGCATTGAATTTGCAAAACTCGACGCAATGAAGACAGCCATCACATAAATCATCGCTAATTTGCGGTATCTTAACAGTAACTGCTTCTACTTCCAAACTGTCAGGTTTGAAGAAAAGATGTCCGTTTGGCTCTTCCACATCGCAATCAATATAACTGGCGCCATTTGCCACGGCAGCCAGATTCACTGCCAGAAGCGTCTTTCCGGTACCGCCTTTTCCGCTGAGGATTGCTATATTCATCTGGCTCTACGCTCCATGAAAGCCTGCGTGGATTTCATCGAGCGTATCAAGTTCATCTGCCAGAAAGGCTGTGATATTTTCCAAGGCGGTTTTGTGAATAGTTTTGTGTATGGAAATGTCCGCTGCAGATATAACATCCGCGGCATTTTTCCCGCATCTGGGGGTTAGCAGGACCTTTGCGCCACTGTCAACAACTATTTGAGCAGCTTTTATTCCCGCGCCTCCTGTCATCTTTGCGGCGTCATTTAGCAGGAACTGGCCCTCCTCACTTTCACAGTCATATATAAGGAAAAAGAGTGCGCGCCCAAAAGAGGTACACACATCGGTGTCTTTAGATTCTTTATCTACAGGTATTGCTATTTTCATTGAAGTGTTTCTCCCTATCTTAATCTGCTTACTTCAATTGCACTGAATTAATTCAGTGCTCTTCACGTTGATTCAATCTGCGACCTTGCCCACGACACTGACCTTGACCCCCGCCTCGGCCACGCCCGCGGCCATAACCCTGGCTACCGCGTCTGCGACAGGCCGGACCGCAGAAGTCATCTGAGTCATCGCACAGCTGATACTTGCCGCCATCGATGGTCAGCAATTTGCCATTAACCAAAGCATCCGCCAGTTTCTTTCTGGCATCTGCATAAATGGCCTGCACGGTGGTGCGGCCTACATTCATCTGTTCGGCGCACTCTTCCTGCGTAAAGCCTTCCAGATCAATCAGTCTGATGGTTTCATATTCGTCAACGGTCATTCTGACCTGATTACTTTCCGCCTGAGGCATACCCAGTGGACCGAAATTTACATTATCCGGCAGACAGCATACTCTTCTTCTTTTCATTGGTCTTGGCATATATTATTCCCTCCTTTCGACAGTTTATTGACATATGTTATCAATAACAGTATACGCTCAATCCGACATATGTCAATAAACTGTCCATTTTAAGTATGTTTAATTATTTACTGGGAGGTTAAAACGGAGATACGTTCCACCGCTTTTGAACGTTGCATCGCTCTGGTAATCTTGTATCTTATTCATCTGCGCTAGCAGATAATCTTTTGGCATGACACCTCTTTATTTCGAGGTGCTCCTACGATGGCTGCGCTACGTTCCATTTTTCATGAACTTGATTCTTTAACTACAATTAGGTGTATCATATTGCGTGGCCCTTCAGGTCGAAACTTTACTCGTGTAAACTTGAATTTTCAATATACACATACATATAAAGGAGATGCGAAAAAAATACATGAGCATCATTAAGAGAAATAAGATACTCAATATTGCAGTTATTGCCCACGTAGACGCCGGTAAATCCACACTGGTCGACGCCTTCCTGGCCCAAAGCGGAATTTTCCGGGATAATGAAGAAATGGCCGACCGCGTCATGGATTCCAACGACTTGGAAAAAGAACGCGGCATAACTATATATTCCAAAAACTGTTCAGTAATACATGAGGGCTTTAAGATCAACATTGTGGACACACCCGGCCACGCCGACTTTTCTTCGGAGGTGGAGCGCATCATCAAGACCGTCGATACGGTAATTTTGCTGGTTGATTCTTCCGAAGGACCGATGCCGCAAACGCGCTTCGTCCTGCACAAGTCTTTGGAAGAAGGTTTAGTGCCCATTCTTCTCATTAATAAGATTGATAAAAGAGATACGCGCATAGACGAGGTTGTGGACGAGGTCTATGAACTTTTCATGGATCTTGAGGCAACGGACGAGCAGCTGGATTTTCAAATTTTATACGGTATTGCCAGACAGGGCATTGTTGTGCGCGACCCGGCGGAAGTGGCGGACATTGAGATTGAAATAGCCGGCAAGAAAGTAAACAAGAGGCCTACGGGTCAGGATGGCTTAAATCTTGTCCCCTTATTTGACGCGATCATAGAGCAGGTTAAGGGATACCCTGATTACTCCGAAGAACCGCTGCGCTTTCAGATATCGACCTTAGCTTACGACGACTACATTGGACGTCTGGGCATCGGCCGTGTGGAAAGAGGAACGATTCATCCCGGCGAGACGGTTTCCGTTGTTGACAGCGACGGGAAGAGCAGATTGGAAAAGATCAATCAGACCTTTACATATCAGGGGCTGAAGCGGGTGGAAGAATCCGAAGTATCCTGCGGAGATATCTGCGTAGTATCAGGCATCAAAGACATCACGATCGGCGATACCATCTGTGATCCGGAATATCCCGTGCAGATGTCCACCATCAAAATTGAAGAGCCCACGATGAGTATGAACTTCATGGTCAACAGCTCGCCCTTTGCCGGCAGAGAAGGAAAGTTCGTAACAACACGGCATATCAGGGATCGTCTGGACAAGGAACTGGAAGTCAATGTGGGACTTTTGGTCGAAGAGACCGATTCTACAGATGCTTTCAGAGTATCCGGACGCGGAGAACTGCATCTTTCGGTCTTAATCGAGCAGATGCGACGCGAAGGCTACGAACTTGCCGTCTCAAAACCCGAAGTAATTCTAAAAGAAAATGAGCAGGGCAAGAGGACAGAGCCGGTTGAAGAAGTTGTTATTGAAGTTCCTGATGAATATTCCGGTGCTGTCATATCTGAACTCAATATTCGTAAAGGCATGATGCAAAGCATGAGCGTAAAGAACGGTCGCAGCAGAATCATCTACACTGTGCCCACGCGCGGACTTTTGGGATTAAGGACTGTCTTTATGAACATGACGCGCGGCGAAGGCACGATGGTGCGGCGCTTTTATGCTTATGAGGATTATAAAGGTGAGATCACTGAGAGAACAAATGGCGCTGTCATTGCTCAGGAAGAAGGTATAACAACAGGCTTCGCCCTGGCCAATATCGCAGAGCGGGCGGAACTCTTTGTGGCGCCCGGGACTCATGTCTACGAAGGCATGATCGTGGGGCTGAACAGCCGTAATGAAGATATGGTTGTAAACCCCTCCAAAGCGAAAAAAGCCAGCAATATTAGGGCTGCCGGTACTGATGAAGCCGTTAAGCTGCCGCCGCATCGCGTGTTCACACTTGAGGAGTCGTTGGAGTTCATCAATGAAGACGAGCTCGTGGAAATTACACCCTTAAACATAAGACTGCGCAAGAGGTTTTTGACGGAGCGTGAGCGCAGGAAAGCGGGGAAATAATAATCAGATATGTAAGCGTTTGGACAGTTCGTCGCCTGCGCTTCCAGCAGTATGATCGGAATGGGGAGACAGGTGGCTTTTACAAATAAGGCTGCAGTTGCTTTAGTTTTTGCTTCTGTTCCTTCCAGTCCGGCCTGATAGCTGCAAGCAGGCGATAAAAGTCCTGCGAGTGGTTTGGCTGGATGAAGTGGCACAGCTCGTGCACTACGACGTATTCGATGCAGTTGCGCGGGGCGCCAAGGAGCCGTTTGTTAAGGGTGATGGCTTTTTTTGCAGGTGAGCAGGAGCCCCATCTGCTTTTCATGCTGCGGAGCTTAAGTGTTGGCAGTGTTAGATTGAAATCCTGAAACAAAGCTAAGCTTTCGTGCAATATCTCGGTGAATGTTGTCAAGCAAAGTTGATCGAGGAATTTGAGGAGAAGTTTTTCTCTCCTTTTGAATTCCGTCGTATCTTTCATAGTTAGGCGGATGTTTTGCTCATCTATGACTACGTTGTCTCGATCGCCTTTCTCCAGCTTGAGCAGATACTTGTCGCCCAAAATGTGGAATTCCTCTCCGCTGACGTACTCCTTAGGTGGGGGGATGGTCTTTCTCACTTGGGCAAACTTTTCTAAAGCAGAGCGGATGTATCTGGACTTTTCTTTGACGAAGCTGTCGACTATGCCGACCGGCACGCGCCTAGGGGCAGACACGATGATTCGGCTATCTGGATAGATGCGCAGGTTGAGATTCTTAACTTGCTTTCTGCGCAGAAGGTACTCAATTTCGTAATTATCGCAGACGACTTTTCTTTGCTGTTCTGATTTGCTCATGGTATATAGCATATCCCAAACGACTTCCTGCTACCGATACCAAAGTGGATGTTTATCGTTTGCATGCGATGCTGAATTTTGGTAAAAGTATAGGCTTTTTGGCACATAATTAGCATTAAACATATAATAGGCTATAAGTGATTAATATTGATTACTATCAGGCTATAAGGTCAACAATGGCTAAGTTGATTTTCGTGCCAGGCACGAATCATGAATCATGAGCACGAACCAACTCGCGTCAGTCATATTTTTCCACTTCAATTAGTTTTCGAGTAGGATACTCAGTTATATTCAAGTGAAAAGTTCGACTCTCCAACTCGGCTCGATCAATTACATTTGCTTCCCATTCAGTTTCAATTGCATATGGCAATTGAAGATCTTGTGAAGAATCAGGATACAACTTAAACATCAGCGAACCTTCAAGGTGTGGATACAAAGGCGTCCACACATTTTGGTTGACCATCAAGCGAAGGTTCGCACTGATAAGTAAGGTGGAATACATATTAAGGCCAACCTCGGTCTTAGTATTTCCTTCATTTTCAAAAGTAACGTCCACTGCATAAATGAATTCAGGGCGGTATACCACCTCGTCAGGGAGACCGCCTGTGTCCATTTCGATGTCATGCAGTTCAAGATACTCATCGAGCGTATATATACTTGCTCCATGCACAGTTATTGAATAGCCACGCAGATCTTCGTCAGATATATGAATATAATCAGTTCCGTAAGGGACTTTTTCACCGGTTTTGTAGTAACGAGTTTCAACTCCATCAAAATTTGCATTAACACGATAAAACTGGAATAGCCACACAGAGATTAATACAAGTGGCAAGATAATTAGGAGCAGCTTCCTTTTTCTCATAAAAACATCACCTCATGTTCTACTAACAATTTGACCTTGCTTGATTTCAATAATTTCATCAGACAAGAACTTGAGAATTTCGTAATCATGATTGGCCAATACCACAAGAGCACCACGATCCCGCTCTTCAGTCACAATATCCTTTACTATTTGAACACCATCGCTATCCAATGAATTTGTAGGTTCATCGAGAATGACAATATCAGGAGATTCCATGATGGCAGCAGCAATCCCCAATCGCTGTTTCATACCTAGTGAATATTTTTGATAATGCTTACCATCGTCGGGGTTTAAATCGACTCTTGTGATAGTTTCACGGATTTTCTCAGCTCCGATAATTTGTTTGATCGAAGCAAGCAGCTCCAAATTCTTAAAACCTGAATAATGGTCTAAAAATGCAGGGTTTTCTATCAGCATACCAATACTTTCCGGAAAGGAAATATCCTTTCCGAGTACTTTGCCGTTAATTTTCACTAAGCCACTTGTTGGTTTAATTAGTCCTGATATCAATCGCATCAACATCGTTTTTCCTGAACCATTAATACCTTTCAGACCAACGATACTACCTCCATACAGTGTTTCCGTTACATTATCGATCACTGTGGCCTGCTTTATGCGCTTTGTTACTTCTATCAATTCAACCTTCGTCATCGTCAACCCCCTTAAATACGCTCATTTGACAAAATGTCAAACTTATAAAAACAGATCCAGCCCAAGATCATAGAAACAAGAATAATGCCAAGAAAGAAATAGATACCCACCGTGTTATTCACGCCAGCTTCTATTAGCTTATCGCTTCTCGCGACCATAGCATAATTACCGGGAAAAAAAGGATGGACATAATATGCAGAGGTAACGAGGATGACTATCGACAAACTATAGCTTAGGATTGGTCGTATCAGTAAAGACATAAACAATTGTAAAAGCCCTAATGCAAGCACGAGCAAAAACGGCATCAAAAAAATCTCCATATTTAGACTAGTCACTAATGTTTCTTTTAACTCAGCCGCAGGCAAAAATGACATATACATGTATTTCGAAATGTTAAGCGTCATTTCAGCTCCGGCAAGTCGGGCATAGACAAAAACAGTGGCAAACAAGATAAGGAGATAGGTGAGGACAGTTGTGAATACCCACGCACATTTTGATAACCACCATATGCTTCGTGATCCTGCATTCACCAAAACTTGCTTGCCATAGCCATAAATATCGTTATACGGATAATAAAGAACTATATAAAGTGCAAATAATACTATAAGCATCCAAAGAGCCGGAAAACGAAAGGGTTCCGGTGATCCAATCTCATATTCGTTCATCCCATAGAATATATACATTAAATAGTCACCTAATGTCGACATCTCAACACTAAGATTGTTTCTCAGTCCAGGAGCTCGTAGCGTAAAATCAAATGCAGCCACTAGAAAAACGAGAAGTGCTATGAGGTACTTTTTAGCAGACTTTAACGTTCCGTTTAAAAGATCATATCGAAGAACCTTAAAAAACATCGCTCCGCACTCCTTGCCACATAGTTACACCAAATGAAAATACAAATAGTCCCAACGCGAATAAAGCAACAACAGAAGTCTTTACAATACCTAAGCTTGTTCCTCCAAGGAAATTTAGCGGCGATAATTCTACACCAAATTTATCTACTAAAGATGCTGAAAAATAGTTTAGTGTCAAAAAAGCAATGAAAGGAATCAGTAATATCGCAAAGCGGTTCTTAACAAAAAAACTGAGACCGATCACGAAAGCCGCAATTAAACCCGAATATAATCCTGCAATGACCATGCGCATGAGAACAAAGAGATATGGATGCGAGTAGAACAACTCAGCTCCCATATTAGCGGAGGGCACATTGTAATAAATGTCGTAATTTATATTAGGACTTATGGCCGGAACGAAAGAGCTGACCAGCATAAAGTTAATCAGCATGGGGATCAAGATCACAAGGGCACCAGCAGAGAACGTTGCAATATATTTCGATAAAAAATACGTTTTTCGATTAGAACGTGAGACAATTTGCCGTATATAACCACTTTTTCTCTCAGAGAAGAACGACCAGGAATACGGCAAGACGCACAGTATGGGAAGCAAGGTAAAAAATAGCGTTGTAGCAACAGAGGTATAGTCCTGGCCTATCCATGAATTGAAAAGCGTAACTGAGGCATATTCAGGATTTTTCATTATTCCGCTTCCAGCTTGCAGCGACGCTATGAAACTATAATACGCAGTAGCGGCAGAGATATTCTGTATAGCAGACCAAATGGCGATTCCTGAGGCTATGGCTAATGAAAGCAAGAAAAGATAATTGCCTAAAGCCTTCCTCAGTTCAGTTTTGATGCAATTTCGTAATATTTGTTTATCCATATTGATATTTTTTTCTTTTTTCGACCTACACTAAGCAACGTCTAGCAGATCGGACAATGGAATATACTGTACTGATTCAGGAATGGTCACGGGTCCTACAGAAAGATAGAGTTCAGAGGACTGGGCAAGAGCTTCAGGCAGATAAAAACCTAAACATGCCTTACCACGATCGCCCTCAGACATTAAGATCTTGTAGAAGTCCTTTTTATTCTCCGAACGACCGACGGTCGAATCAATTGCTTGGATGTATGAAAGATCCACATACTGGTCCATGTTATTCGCTTCGACTAACGTTATGTCGCCGATATAGTGCTCAGTCTCCGAATACGCGGCTTCTCTTTTTATGACATAAAACTCCACTGTTAAGAGCAAAAAGACATAACCCGTTTCACCATCTTTGGCAGAGTCCCCAAAATACTCAAAAGGAAATTCTGATTCAGGCAATTCTCCCTCATACTCCTGTAAAGAGAGAACGGTAATTTCCCATTCGCCCACGGCATCATATAAAGCAGTTTTGTTTTCACAAATATTATCTTCAGAAATGGGACTATACGTTGGTGAAGGCGTTATCGTTAACCCCGGGTCATTCAAAGCATTTGGATGAGGCTGTCGTTGAGGTTCCTCTTTCTTCTTTTGCTGAGAGTTAACATTATTTACACTCTGTCCATTATCGTTATTTCCAGCACAAGCAGGTAATACAAAAATCAACATTAACACAATAGCTACTGCAATAATTCTATAATTCAATTTTGATTTAGACTTACCATTAAACATGGTTCTAGTCCTCCCTTGAAATAATGTCCGTCATTGAAATATACCACGCATCAGCTTTCGGGAAACCAAAAGCCAAATAGAGACTTTCGGAATTATAGGATGAAGCAGGCAAGAGAAAACCCAGCAAGACATCACTGCTCTCACCGTCTCTGATAGAGATTTTGAAGAAGTTGCCGCTGTCTTCTGTATAATCCAGTTGTTTTATGCTATCGCTAAGCGACATAATGAATATTGGTGGCATTTGAATATCGTTTGCATTAGCGTCTAATAGCATTATGTCTTCAAGGTTATATTCCGTCTCTGAAGTACTAGCTTGATTTAAGGATTCCAGTTCAAGCAAGACGCTAATGAAAATATTTTCTGCTGCGAATGCACCTTCTGAAATGATAGGTTCAGCTCCGGGTGCAAAATGTGCCTCGGGGAAACTCGCGATAGGATATTTTTCCGAGAAAATCGTGACTGATTTCACCTCAACTTTAAGATTCAATTTCGGTAAACCGCTCAAAATTACAGACTTGTCTTTACTGATATTTCCAGCAGTCAGAAATCCGTGTGATACAGCTTTCTTTGAAGATGGGGGTGCTGATTGGTAATTAGAAGTTGTTCCTAGAATTGGCCCGGTTCCACTCTCAGGTCCTTCCGTCAGAGATATATCGTTCGTTTGTTTAGATATAGGTTCGCTTTGATTGCTCTGAACTTGATCCTTATTCGTACTATTTTCGCCGCACCCCGAAGTAAAGATCATAAGGAATAACAGTATGAATATCTTTAGCTGAACTAATCTCCCCTTGTCATTCAATCGTTGAATCACCTAAAGCTCCTTTCATCTGAACACTCATACAAAATGGATTAGAAGCATGATAAAACTCCTGATCCAACAATTAAAATTGGAGTTAAGGAAGATTGCAGTATGGATAACTTCCTACAGAATTATTTCTCTTACGCATTAAATCCTGACTTTCCAAATAATCGTTCTGCACAAATAAAACTGTCCGTGTCCATAATAGATGTAAACTCGCACAGGCACAAGTCATCTTATATCAAACCAATTACGTAAAAATTAAATGATCTTGAGGT
>Ga0172377_10008394_pt1 | contig 10597 bp, 5 predicted proteins | sample Pumphouse3metaG_FD_119749 | JGI IMG/M metagenome (GOLD analysis project Ga0172377, IMG submission 119749) | Leachate microbial communities from a municipal landfill in Southern Ontario, Canada - Pumphouse #3 metaG | ecosystem: Engineered > Solid waste > Landfill > Unclassified | place: Canada... | reverse complement strand
TACGGCGTGGCATTTTTTTTGTGGGCTAAAAAAATGGTGGCAAGGACCAGAATCGAACGGGTGACACAAGGATTTTCAGTCCTCTGCTCTACCAACTGAGCTACCCCGCCAACACATCAATTCTAAATGGTATACCTGGAGGGAGTCGAACCCACGACCTTCTGGTCCGTAGCCAGACGCTCTATCCAACTGAGCTACAGGTACACATAATATTCATAAATACACGTTTTTGAACGCGCTATTTAAAGTACAACTCCTTTTTTCATTTGCAAGTCGAATAAATAAAAATATCTAACATTTTAACTTAAAATACCAGAATTACCACTCCCCCCAAAAACAATCACTAAAAAACATAAAATTTAAATTATACCAAATACAAAACAAACAGTTTCATATACGATCATTTTTTTATTCTTTTAACCAAGAAGTATAAAAAAAAGTAACAGTGGAAAGTCCGTTAAGATAAAAATCCCAAAGCAGAACAAACAATAACGCATTATATTATGAAACTGCCCGTTTTATATTTAGAGGTTTAAAAAGACAACAATGCATTTTTAAGTATATTGGAGTTCTTGCCAACTGGAACATTTTATTCCATCATTGATTCTCGAGCAGATTGTTTCCAGCGTTTTTGAAACGATCCAAAAAGGTGTTTCCTGTTATTTGTTTTTACCGTTCCTAATAAAGAAGAAAGTCAGCCGTGTCAGAAACTCGAAAAAAACCTAAATACAGCGATTTATCCCGTCAATTATATGCACTCTTGTTAATGATAGATGAGCCCGTTGAACAAGAAGAAGTGCAACGCGTTCTTTATTTAGCAAGTCGTTATTTACCTGCTTTAGCAAAGATAAGCCCTAAAAACTTACACCGATTAGCCGGATTAATGTATCGCGAAGAACGTTTATGCAGCTCGGAAGGAAAATGGTGCCCCGGCAAGAATATCGATACGCGGCCATTATATGATCAGTTTAAAAATGTAACTTGTCAGAATGTAGCAGATTGCATTTCTCGGGCAATGCCCGCAATCGGCAATCTAGGGCAGCCTAATTTAAAACGCCTGAAACGTGATATCCGCAATGCTTTCTATACACGCAACGCGTCCTTTTTAAATACCAGCTTGATCTCCCTGCGGGATTATTTTCCAGAAGTCTACGAAAGCGGTGAGGCACTTGATTTTATTATCCGTGAGGGACCACAGGAATGGCTCCTAAAATTACCAATTGCACTTTTAGCCGTTTATGCATGGCAAATCATACCTGTTGCAATGCGTAAATTGGTTGATATCCGCTTTATGGAACCGCGCCTGCTGGAAGTGAGCGATCGCTTTCCACCGGCAGCAATTTATCCACTGATCGATTATGAAATCTTTTGCGGAAATTGGGAAAAAGCCGCGGTTTTATTAAAAAAATGCAGCTCCAATAACGTACGCCTGCTCCGCAAAGCTTGGCTTAGTTTTATGATTGGCCGTAACGATAAAGCGATCAATATGTTTATTGATTCACTCTATGCAGTACGTCAGAAAGAAAGTACACACGACTACTATTTTCAGACCATCAGCGGCATGTTCTTTATCTTTGCCTTACTGCGCGAAGGAAGCGCTCCGGGATTATCCACGGCTGAAAGTAATACTGAAGTCGCTGAAAAAATACCGACATGGGGCATTATATACCAAAGTCTGCTGCGCGTTGTGCGTTATCGCAAAGCACATGAGATGTACGAAACCGTAATTAATTATGAAAACCACGTGCCAATCATTCAGTTCTTTTTGATTTTATGTGAATATTGGCTGGATAAACATAGCTTAACACGAAACAGCGAGTTAGTAAGTCAGTTACAAAAAATGGCGGCAGCCGGCGGCTATGAATGGCTGCGACAAGAATGCGAAGAACTCAAAAATCGCTGCGATTCAGACAGCCTTTATACCCAAAAAAGATATCATGATGACTCGCAAGTAAAAGTGCCATTTTTGCTGGATTGCGTACCTAATGACGATGCTTGGAGCAGCCGTTTAACAAATTTGCAACAATTTCTAACGGAGGCCCCCGAGCGCGGAAGCCGCCGTCTTTCGTGGTTAGTAAGCAAGAATAATTCTGGAAATTTAGATGTCTTTCCATTAGAACAACGCTTGAACAAAAATGGCAAATGGAGCAAGGGGCGTAAATTTACCGCCTTTCGAAATCAGAATTACTGTCAGCTGACCTATACAAATGATTCTTTAATGCAGGATTTTCAACTTTCGCCACAAGACAAGTATGTTTGCACCCTATTGCGAAATGCGACAGAACAACTGGATGCCGACACCATTTCCGAGTGGGAAGCACGGGGTGCCATTTTTCAGGCACTTTTGGGACATCCGCGGGTATTGCTAGATGGCCCCACACTGCGTCCACTCGTATGCAGTATTGCGCAGCCGTACATAAACATTCGCAAGACCGAGCACTACCTGGCAGTTCAGTTATGCCCTGTTCCTTTTGATAATGAGGGCGTAATTGTAAGACATGAATTTATTAACATGGTTAATATTTATTTATTTGATGATGAGCACATGCGTTTACGTCATGTTTTAGGCAAAGAATTTCGGCTGCCGCTAACTGCTCGTGATGAGATGATTGCGATTTTAAGTCGGCTTTGTCAGCGTTATCCGATTTTATCGGAGATGTCCCTGGATTTCAGTAATATTCCAGCTGAGGTTGCAGACAGCAAGCCGCACATTCGTTTAATACCGGATGGTCCGGGGCTGCGCGTCGAGATTTGTATTCATGCATTTCCTGGAAAAACCGAGATGTTTCCACCGGGAAGCGGTCCATGTGAAATGATCATACATAACGGCCAAGAATCTCAGCGACTTATTCGTGATTTTGATTTAGAGACAAAGCGAGCCGAGGCTGTGGTATCTGAAAACAGCATATTAGCGACCAGTGAGCCAGAAAAGCCATGGCAGTGGTTTATTGACACGTCCTATTTATGTTATGAGCTCACCGTTCAACTGCATCGGGTTCTGGATCACTGCACCGTAGAATGGCCGGAAAACAAGAAATTTTGCAGCAGTCGCAGCATAGGATTAAACAGTGTTTCGCTTCGTACAACGAGTTATAAAGATTGGTTTTCTTTAGAGGGGACGGTAGAACTTGATGAAAATCAGACCATTACTTTACAGGAATTATTAGTAAAAAGTCATGAGAGCAAGAATCGTTTTATCACGCTGGATGACGGGCAAGTGATTGCATTAAGTGAGGCTTTTCGGACTCGGCTTGATGATTTGCATCGCCTTGGTGAATTCAAGGAAGACGGCTTTTGCCTGCATCAGTTTTTATATCCGCTGTTTGGTAGTCTTCTGGATGATTTTGGCAAAGTGGAGCAGAGCGAAGAATGGCTAGAACAGCGTAAAGAGCTTGACCAGAGAATGTCGATGGTGCCGGAAGTTTCCAAAGATTTAAAGGCGGATTTAAGGCAATATCAGCGTGAGGGTTATACCTGGCTATCGCGTTTAGATGCTCTTGGCACGGGGGCGTGTTTAGCCGATGATATGGGTCTTGGTAAAACGATACAAGTTATTGCGCTGATGCTTGACAAAGCAGATGAGGGCGCCAGCTTAGTCATTGCTCCGACATCTGTTTGTGCGAATTGGGAGCATGAATTAGCGGTTTTCGCCCCGAGTTTACATGTCACGATATTTGGTCCTGGTGATCGTGCGGAGATGCTGGCTTCGATGAGTGCCGGCGATGTTTTGATTTGCAGTTATGGTCTTTTACAAAGCACGAATTCAGCCTTCAAGAATATACAGTGGCGCATTGCAGTTTTAGATGAAGCGCAGGCAATTAAGAATTATAATGCCAAGCGTTCGCAAGCGGCGCTACAGATTAATGCGAAGTTCCGTGTCGCGACAACGGGTACCCCCGTCGAAAATAATTTGAATGAAATTTGGTCCATTTTTCGTTTTATCAATCCGTTTTTACTTGGCACGCGGGATCAATTTCAGCAGCGTTTTGCCATTCCAATTGAGCGCGGCAATGACAAAGAGGCGTCCGATCGCTTAAATGCGTTACTGCATCCCTTCTTACTGCGTCGTTGCAAAGAGCAAGTACTGAAAGAATTGCCGCCGAAGACTGAGATCAACTTTGATGTTGAGCTTTCAGATCCAGAGCGTGAATTCTATAATACACTGCGGAAGAATATACTTAATGATTTAGAAAGTAGCGAAAATCCGAAAGGCCGTATGCGGATACGCGTTTTAGCCGGCATAACGCGGTTGCGTTTAGCGACATGCCATCCGAGTCTTGTTTCCGGCGGTGAAAACATCGTGGGATCAAAACTTGAGGCCTTTTTAGATTTAATCCAGAATATCTTGGCGGGCGGGCATAAAGCATTGGTCTTCAGTCAATTTGTGAAATTTCTAACAGTGGTTCGTCATGCGATGGAAGCCAAGGGCATCCAGTACGAATATTTGGACGGGAGTATGAGTCCGAAAGATCGTCAGGCGTCGGTTGAGAATTTCCAAGCCGGGAAAGTTCCGACATTCCTGATAAGTCTAAAGGCTGGTGGCTTAGGGCTGAATTTAACGGAGGCCGATTATGTAATCCACCTGGATTCATGGTGGAATCCAGCCGTTGGCAAACAGGCATCGGATCGTGCGCATCGGTTAGGTCAGGATAAGCCAGTGACCATTTATCACTTGAATGCTAAAAACACGATTGAGGATAAGATTCAGGCGCTGCATAAGTGGAAGCGTGATTTGGCAGATCAATTACTCGCGGGCAATGATACGCTAGAGACTCTCAGTGTAGATGACTTGCTGTCTTTACTAAAGGAATACTGACCCCAAATTTCAGTTAGAAGATGAGAGACCGCAGTTCTGTAAAAAGAGTCTGTATGAAAGATCCTTCCTTTTACGGGCAAAGCTGCAGTCTCGAAAAAGATACTTACAACTTAATAGGATGCTCTTTTCAGGGGGTACTCATTTTATATAAGCGGAGATTTTAATGACACTAATTGCTTTTGATTTTGATGGCGTGATCTGTGCGAGCGCATCGGAAACGGGTGCGAGTGCATGGCGCGGAGCCGCAAAAATATGGCCGAAAGAATTTAAAGACTGTCCGGAAGCCTCGCCTGAAAGGATTCAAAAATTTTGTCAGGTGCGCCCTGCTCTTGAAACGGGATACCAGGCAATTTTAATGGCTAAGATGATAAAAGACGGCTATCCGAAAGAAGACTTTCAGAATCACTTTCTGGACATTGCTCATAAAATGATGGCAGAACAACAACTGACCACTGAGATGCTGGCAAAATTATTTGGTGAAATGCGGGATCAGTGGATTGAGCATGATTTAGCCGGCTGGCTGAATGTGCACGACTTCTATCCCGGGGTCATTGATGCCTTTCAAAAGCTCGTCAAAAAGCACGACGTTGTCATTTTGACCACGAAGCAAGAACGATTCGTGAAGCTGCTGCTGGAAAACCAGGGTGTTGATTTTCCAAAAGAGCGCATTTACGGGCTCGAACGAAAGCGCAAGAAAGAAGACTGGCTGCTGCAATTTCAGAATGAGGGCAAAAAGGATATCCATTTTATCGAAGATCGGCTAGGGACGCTGCTTCGCGTTAAGGAAATTCCCGAATTATCTGGGGTTCATTTACATTATGCCGACTGGGGATACGGCACCGCTGCCGAGTTGGTGCAGGTCAAACAGGATGAGCGAATTTTGCTTTTAACCCTGAAACAATTAACATCACTTCACTTTTTGGATGAATAAATAATTTATTTTACATGTTAGAATCTCTTTATATTCGTAATTTTGCTTTAGTTTCTGAATTACAGCTTGATTTTTCAGAGGGGTTAACAATTATTACCGGTGAGACCGGATCTGGAAAATCACTGATTATTGGGGCTATTCAATTATTGATGGGCGGGCGGGCCTCTGCATTAAGTCTTCGAAAAGGCGAAAAAAACTGCGAAATATCCGGTGTTTTTCGCCTGGAAGACGCCTTTGCTAATTTGCAGAAAAAATTGGATGCAAAATTAGAAGAAGCCGGCATTCCCCCTTGTGAAGAACATCAGCTGCTACTAAAACGCACACTTTTTGAAAAAGGCAGCCGCGCCTTTATTAACGGGTCGGCAGTGACCATTGCAATCTTAAAAGAAATCGGTACTTTACTGGTCGACATACACGGCCCCCATGATAATCAGACGCTGTTGCAGACACACCGACAATTAGAACTGCTGGATTCTTATGCCGAAAATGCCCCGCTTCTGAAACAATGCCGCGAGGAATGGTGTGAACTGAAGTCCATTCAGAATGAAATTTGCAAGATCAATGAGGATCACTTGAATGCCGAAGAAGTGGCGTTATTAGAACACCAGTTTCAAGAAATTCGAAAGGCAGGAGTAAGTCCGGACGAAGAACAACAAGTGCTGGAACGCCATAAAATAGTCTCGTCGGCAAAAACATTGATGGAGTTGTCGCAGCAGTGCGCAGGGACATTATCCAATCATGAGGGCTCAATCGTCGATCAGCTAGCAGATTTAATGCGGCCGGCACGCGATATTGCGGATATCGATTCCGATACGGGGCAGCCACTGCTGGAACGCCTGGAAAACTTGTCCGAGATTATTTCAGAATTAGGCGAAGATTATGAGCGCTATACTCAAGATCTGGAACTCGACCCCGAAGAAATGCAAAAATTGGAAGACCGACTTGGAGAAATACAAAAACTGAAACGAAAATATGGCCCGACCATTGACGATGTCCTGCAAACCGCAGCAAGAATTGCGGATCGACTGAAACGAATAAACAGTCGGGATGATGTCTTAGCACAATGGAAGAAGCGCGAAAAAGAATATCAGACAAAAGTACAAGAAACAGCCCAAGAATTAACAAAGCGGCGAACCGAAGCATGCAAACCGCTGTCTGAAAAAATAAACAAGAAGCTCCGGGTGCTTGGCTTTTCAAAAGCCGTGTTTGAAGTGGACTGCAAAAAAGCTGAATTAGGTCCCGAGGGCTGCAATCACATCGAATTTATGTTTGCCCCAAATGTGGGTGAAGACTTACAGCCGCTACGGCAAATTGGTAGCAGCGGTGAAATTGCCCGAGTCATGCTGGCCATAAAGACGGTCTTGACCAGTGTCGATGACGTGCCAGTACTGATCTTTGATGAAATTGATGCAAATATCGGCGGGCGCGTCGCTGGTGAAGTCGGCAAAGAATTAGTCGCCGTTGCAAAGAGCCACCAAGTCTTCAGTATTACGCATTTACCGCGGATTGCGGCCGTTGGGAAGCAGCACTTGCAAGTTGAAAAATGGGTGGAGAATGGCCGCACTTTTACGCGGATGAAGCAGCTTCAAAAAGAGGAGCGTGTGGAAGAGTTGATTCGCATGCTGGGAGCGGATGCGAATTCAGAGACCGCGCGGAAGCACGCATTAGAGATGCTGGCGCTTACATTTTAATAAATCCGACAAGCGAGCAGTTGCAGGATGCATTATAGAAAGCGGCGACAAACAAATTCAATCTTTTAACGAGCAATAAACAATCAGCAGTGCACGTTCTTTGATTATGAGTTCGAAAGTTAGTAGTAAAAATGACATGCCGTCATTGATTTTAGACGAAATGCAATTACGTTTATTATGCAGGCGTAATTCAATAAAATAAAAAAGAGAGTAAGCGATATGATTTTTTTCAAAAAAGACAGCAATGATATTTCCATTGCTCCTATCGCTTCTATTATTTGCATTCCTGTGTATTTCTTATTCGCGGTGCTTTGTTTTTCGGGATGTGTGCCAGTCGATGATCACAAAGAATTATCGCACGCATATCAGGAAATTCAGCAGGGCGATTATTCTTCTGCAAAGATTCGCACGGAATTATGTTTACGCAATGACAATCACAATATTGAGGCCTTACTGTTAAATTCTCTTTGTCAGCTAAAAAGTCCATCGGGTGTTTTAGGGATATCGAAAGCGCTGTTTAATTTAGAAAAGGCCACATCGCTTGCTCCGCAACGCTATGACACATGGTATTATTTAGGCTGGGGAAAAGTGCAGTGTAAAAAATATCGGGAAGCGCTTCCGGCCTTAGAGAAGGCTCTAAAATTACTCCCCCCCGGAAATAAGCGCCGCGAGGATATTCTTCTTCTGATTGTGCGCTGCTGCATAAAGAATAATTTATACACAAAAGGCTTCCAATATTTACAGCCGCTGCGATGTCTTGAACAATATGCCAGCGATCCCAATTTTTATAATATCACGGCCATCTTAGCCTTAAAACGCGGCGATGAGCATACCGCCGTCAGTCATTTTATTCAGGCCCTGAAAAAGGATCCGTCAAACGCGACGGTACTACAGAACATCGCGGTCTATTTTGATATATACAAAGCAAAACAGCTTGTCGCGCGGGATTATTATATTCGAACCATAGCCGCATTGGGAGACCGCGATATCAATCGCCGACTATTGATCCAAAAACGACTCGGTTATCTTGCCGAGTATCTGAGGGGTAAATAGCAGATGGGGCGTTATATTCCAGATGATATTTTAGAAGAAATTCGTGATAAAGCGGACATTGTTGAGGTCGTTGGCAGTTATATCTCGCTGAAGAAGCGCGGCTCGGATTATTGGGGATGCTGCCCCTTTCATCATGAAAAGACGCCGTCTTTTAAGGTCAGCAATCAACCGCCAGTTTACTATTGTTTCGGCTGTAAAAAAAGCGGGAATGTCTTTCATTTCGTTCAGGAAATGGAAAATACAGACTTCCCCGGCGCCTGTGAATTTTTGGCAAAACGCTACAGCATTGCGATTCCCGAAACCGGAACCGGCAATGCAGCAACCGCAGCACGAAAGAAAAAATTCAAACAAGACGGATTCGAATTATTAAATGCGGCAGCGATCTGGTACCAGCAAATTTTAAAAACAGACCCCCGGGCTGACGCAGCACGACAATATCTAGCTTCACGCGGCATGGATCCCGCGTCGGCTGAAAAATTCGGGTTGGGGTTCTCGCTGGATTCATGGGATGAATTTTATAAATGGGGCATTGCTCAGGGCGTGAATCAGGATTTAATGCTCACCACTGGGATGCTAACCCAAAAAACAGAGGATCCAGATCGAGTTTATGATCGATTCCGGGGGCGCCTGATGTTTCCCATAAAAGATGTACTGGGTCGCGTGGTGGGCTTTAGCGCCCGCATCCTTGATAAAGATGCAAAAGCAGCAAAGTATGTGAATAGCCCCGAGTCTGCTTTTTTCCATAAGGGCGAAATTCTCTACGGATTGAATATCGCACGCACCGCGCTGAAAGAGCATGCAGCGCTTGTGTGTGAAGGCCAGATGGATGTTATTGCCTGTCATCGTGCGGGACTCGCTTGGGCTGTGGCTGCACAAGGAACAGCATTTACAGAAATGCACGCAAAGCTATTAAAAAAGTCAACCAACAAAGTGCAATTGGCTTTTGACGGCGATACTGCTGGGATGAAAGCCACCCTTCGAACCATCGAGATATTATATCTTCAAGGCATTGAAGTTACCATCACCCAAATTCCAGATGGCGAGGATCCCGATAGTATTTTCCGAGCCGGCGGCGGGCCGGCCCTACAGCAAATTATGGCCTTTTCCGAGGATGCTGTTCCGTATATATATAAGTGGTCCTGTGAAAAATATGACGCGGCAAGTCCCGAAGGCAAGAGCCAGATTGTAGAGCAAGTGATGCGTGTTATCGGCTCTATTCAGGATGAAGTCATTCGGGTTGCGCATGTGCAGTGGCTTGCCAAAGAGATGAAGCTGCCGGAAGAAACGCTTCTTCGCAGCTTAAAAGCATATCTAAAAACCATTGAACAGCAAAAAGAAAACCAAGAGCGATATATCGATATCGAGCGGAGTCGGCAAAATCATACCGACAATACACCCATTTCCCCGCCGGGATTTTTTATGGAATTGCCGGAGACTCAACAGGATAAAATAACACCGGTAATCATCAGCCTTTTAGATTTAATGGTGCATTATCAGGAGATTGCCGCGTTAATTGTAAAAAGCAATATTGCGCCGCTTCTGCCGGATTTACCGATTGCAGCGGCTCTGAATTTTGCGTTAGCATCTGTGGAAAATGGCGAATGGGAGGTCCTATTGGAGGATTTGGCAGATAGTAATTTTGTGACGATTCCTGGGGTGGGTCAAGTGTTAAATGATTCCCACTTTTTACAGTTAAATCCTGCAGAAAAGGGATTGGACAAACAACACCAGACCATCCGACAAAATCTTTTGCAGCGCGCCGTGCGGGATTGTGTTAATAAACTAACGCTCGTACATCTCAATAAACAGTACCAGGAGATTTCAGAAAATCTCTCCCATTGTTCCAAAGAAGAACAGGATTCACTGCTTCGCAAGCTTTTTGCAATCACCAAGGAAAAAAATGCGCTTAAATAACAAAACATACCACCTGCCGCAGTAGGATGCAAATCTGAGATTTGGAGCCCCCCCCCCCAAAAAAAAGGATATTCATACCATGTCAAAAACAATTTATTCCTGGAACGTAAATGGGATTCGTGCGGCAGAAAAGAAAGGCCTCGCAGACTGGATTGCCAAAAGCGGCGCGTATTGTGTCGCACTGCAGGAAAC
>Ga0172377_10008393_pt1 | contig 10599 bp, 8 predicted proteins | sample Pumphouse3metaG_FD_119749 | JGI IMG/M metagenome (GOLD analysis project Ga0172377, IMG submission 119749) | Leachate microbial communities from a municipal landfill in Southern Ontario, Canada - Pumphouse #3 metaG | ecosystem: Engineered > Solid waste > Landfill > Unclassified | place: Canada... | reverse complement strand
CGCGGTCATAAAACATTGGGGTTTAAGTGGTATGCCAAGTGCATCGCTCGCTGGCAAGGTTCTTATCGGTTGATAGGTTCGCAGCTCCGAAATCCCCAACGTTTCATACCGCCGACCGTTGTGGGTAATGCAAAAAGAGACACTTCCAAACTTTTAGATATAATGAAAGAAGAAAAAAATGAAATAGTAGAGAGTACTTTTAAGATGGTTCAGAACTTTCTTAAAAATCCCCCATTAATTGTTTGGGGGTCAGGAGCTACTGTTTCATTTGGAATACCTAGTATGGGGGCTTTAAACGAGAGACTAAAAAAAGAAATTAGTGATTTTGACATAGCTAATGATAATTTAGAAATAGAATTAGGTAAAGAAAAGTATCAAGACAAAATTCCTGAAATAAAGAAGGTTATATGGCATGAAATAAATGAAGCTGATAAATTAGTTTTAGAAAGATTAACAACAAACAATTCAAGAGATTTTAATGGAATTAAGCTTTTAATTCAAAAATTTATTGAGGTTCATCCGCAGGTATTAAATATTGTAACTACTAATTATGATAGGGTTTTGGAGTATACCATGTCGTATTATGATATTTTATTTACAGATGGTTTTTACGGAAAAGTATTATCTTCTTTCAATGAAAATTTATTCCAAACAAAAAATGTTGTTAATCTCATTAAGGTACATGGTTCGTTGAATTGGTTTAATATCAACGGTGAGATTAGATATGTTAATTCATGTTTTGACAATTATACACCTCAAATAATTGCTCCAGGTAAGAGCAAGTATCAGGAAGCATACAATAGTCCGTATCGCGAGTTAATCCAAAATGCTGACAGTGCTATTAAAGAAGCTTCTAGTTTTTTAGTTATTGGATTTGGTTTTAATGATGAACATTTAACCCCAAGAATAAAGACCCAAATAAAAAAGGGAATTCCAATAGTGTTAATTACAAAAAAAATAACTGATAGTGCTTATACAGAATTAAGAGGGGCAGAAAGATACATCCTATTTGAAGAAAATTCAGCAGGACAAACAAATGTTATTTATAAATCAAACAATTCAGAAATTGAGCAATCCATAGTCTTAGCTGGTGATTTCTGGCAATTGTCTAAATTCATGGAGATATTATAAAATGAGTACAGAAATTCTAATTGGGAAAGTCCAGAGTGTTGATACCGGAAATATCTCTGTGAAAGTTGATAGAGAGGAACTTCTTAATAGTGTGCAAATTAATCAAATTGTACAAATCCGCTCAACAAAAACAGGTGAGAAAATCATAGGTTTGATTTCAAAAATAATGAGAAAGGCAGTTTCTGAAAAAATTGAAGGAAATGATGAGCCTGATACAATAATTGAGAATGTTATTCGAATTAATTTAGTTGGCACATTACTCCTAAAAAGCGGTACAGACATTAATGTTTTCAAAAGAACACTTAATACAGTTCCGAGTATTAATGCGGATTGTTTTTTACTTCAAGGTTCTGAACTTTCAAATTTTATGAGTATAATATCTTCTAACACTCAAAATCCTTTAACTATTGGAAAGTATTCTATATCAGAAGAGTCAAATGCAAATTTAGACGGCAATAAATTTTTTCAAAGACATGCAGTAATTGTCGGAGGAACTGGCTCTGGAAAATCATGGACGGTTGCCAATATTTTGGAGAAAGCAACCAAACTGAAATCCATTAATTGTTTGGTTTTTGACTTACATGGTGAATACAAACCTTTAAAGGAATTAGGAAATACAACTTTATTAAAAATTGCAGGACCTTCAGATAAACCCAACGATGAGAATATTATTTTCTTACCTTATTGGCTTCTCTCATACGAGGAAATGGAATCATTACTATTAGACAGGAGTGATAGTAACGCGCCAAATCAATCACGAACCTTATTTGATTTAATAATCGAAAATAAGAGGGAAATTTTAGTAAAGGAAGGGAAAAGTGATGTTTTAGAAAATTTTACAGTTGAAAGTCCTATTCCATATAAAATTCAAAATGTACTATCCGCTCTTGAGGATTTGGATACTGAAATGGTCCAAGGTAGTCGTGGCGATAAACAAGGTCCATTATATGCAAAACTTACTCGTTTTATACAAAGGCTTAAAAGTAAACAATCTGACAAACGTTTGAATTTTCTTTTTAATTCTGATGAATCCTTGCTTAAATATGATTGGTTCCTCTCTTTAGCTAATAAATTAATCGATTTTGGTAATGAAAAGGGGTTAAAAATAATTGACTATTCAGAAGTTCCATCTGATATATTACCATTGATAACGGGATTAATCGGACGTTTAGTTTTTTCACTTCAACAATGGATGGAAGTTGATAAAAGGCATCCAATTGCCTTGTTTTGCGATGAAGCCCACTTATATATTCCTGCAAGCATAAAAGGAGGAATGGAAGAAAAAGGGTTAGCAAATTTTGAGCGAATTGCAAAAGAGGGTAGAAAGTACGGTGTTTCATTAGTTGTAATTAGCCAAAGACCCTCTGATGTAAATAAAACAATATTGAGTCAATGCGGAAATTTTGTGGCAATGCGTTTGACAAATCCAGATGACCAAAATGTAATCAAACGACTTTTTCCTGACAATTTAGGTGATTTCTCAGATATGCTTCCAATTCTAGACATTGGAGAAGGGCTTATTGTTGGAGACGCATCCTTGCTCCCAAGCCGTGTTGTAATAGATAAACCCTCGATTAAACCTAATAGTGCTACGATTGATTTTTGGGATGAATGGGAAAAAACTAAAGAAATGAGAGGCATTGAACAAGCTGTTGAAGCATTAAGAAAACAACAAAAATGAGCACTTGGAAAAATAAATCTGCATATAATCATTTAACCTAATATCCGTAAAATTATGTATCTATTTTTTGACACTGAAACAACAGGGTTACCTCGAAACTGGAAAGCTCCGGTAACAGATTTGAATAATTGGCCACGTATGGTTCAAATAGCATGGATTTTATGCGATGTTAAAGGTAATCGTATTGAGTCAGACGATTTTATCATTAAACCTGAAAACTTTGTAATTCCACTTGATGCATCAAGAGTGCATGGCATTTCTACTGAGAAAGCTATTAGAGAAGGTGCTCCACTTGAAACTGTTTTAAAAAAATTTAATGAACTTGTTGAACAAGCTGACTACGTTGTTGCTCATAATATAAGTTTTGATGAGAAGATTTTAGGCGCAGAACTAATAAGAAAAAGAATACAAAGTGATTTTGATAGAAAAAGAAAACTTTGTACAATGCAATCATCCACTAATTATTGCAAACTTTCAGGCCCATATGGTTATAAATGGCCAAAATTATCGGAATTACATATAAAATTATTTGGGGTTGACTTTGAGGAAGCTCATGATGCCTCGGTAGATATTAATGCCACCGAAAAATGTTTTTGGGAAATGAGAAAAAGAGGATTAATATAATGAACATACCCACAACATCGTATATATAACATTTGGCGGTCAGTTGGTTACCGAGCGTTTCAGCTCGTATCAAAAGTAGTTGTAACTTGACAAGAAAGAGCTTCGAAATGCCAAACGTTTCATATACGTAACCGTTACCAACAAGCCTAAAAAACGACTGCGGTAATTTTGCAGTGAGAAAAAAGAAAAATGAAACAGCCGACCCACAAAACAGCACATTCGCAAGCTCCGACACACAAGCCAAAGCTTCAGCTTGCAAAAGAGCTGTTTTTTTGCTTACCGACCGAAAAAAAACGATACTACGACATGGATTGGCTGACATGGATATTAGTTTTGAGAATTATAAGGTAAGCCGAAAACTTTATAGAGTAGGCAAAAAATATAAAACATAAAATTATGGCAAGTTATTGTTGGAAAATTAAAGCATTAAAAAGTAATGGCCCGATTGCACAAGGCATGGAGGTTGAAGTAATCAAAAAAAATACAACTGGAGCACCATCAGGAAATGAAATTCGTGATGCATTCTCTGCGAAGTACAGTATTAAAGCTCCTACTGGTATTTATGGAAATAAAAGTATGTTTGAAATAATCAAGCCTTAAATGCAAGATTGTTTTACAGCAATAGATTTTGAAACTGCCCAAGGTTATCGTTGGAGCATCTGTCAGGTTGGTCTTGTTCGGGTTGAACACGGAAAAATAATTGATGAAATCAATTTATTAGTAAAACCACCTGATAATTATTACTGGGATAAATTCATTGACATTCATGGTATAACGCCAGAAGATACTGCCAACGCCCCGACCTTCGATAAAATTTGGCACAAAATAGAATCTTTCATAAAGAATCAAACCGTTGTTGCACACAACGGTTTGTCTTTTGATTTTCCAGTACTGGAAAAGACACTTGAATATTATGGAATGAATGCTCCAATTTATGAAAAGTGTTGTACTTACAGGATTTTTAAAGACAATTTGGCTTCATTGTGTCAGAATTATTCCATTCCCTTAAATCATCACGATGCTTTAAGCGATGCAAGGGCTTGTGCAACACTGTACCAAATACATTTACAAAAAACAATAAGATTATGAGTTGTTTAACTGAAAAAACAATAGGTGAACTTTTAGATTATAAATTTTTTATCCCATCATATCAACGGGGATATCGTTGGTCAGAAAGACAAATAGAAGATTTATTGGAGGATATTAATGCTTTTATACCTACTCAGATTGAAAAAACCGATAAAAAAACATGGTATTGTTTACAACCTGTAGTTGTTAAAGAATGTGATGAGAGGACTAAAATCGAAAATGATTTACAAGGTACATGGTATGAAATAATTGATGGACAACAACGATTAACATCAATTTTTCTTATTATTCATTATGCTAATGAAATGTGGGTTGGAAAACAAAAAGTTCCTGAATTTCAGATAAATTATGAAACAAGAGAAAGTAGTTTTCTATTTCTTAAACAACAAAAAATTAATGAATTAAAGGACGAAGCAGATATAGATTATGCAAATATTGACTATTATCATATCAGTAAAGCATATAATAAAATACACAATTGGGTTATAAATTTTAAAAACACATACCACAAAGATTTTGACAACAATGATTTTCAATCGAAACTGAAATCATATTCAAAAGTTATTTGGTACGAGATTGAAGCTGAAAAGGACGCAATTGAAATTTTTACTCGTATTAATATGGGTAAAATCCCGCTGACTAATGCTGAATTAATCAAAGCCCTATTTTTAAACAGTTCGAATTTTCCAAACTCCGAATTAGAAGAAATAAGGCTTAGACAATTGGAAATAGCTTCTGAATGGGATAGAATAGAATATTCATTGCAAAATGAAGAACTCTGGTATTTTATAAACAACTCAGATAATGAATTGCCAACACGTATCGAGCATATTTTCAATATCATGAAGAATATTGAAGGCATTCAAAATGGCAATGACCAATATTCAACTTTTCGTTTCTTTTCAGAAAAATTTAAATCGAATACAAAAGATGAAATTGACAATAACTGGAAAGAAATTAAAAGAATTTTTCAAACTATTGAAGAATGGTTTTTAGACCGAGAATTGTATCACAAGGTTGGTTTTCTAATTACTTCAGGTGAAAAAATAACTGATTTGCTTATTGATGTAAAAAGCAGACAAAAAAATGATTTTAAAAAGTTACTCGATTCAAAAATTACCGAAAAAATAAAATGCGATAATTTGGAAGGATTAGAGTATGGAGATGGAAGAATAAAAAACATACTACTTCTTCATAACATACAGACAATGTTGTCAAACAAAAATGAGACAAGCAGATTTCCCTTTGACAGGTTTAAAAAAGAAAACTGGGATATTGAACATATTCATGCAATTGCAACGGAAATGCCGAAAAACAAACAACACCGAATTGACTGGCTAAATAATTCCAAAGAATATATCAATGAGGATGAAAAGCTAACTTCTTCAATATCTGATTTTGTGATTTCATATGACGAAAAAATAAAAGAAAATCCGGAAAGTTTTGATGAGTTAGCGAATCGTGTTTTAGAGTATTATTCGAAGAAAAGTAATATTGAAACGGACATTAACGATTTATCAAATTTGGTATTATTAGATTCAGGAACTAATAGAAGTTATAAGAATGCTGTTTTCCCTGCCAAAAGGAAAACTATTATTAATAAGGAAAAAGAAGGAACTTTTATACCTGTCTGCACAAAGAATGTGTTTTTAAAATATTACACACCAGACCTTGAGCAAATGACTTTTTGGGATGAAAATGATAGGACTGCATACTTGGAAGTCATTAAAAGTGTTGTTTATAGTTTTAACAAATAGTTTCCATGAAAATTGAAAGAATAAATAAAATTGCAAATTACATGAAAGATATAGAAGGTAAAATAGTTGTGAATAAACTATTAGAACGTTTAAACTCAATTTCATTTTGGGAACTTTTATCAGAATGTACTAAAATTGAGATACCAATTATTCAACGTGATTATGCACAAGGAAGAGATAATGAAAAAACCAACAAAATCAGAAATGTATTTTTGGATAGCCTAATAAAAGCAATTGAATCAGAGAATGAATCTCTCGAACTTGATTTTGTCTACGGCGATATTAATAATGGAATTTTTCAGCCTCTTGATGGTCAACAGAGATTGACAACTTTGTATTTGCTTTATTGGTACTTTGCATATAAGACAGGAAACTTATCAGGAAATAAAAATAATTTCAAAAAATTCACCTACGAAACAAGAATTTCGTCAAGAGAATTTTGCAACGAACTTATTGAAAAAGGTGAAAAATTAGGGGACGGTGAAACCTTAATTGAAAAAATCACCGATGCTTCATGGTTTTTCATGTCTTGGAAAAAAGACCCTACAATAAAGGCTATGTTGGTTATGCTGAATAGCATTGAATTCAAATTAAATGGCAAGAGCCAAGAAGAACTTACTAAAGAATGGCATAAACTAATATCAGAAAATCCACCCATTACTTTCCATTTTAAACAGCTTAATGATATTGGGCTTACTGATGACCTTTATATAAAAATGAATGCAAGAGGAAAAGCTCTTACTGATTTTGAAAATTTCAAAGCACGTTTTGAGAAACATATAAAGGAAAACGAATTTGAGAAAGACCTCTCATTAACAGAAGCAAATAAAGAACAGTGGAAAGAGTTAACAGAAAAAACATTTTCTCATAGAATTGATACTGTTTGGACTGATTTGTTTTGGAAACACAGGGGCGACGACAATTTGGTCGATAATGAATTTGTGAAATTTATTGCAGGGATTGCTATAAATTCATATGCTGAAAACCAAGAAATATTTAAAAGCAAAGATGAAGATAAATTAACACGAAAGATTCTTGAAGAAAAGAAAGAAAAAAATATCACGGATGAAGCTGTAAAAAGAGAACGGATTGAACGTAGAATCACGTTGCTTTTTAACAATCCAAATGAAATTACACCTGAAGATTTTCCATCAAAAACATCCTTTGAATATTTGAAAAGTTGTTTTGATATATATTCTCATAAAGAATTAAAATATGATGAACTAAAACCTGAAGAATTAATATTGTGGGATTTCCTTGAAATAAAAACGGTTAAAATCAACAGTGAACAAGAACTTGACAATAATTTATTCCTCGATTTAGTAAAAGAAGCAAAGACTGAATACAAGCAGAGAGTTTTATTTTATGCACAAACACAATTTTTATTAAAAGTAAAAACCTTCAATTCTAAATCCTTTGCAGAATGGATGCGTGTAGTTAGAAATATTGTTCAGAATGCTACAATTGACAGTGCTGGTGCATATATCGGTGCAATTGGATTAATAAATGAATTATCATCTGGTTGTACTGATGTTTACAATTTTTTAAATAAGAATTCAATTAAATCAGGCTTTGCTTCAAATCAAGTGAGCGAAGAAATTTTAAAATCATCAATTATTACGACCGATGAAAAAAACAAGGAGGTTATCTTTTTAACAGAAGATACGAATTTCTTTAAAGGTCGAATTTTATTTGGTTTGTTTTGCATAGACTTCGAAAATAGCAACGATAGTTTTAAATATGATTCATGTAACTCACTTTACAAAGTGGTTTGCGAACATCTTAACTCAAATGATTTTTCAAATAAGTTTAGAAGTGCATTACTGACTGTTCGCAATAATGATTTTTATAATTATTGGGGAACATGGAGTTATGGAACAGACTCGCATAAAAGATGTTTTATTGAAAATATTGCAGATTTAAAAGGCAATTTCACAACAGGTTTTTATAAAGATTATTTAAAAGATTTATTGTTAAAACTTTTTGAGAAATCATTGGATGAGATTATTTCTGAATTTTCTTGTCCGCAAGATATGCCAAATTGGAAATGTGAAATTATCAAACAACCTCAATTGCTTGACAAGTATTGCCAATCCCATTATTTTGGTATCTCCAATGATAATAAAAGTTGTTTTTTGTATTACAATAAAAAACGACCAAGTAGCAGAAAAGAATGTAAAAAAATAGAGTAGAATAAAACTGCGACACATCTTGTCGCAGTTCAACCGTATCTTTGTATCAAAAGATTGAGATATGGAAAAAAATATTAAACTAAGAGTCTTGGACAGTATCGGAAAAATATACGAGGAATCGAAAGAATGTAAACTCGAAGAGTCCTTCTTTTCAAAAATGGATAATGAACTTTCATTTCTATCTGAATATTTCCGAACAACAAAAAGCCAAACATTTTTTATCTCACTTGTATTTGCGTTAAACTACAAAGGAGATACGGTTGATTTAAATGACCTGATTGAATATTTCGATTGTAATCCAATGAAGATTTTGGAATATAGCGATGACTTCAATTTTTTACATTCATCGGGAATCTTTGGTAAACAGAAATCAAGGCACAGAATGAAACTGGCAGGTGCAAACGACCAGTTTACGATTAATGAAAAAATATCAGAGGCAATATTGCAAAATGAACCAATGCCAGAAATTCATGAGGATAAAATTACTGATATTTTTGAATTACTTGAAAAGCTATACAATATTGGTGAACAGCGAGATGATGATGAAATTTCAACCAGAGAACTATTCAAGCAAACAAGGGAATTAATCTCAGTTAATCTGCATTTTCCATTAATCAATAAAATTGACCAGCTAAAGCTCAGTATAGATGATTCTTATTTGTATCTGTATTTAATTTGGAAAACAATTTCGGGTAGTGAATCAACTGATATTGGAAGAGCTTTAGAAGGCATTTATGATAACGCCACAAAACGGGTGAATTATATGCAGAAGTTTCTTTCTGGAGAAAACGCACTCATTAAAAATAACTTAATCGAAATTGTTGAAGCTCGTTTTTTTAATGACACTGAAATGAAATTGACGGATTCTTCCGATACTCTTTTAAAAGAGTGTGGCATAAATCTTTTTATGAATAAAAAGAAAAAGGAAAATGTTATTTCACCGCATGATATCCCTTTTCGGGAATTAATTTTTAGTGAATCAGAAATGGAACAGCTTTTCTTATTAAAAGATGTATTAAAAGATGTGAAATTTAAAGAAACACAAAAACGATTATCTGACAAAAATATACCGAAAGGAATTACTGCTTTATTGCATGGTGAACCGGGAACCGGTAAAACAGAAATTGTTAAACAACTTGCCAAAGAAACCGGCAGAGAATTGATGAATGTTGAAATCAGCCAGTCAAAATCAATGTGGTTTGGTGAAAGTGAGAAAATTATAAAGCGGATATTCACAGATTATAAAACGTTCGCCAAGGAATGTGACCGAACACCAATATTACTTTTTAATGAAGCTGATGCAATTATTTCTAAAAGACGTGAAATTGGTAATTCAAGTGTTGGTCAAACTGAAAATACAATACAGAACATAATTTTGGAAGAATTAGAGAATTTCGAGGGTATTTTAATTGCTACCACAAATCTTGCAAATAATCTAGATTCTGCATTTGAGAGGCGGTTTTTGTTTAAAATCCGGTTTCAAAAACCGAGTATTTCTATAAGAGCTAAAATTTGGAAATCAAAATTATCCTTTTTAACATTACAAGATTGTAATATATTGGCGGAAAAGTATGACTTTTCGGGCGGTCAGATAGATAATGTTCTTCGAAAAAATGAAATACATGAAATAATTCATGGCGAAAAGGGTAATGTGAAAAAATTGATGGTATTTTGTTCGGAAGAAACGTTAGTAAATAATCGAGTAAAAATTGGGTTCTGTAAATCGTAATAGTTATGTCAAAGAGAGAATCAATCGCAAGATACAACTTGATTATAAAGAAGCTAAGAAAGCATCCTGCAAGTTTTGCCGAAATAGCTGACTATTTAGCTTTAGAATCAGATTTGCAGGAATATAATTTTAATGTTTCAAAACGGACATTTCAAAGAGATTTAGAAGATATTCGTTCGCTTTACAATATTGATATTCAGTTTGATTTTTCGAGAAAGGTTTATTTCCTTGACTTTGATGAGCAACCTGATGTTAACGAGCGGATTTTAGAGGCATTTGATACTTTTAATGCATTGAATTTGTCTGACAGATTATCAAATAATATTCATTTTGAAAAACGAAGACCTCAAGGCACAGAGAATTTATACGGTTTACTTCATGCAATTAAGAATCAGT
>Ga0172377_10008391_pt1 | contig 10601 bp, 6 predicted proteins | sample Pumphouse3metaG_FD_119749 | JGI IMG/M metagenome (GOLD analysis project Ga0172377, IMG submission 119749) | Leachate microbial communities from a municipal landfill in Southern Ontario, Canada - Pumphouse #3 metaG | ecosystem: Engineered > Solid waste > Landfill > Unclassified | place: Canada... | reverse complement strand
GTTCTCGTACGGACGAAAGGACTCTGGGGCAGTGAGTTCGGACGCGGAAAAGGATATCAGTTTTCATTCGCCGATTGTCTGAAAAAACATTTTTGGCAAGTCTTTACGAATTTATTCTTTTTTATGCCTAAACGTAATGTTGAAATTGAATTTGTGGAATGCCCCAAAGATTTTCCGAAAGGCGAGAGTAAAGATGTTATAAACCGCTATCTGGAAAAGTTCTATAATGTTGCCTGCACGCCGAATACGTATGTGCCATATCATTGGTACGAAATGGGCGGTACTCGGTATTTGCCGGAGCCCGAAGTCTGTAAGGTAAAAGAGGATGTGTCACGTATCCCAGACGAAGTCCGAGACGCGGTGTTTGATAAACTGCATGAATATACCAATAAAGTTATTATAAAAAATACAGATACTTTGGGAACCGATCTTTCGCTAGACAGTCTCGTGATTGCTGAGATTCACGCTTGGATTCAGGATCATTTCGGCGTGCAAGTCAATAGCCCCGAAACTCTGAAAACGGTCTCAAATCTATTAATCGCCGCAATCGGTGAAAGCAGCAGCGTTGAAATGCTGCGCCCTGTTCCACCGGAGTGGTTTATTCCCGATGACCCGGAAAAAGCAACTATTGTTGAGGGTAAAACAATTGCGGAATGTTTTTTGAATTTGGCTAAAACTCACCCGGATCGACCGGTTATCGCCGATCAAAATACCGGCGTTATGAGCTACCGAAAAATAATTCTCGCAATACTGGCACTGAAAGACGAAATCGAAAAAATACCCGAAGAACGCGTCGGAATTATTATGCCGGCATGCTGCATGTCGTCGGTCCTTTATTTGACAACGGTCTTTTCTGGGAAAATTCCAGTGATGATCAATTGGACTGTTGGAGCCCGGAACGTGATGCATTGCCTGAAAACAGCCGGAGTAAAACATATTTTGACGGCAAAAGTTGTCAAAGAACGCCTCGAAGGAAAGGGCACTGATTTTTCGGAATATGAAGATATGCTGATGTACTTAGAAGATATCGGCGCAAGCTTGAGCCTCCCCCATAAGCTGTGGGCTAAATTTCAGAGCCTGTTCTGCTGGAACGCGCTGCGGAAGGCGAAAATCTCAGATATCGGCGTGATCCTTTTTACGAGCGGCTCCGAGAGCTTCCCAAAAGCAGTGCCAATCCGCCATGAAGCAATGATCGAAAACCTGCGCCCCGCTATTGTGGTTGCTGAAATGCGACACGATGATGCGGCAATCGGGATGCTACCGCCATTCCATTCTTTTGGAATGCTGATGAATGTGGTGATGCCGTTTACAACATGCTTTCGAGTTGTCTATCATGCAAATCCGACGGAGGGAGCCATGATCTCGCGTTTAGCCGCTGCCTATAAAGCGACTCTAATTGTGGGAACACCAACGTTTATCGGAAATATCCTGCGGCATGCAACAGAAGACCAAATGGCGACGATGCGCTTGATGGTTACCGGCGCTGAAAAATGCCCCGACAGCGTGTTTGAACGAATGGGCGAAATTTGTCCGAAATGTGTGGTTTCAGAAGGATACGGCATTACGGAATGTGGACCGATTGTCAGCTTTTCGAATCCTACTCATAAGAGCTCTGGCAATCTGGGCGGTGTTCTGTCCTGTCACGAATGGATGCTTACCGATCCGGAGTGCAACCATAAAGTTTTGTCGGGCGAAATTGGAATGCTGCTGTTGCGTGGCGTGAGTGTTTTTCAAGGATATGCAAATCATGACAGCGCGGATCCATTTGTTGAATTTGATGGGAAAAAGTGGTACAAAACGGGCGATCTTGTGCGGGTGAATGATGCCGGAAAATTATTTTTCTGTGGGCGTCTAAAGCGTTTCATTAAGTTAGGCGGCGAGATGGTCTCCCTGCCAGCAATCGAAGAAGTTTTGCTGGCTGCGTATCCTGCAGGAGAAGATGCGGAAGGGCCGGTCTTGGCGGTTGAGGCTCTTGGAGATGAATTTAGCCCCATTGTCACTGTTTTTACGACGATTCCGTTGGAGATTGATGATGTTAATCAAAAGTTGCGTCAAGCCGGCATGGGGGCGATTAACTCTGTGCGTAAGATTGTCCCAGTCAATGAAATTCCTGTGTTTGCAACTGGGAAAACAAATTATCGAGAGATGAAGAAAATGGGAACGGCCGAAGAGCAGAAAAAACAAGTAGAAAAGGATTCTTAAATTTATAAATGCTGTCTTGCATAATCTTTTTTGATCAATTAAACTATGGAAAACACATTTTGTCAGGTTTTATAAATGCCCAGTACGAGTAAAAAGATTCTTATTATAGAAGAAACTTCAGAATTAGTAGAAGTTTTAAGACGACTATTACGCAGTTTGAACTACCGCGTGAAAGTAAGTTTAAGTATATCCGAATTACAAGAGCTGTTGGCCTCTTCGGGTTTGGATGCTATTTTTTGTGATATTGGGTTCTGGCGCTCTGAAAAAGAAGTGTTTGATATTATATCGGAAGCTGGAAAGAAGTGCATACCGGTTATTTTATTGGCTGATTACTCTGAGTTTGATGCGGTTGAAGCGGGGCTGAAGGCAGGTGCCTGCAGCTGGCTGAGCAAACCTTTGAAAGCGGAGCATGCCCTGAAAGCGCTGAATAATGCGCTGAATTCTAAATTGGCAAAGAATACTACTTCGACGCCGGAAGAAAAAGAAGTAAAATTGGCGCCTCCCCCCTCCGATGAAGTAACAAAACACTTCGGCTTCCTGATCGGTGAACATAAAACGATGCTCGAAGTCTATCGCCAAGTCCGAAAAGTGGCTGAAACGGATATTAGCGTGCTTGTCTATGGTGAAAGCGGTACCGGAAAAGAATTAATTGCACAATCGGTGCATAAACTCAGTAAACGCTCCCAAAAATCTTTCGTGGCTATTAATTGCTCCTCTATGCCAGAAAATTTATTGGAGTCTGAATTGTTCGGTCATGTGAAGGGCGCTTTTACTGGCGCGGTAAAGAATAAAGACGGGCTTTTTTTAGCAGCAAATGGCGGGACGCTGTTTTTGGATGAAGTCGGTTCGATACCATTAAATATGCAGCTCGTTTTGTTGCGTGCATTGCAGGAACATGAAATTCGCCCCGTTGGTGGTCTGGAAAATATTCCGGTGAATGTGCGAATTATTGCGGCTTCGAATGAGGACTTAAATGAGAAAATGGAGCGGGGACTTTTACGAAATGACCTTTTTTACCGTTTGTGCGGTTTTTCGGTTCGGTTGCCTCTCTTGAGGGATCGAAGGACGGATATTCCGCTGTTAATAAAATATTTTTTGGCTAAGGCTGCGAAAAAGAGCGTTTCTGAATATCGGATTTCCTATGATGCGATGGAGTTGTTATCGCATTATAATTGGCCCGGGAATGTTCGTGAACTGGAGAATGTAATTTTACGGGCAGAGGCTTTGGCAGACAATGGGCTCATTTTGCCGAAGGATTTGCCGATTGAAGTTACGGCACAAAAAAATAATACGGCTGTTGAACAAGTCCGTACAGAGGGCGAAATGGTGCCGCTCTTCCCAGAAAATGCTTCTGTTACGGGCTATAGCCTGAAGGCGTATTTAAAAATCTGTGAGCGGCATTATGTAAAGCAGGTCCTGAAAAGCTTTCACGGAGATAAAGAGGCTACCGCAAAATCGTTGGGTGTGAGTATGGCTACTTTTTACCGAAAGTTTGAGGAATAAAACATGAAATACGCTCTAAACGATCTTATTCTGTTTTCAATTCTATGGATGCTCAGCGGCTGCAGTTTAATGAATAGAACAGATACCGCGGTTTTTCAAATTGGCTTGCATGAATTTACAACTGAAAATGTATTAAAGTCCGGAATGGGAATTTATGCGTATGACGTTATGGGTAGTGAAAGCCATATTGTTAAGAAATTTGCCTTCCTGGACTCAAGACATATCATGTCCGGTAAATTGCTGCCATCATCAGACGGCAGTAGAAAATATGGACTGGCATTAACACCGACGGTGATGTATCGACTGGATATGCAGCGGTTGTCATGGGAGTTTCCAGGACGTAGTTATGCTGTTTTAGTGGATGGTTTTTATGTTGGGAAATCAAGTTTTTCAAAGAAGGTTGGGGAAGATGGCGTTATTGAGGTGGCTCCTTTGTGGGATAAATATAATGCCGAAAAAATAGTTGAGAATATTGACAAAAATTATGAATTGTATAATCGATAATTATTAATAAGGAAATAAAAGGGAAAAAAATGATTGAGAAATTAAGCTATGACGGCTTCAATAGTGACATGCTGCAACTATGTGAAAAGGTTGTCCAAAAACAGGGATTGGCAATATCACGTTTGACAGCAATTCTTCTAAAAGCTAAAAAAGATTGTTCAAAATGGGATAAGGATTCCCAAAAATCCTGGGATGATGCGGTGTCCGAAATCGCGCAGGCTTTTGAAAAAGACGAATTGACAGGGGAACAAAAAGAACTGCTGTTAGCTTTTCTGCATTGCGGTTTTGATAATCATACATTGCGTGAATTGTATGCCGGTTTGGCGCGCGATACATTTTCATTATATCACAATCCTATTGGTCTTACGGAAGCTATCGGCATTCGCGATCCCCAAACAACGGTTGTAACAATACAAAAACGCTGGGATGTGATGGCACAGATAAAAATGGGCGTTGCCTGTTTTGACAAAGCCTTTGGTTGCGGCGTGATTGTGGCAGTGGATGATCTCGCAAATGAAGTGACAATTCAAATGGCACGGAAACGAGTGATGAATCTTCAGAACTTTTTGGATAATGCCATTATTATAGAATCGGGTAGCCCGCTTTCTAATTTGTTAAATCATAAGGGAATCGGAAAATATGCAACGCCGGATGCTTTTGTGAAAACAATGCTGGAATGTCTTATCTCAGCACAAGATCTTCCGAAAAATATTATTAAAAAAATTGTTGTGCCAACTATTATGACCGAGGCTAATTATACCGCGATGATTGATGGAAAGGGTGTCCAGCTGACTGCTACTGGAAAAGATGGCGATGGGGCACAGGGTAAGGATGGTACCCGCTGGGATACAAGCCGAAGTATTGCTGAATTAGTGGACCGTTTGAAAGATACCTCGAATTTGGCTGTTGAAAATCCAAATCTCGATAATATTGAAGGTATTTTTGAAAATGCAAGTACCCGTGAAGATCAGGCTGATTTTTTTGCTCAGGCAGTTGCTATGATTGAAAAAGATGGTAATTTTTCAGTTCCGCTGATTAAAAAATTGGAGACTCTTGGAGCTGAAGCGCCCGTTTGGAATAATGATGCGCTGTTTTTAGAAGTCTCGGATAAGGTTCCAGGAAAACTAGCTCCCTTTTGGTTCCGAGTATCGTATGAAATTAAAGGAGTTGAATATTTACTAGATCGTACGATGCGCTTGCCTTATCGCTTGTGGTCCCACGTTGAAAAAGTTCTGAACCTTATCGAAAATGGAAAAATAATGCTGGCCGATCGCGTTTATACAGCGTTCGAAAATGGGAAAGTGAATGCGGATATCTATTTCTGGCTTTGGAAAAATGCCCCAGAAAGCGCGCAACGCACAAAATATATGTCGGATTCCTATCTATTGTTTAAGACGCTGCATGTTGAAGTACGGGGAAGCTATCTGAAGTCACAGCGGACACTGCATAAACTTTTAGTCGATGATGAAAAATTTCAGCGCACTGTTATGGATCAAGGGGATCCTGATGCGATTCGTTCCCTGGTGCGCTGTGTAAAGCATCAGCCACTGTTGGATGTCGGCGAATGCCAGGCACTGCTGGTGAAGATTGTTCGCTGTTATCCGGAATCCATTCGTGAAGTGGAAGAACGCGGCAAGGCGCCAGCGCGTAAAGCGGTTGGCAAAATCACGTCAATCTATAGCTACGAGGTCGCAAAACTTGAATTGGATGATATTATTAATGTCGAAATCCCTGAAAATGTGGCTGCTATTGAGCATGCGCGCGGATTGGGCGATTTACGGGAAAATTCGGAATTCAAGTTCGCAAAAGAACGCCAGGCTTTGCTGAATAAACAACGGAATGAACTGGAAACAAAACTAGGTGAAACACGTTCTACTAATTTCCGAAAAGCAAAAGTCCACGGCGTTATTATCCCCGGTAGTATGATCGAAGTGAAATATCTTAAAAATGATAAAAAAGAGACTTTCTATCTCTTGGGACGCATGGATGGCGTGCCAGAAGAAAATAAGATCTCTTATGAAACGCCGCTTGGTAAGGTGCTGATGGGGCATAAAGTCAATGATAAACTTGAAATGCCTTCCGGCGATCATGCCATGATACAAAAAGTCGAAAAACTTCCCGAAGAAATGCTGAAGCTTCTCGAATCTGTTCCAGTAAAAAAATAATTTGATTTTTTGAAAATAATCTTCTGCCCGTTCTTTTAAGCGGGAGAAGATTGAATATTCTTTTGCTCTTGTACTTGTTCTCTAGGCTGAAAAGAAGAATGCTTTATCTTTCTGATTTTCGACCGATAAGAACCGGTGAGAAATAGACAAAGAAATAGCGAGAGAATAATATCTATAAAAAATATAGTAAATCTAAAATGAATCCTCTGGAGTTTGTAAAAAAGGAAATAGGTGCGTAATGCTGCAAAAATTATCCTCGTTTGATCCACTTGAACGTCGCCAGGCTTTAGAAAAACAATCCGCAAAAGCATTGCTACAACAAGCGGGCTCTGAATTTAATATGCATATCCATTCGTTCTTTTCGTATAATGGAGAAGGATGGTCACCAAGTCGAATTGCTTACGAAATGAAGAACCGCGGCATGTATGCCGCCGCACTGTGTGATTTCGATGTTTTGCAGGGGATGGATGAATTTTTGAGCGCAGGCGATTTGCTGCAGTTGCGTACGGCTGTTGCGATGGAAAGCCGTGTCTATTTTAAAGAATATGTGTCTGATGAGATTAATTCTCCAGGAGAACCTGGCGTATTCTATTTTATGGGGATGGGCTTCGTAAAAGCACCGCCTCAAAATAGCGCAGCGGAAAAAACGCTTGCCGCGCTGTTAGAATTGTCGCATGAACGTAACCGGGAATTGATCCAGCGAATAAATGCCTGCTTGCCGGATTTTTCGCTGGATTATGATGCGGATGTATTGCCGCTGACGCCGCAAAAGAATGCGACGGAACGTCATATTGTGCGCGCTTATTACGATAAAGCGATGGCACAGTTTGGGGAGAGTGGCGCGGCCACATTCTGGTCCCAAATTTTCAAGGATGATTCTGTGGATATGAAATTACTGATTACGCAGGTGAATCCATGTAACGATTTCCTGCGGAAGAAATTAATGAAACGCGGCGGTCTGGGCTATAAAGTGCCGTCACCGGCTGATTTTCCTGTGTTGGATACGGTTATTAAGATGATACTGGATTGTCGCGCAATTCCGATGAGCGCGTGGCTGGATGGAAGTCTGCCCGGCGAGATGGACCCGCAAAAACAATTGGAATGCCTGGTATCAAAAGGCGTAGAAGCCGTTAATATTATTCCAGATCGTAATTGGAATTTTAAAGATCCACAAGTAAAAGCAGAAAAAATAGCGGCTCTAAATAAATATATCGATGCCGCTAAAAAATTGGATATGCCAATTAATATAGGCACGGAAGCGAATAAACCGGGACAAATTCTGGTGGATGATTTTTCTTCCGATGCGTTAAAACCACACGCGGCTGTTTTTCTGGAGGGCGCGCAAATTATGATAGGGCATACTAGAATGCTGCGCTGGGGAAACTTTTCACTGACGGATAAATCGGGATTTCAGAACAAAAAGACTCGTAATAAATTTTTTGCTGCCGTGGGGGCTCTTCCGGCACCACAGCCTTATATATTAAAAAAATTGCAGGCAATGTGTTCGGAACAAGCGTATTCTTATATGGTAGATAGCGCAAATAAAGAAACATGGCAATAGCGGTATTTGTGTAGCTGGAAGGATGTTCCACTACTGTGTTTTCTATTCCATATTATTGTCTTAACTTGGAAAAAAAGAACAACGAAATTGTTATAAAAAAGACGCACTTTTGTGCGCCTTTTTTATAGCTTAAATAGGATGCTGTTTTGGAAACGAGCACAAAGAGACGCACTTCCGTGCGTCTCTCTTCCCGTTAGATGTCGTTTGTCCGTTGGAACAACGCCTGATGACGGAGTTCCACTTTCATCTTGAATAGATTCATCTGTAGCTGCAGGCTGTGCTTCAGTTTGCCGATATCCGTCTTTTCAGGAACCTGTATCAAAAACATCATGATATAATTATTATCCGAAATGGATGTTGTTAAATCAATAATATTGATATTGCGTTCCCGCAGGTGTGCTGTAGCAGCAGCAACGAGTCCGATATTGTCAGGGCCGGATGCTGTTAATATGTACTGATTCTCCGGTTGTGGAATGCATTCTTCGGATTGTAGACTGGGCTGATATGCCGTCATCCTGATATTGGCGCCCGATAATTCTTCGACGGATTCCAAGGCGTCTAAAATTTCCTTTTCAGAATAATGATCCGGAAAAGCCGCAATAAGCATCATTGTAAAATAATGATGCATGACGGTCTGACTTATGTTTTTTAAAGTTCCTTTTAATTCAGCCGTTTTTTGTGAAATGCCGGCAACAATGCCAACACGATCTTTTGCCATTATAGCTATAACGTAGTCCTTGGACATGATTCTCTTTTCTGTTAACGTTTTTTGATTATTTTGCGATCAATATCAATAAGGGTATCAATCCATGAAGCGCCGGAAGCAACTTGATTGCGGAGGCAAAACATATCCCAAACGCTTTCAAGCGGGAATGTCTTTAATTCTTCGAGCAAAGCAAGTTTCATCGCGTTATCATTGGCATTCTCAAAAGACTGTAAAATCTTGGTGGGCTCGAGTAACGCGGCTAGAAGGGCCTTCTGCGTGGCCCGTGTGCCAATGACCCACGCACCAATACGATTAATGCTTGCATCAAAGAAGTCTAAGGCTATATGCGTTTTGTCAATAACGCCACAGCGGACAAGCTGTTGGAAAAGCATCCGTAAATCTTCGTTGAAGTTGACAACATGATCGCTGTCCCAACGCACGCCGCGACTTACATGAATGAGTTGCTCTTTCTTGAAGAGCATGACTGCGGATATTTTATCATGAATCGTTTCGGTTGGATGAAAATGGCCCATATCAAAGCAGAGCATTTGCGGATGCGTCATTGCATAAGACATATAGAATTCATGGGATCCGACAACATAGTCTTCACTTCCTAAACCGAATAATTTGCACTCAACAGCGTCTTTGCAGAGCTTGCCGTCAGCGTTGTCTTCGGAAAAAATTTCATCAAGAGACTGAATTAAGCGCTTGCGTGGGCCCATTCTGTCGATGGGTTGGTCTTTGTGTCCATCCGGAATCCAGTGATTTACGATGCAGGGGCTTCCCTGACTGCGCGCCATCGCTCCGGCAATTTTACGGCAGGCAATTCCGTGGCGAACCCAGAATTTACGAATTTCATCGTTGCCGTTCGATAGGGTAAATCCATCATTGGCGAGTGGGTGGGCAAAGTAGGTCGGATTGAAGTCTAGGGCAATGCCAAGCTTTTTGGCCCAGTCCATCCAATTTTGAAAATGCTCGGGCTTTATCTGATCGCGCGGAACAGCCTCATCGCCGGTTTCTGCATAGATAGCATGGAGATTGAAGCGCTTTTTCCCGGGAATTAAACGGAATGCGCGTTCGGCATCTTCACGGAGCATGTCGGCAGTTGTCGCGGGGCCCGGATAATTTCCAATGGCCATAATTCCGCCGCCACTGACATTTTCCTGCTTTTCAAAGCCTTTTACATCATCGCCCTGCCAGCAGTGCAAAGAAATGGGAATGTTTTGCATATGGGCAAGAACTTCTTCAGGATCGATGCCAAGTTCACGATAAGTCTGGCAGGCTTCGGTGTAGTTGCGTTCTATTTGTGCCGGGGATAATTCTGGAAACATAATGACTCCTTTTGTGTTTTTATTAAATAGACCAAATGCTGTCTTGATGAAAGGTGCGGGAAATCCATGTGCCATCGGTAAAATCAGGGAAGGAAACCGGTGTGCCACCCATTGCGATGGATTGCTCGGATAAGACTGTGACGCTCATCCAAGCGGCACAATCATAAACGTTAATCGGTGTTTCTGCTTTCCGTTCAATGGCGTCAAAGTAAGCCTGAAGCGTCAAAAAATCAACGCCACCATGACCGCCGCGTGTATTTTCCCGGTACTCTTTCCAAATAGGGTGATCGTGTTTTTTATACATTGCATCCATCGGGGTCCATTCATGAACCGTATAAGGATTGCCGGCTGGATCTATTTCTTCGCGAGTTGGGCTGACCCCTTGAATAAAAACGGCGTTGTGATCTTCGGACCAAAGCCCCAGCGTGCCCTGCACATGGCCGCGCCGAGAATAAGGACGCGGAAGGGAAACGCTATGGTTCAATGTAATGGTTTCGCCGTTCGCACATGTGATCACCGAGGTAATTACATCACCTTCGTTAAAATGTTGAGAAAGACCCTGCTTGACGGCTTCATTATTAAAATTGCACGCCTTGCTGGCAAAAGAAGACAGGGTTAAAAAACGATTG
>Ga0172377_10008388_pt1 | contig 10602 bp, 8 predicted proteins | sample Pumphouse3metaG_FD_119749 | JGI IMG/M metagenome (GOLD analysis project Ga0172377, IMG submission 119749) | Leachate microbial communities from a municipal landfill in Southern Ontario, Canada - Pumphouse #3 metaG | ecosystem: Engineered > Solid waste > Landfill > Unclassified | place: Canada... | reverse complement strand
TCATGCTGCCATTGCCACGGAGAGTGTGGTGATCAAGCAGATCCAGAAGGAGGAAAAGATCCCGGATCCCCGTGCCAAGCTCGGCCGCGAGGAGCTCATCCGGCGCATCGCGGAGTTTGTGGGCAAGAGCCAGGGTACCATTCGTTCCCAAATCCGGAAGATGGGTGCCAGCTGCGACTGGTCGCGTGAGCGGTACACGTTTGAACCAACGCTCAACCGTTGTGTGAACGAAGTCTTCGTGAAGATGTACCGAGACGGCCTCATTTACCGCGGGCACCGCATCGTAAACTGGGACCCTAAGATGCAGACCACGGTTGCCGATGATGAAATCGAGTACGTAGAGGAAACCGTACCGTTCTATACCTTCCAGTACGGACCGTTCCAGATCTCTACCGCCAGACCGGAAACGAAGTTCGGAGACAAGTACGTCGTGGTGCATCCCGACGACAAGCGGTACCGGAAGTACAAGGATGGCGAGCAGTTCGAGTGCGAATGGATCGGCGGCAGAATCAACGCCACCATCATCAAAGACAAGGTCATTGACATGGAGTTTGGCACGGGGTGCATGACCATCACGCCGTGGCACGATCCGGTCGATTTTGATTTGGCGGAACGCCATGAACTCGATAAGGAGCAGATCATCGATTTCGAAGGCAAGCTGCTCCCCATAGCAGGGGAATTTGCCGGTATGCCGATAGAAGAAGCGCGACCGCAGATCGTGGAGAAGCTCCGGGAGAAGGGCTTGCTCGTGAATATCGATCAAAATTACGTGCACCGCGTGGCGGTGAGTTACCGTGGCAAAGGCAAGATTGAGCCGCAGATCAAGGAGCAGTGGTTCATCGATGTCAACAAGCCCGTGGTTCCGTGGAAAGGCAAGAATATGAGCCTGAAAGAGGTCATGCAGGACGTGATCCGTAGCAGGGACATAGAGATCATCCCGGACCGTTTTGCCAAGGTGTACTTCCACTGGATCGACAACCTGCGGGACTGGTGCATAAGCCGCCAGATCTGGTGGGGGCACCGCGTGCCGGTGTGGTACAAGCACGGCGGCGGTTCCGAGGGCATGCACGTGGGCGTGCAGCCGCCGGAAGGCAACGACTGGCAGCAGGACCCCGATACGCTCGATACGTGGTTTTCTTCGGGTTTATGGACATGGAGCACGCTCATCGATCCTGCGCTCACGGAGGACTATTCCTTGGACTTACAAGGCCTACTCGCGCAGAGTCCGGATTATCAGAATTTCCATCCCACGACCGTGATGGAGACGGGGTACGATATTCTCTTCTTCTGGGTGGCGCGCATGATTCTCATGACCACCTACGCAACCGGGCAGTTGCCTTTTAAAAAGGTGTATCTGCACGGGCTGGTGCGCACGCGCGATGGTAAGAAGATGAGCAAATCCGACCCGGCAGGTTGTATTGATCCCCTGGAGATCATTCCCAAGTACGGTGCAGACGCGTTGCGCATGTCCATGATTGTTGGGCAGAGTCCCGGCAATGACTTCCGCCTGTACGAGGAGAAAATCGCAGGGTATCGCAATTTCATCAATAAATTGTGGAATGCGAGCAGGTTTGTTCTGATGCAGTGTGAAGAGCCGTCAGCTATCAGCTATCAGTTATCAGCTTCCAGCTATTCACTTGCTGATCGGGCGCTGTTGCATGCATTGCAGGGGCTGATTCAGGATGTTACGAAGGGTTTGGAAACATACCGATTGAGTGAGGTCGGGGAACGGCTCTATAGTTTTGTTTGGGATTATTTCTGCGATTGGTACTTGGAGTTTTCCAAAGGTGACTCGAATCCCGAAGTTCTTGTGCATGCTCTGCGCATCATCGTGAGGCTTTTACATCCGTACTGCCCGTTTGTTACTGAGGAGATTTGGAAGCACATTCGACCAAAGGATAGTGGTCTGCTCATTCAGGAGCCGTGGCCCCAGGCTGATGCGTCGTGCAATGATCAGGTGGCTTTTGATCAACTCAATATTGCTATTGATGTTATGACAGCAATTCGTTCCATTCGTGCCGAGCAGGGTATAGATCAGGGCAAGAAGATCGAGGTCATCATCCATTCCAAGGAGCATGCCAAGCTTCTAGAATCACAGCGCGAGCACATCGAGCGTTTGGGGCGGCTTGAAAAGCTGACGATTGATGCAAAAATCGCCAAGCATCAGAATGCTGTGAGTGTTTTTCTCAAAGGCGTAGAGGTGCATGTTCCGCTGGAAGGGGTGATCGATATTGATGCAGAAAAGGCAAAACTCGCCAGTGAACGCGATAATCTGGCCGATTTTGTTTTTGGCATTCAGCAGAAGCTTTCCAACGAGCAGTTTACGCAGAACGCGCCTGCCGCCGTTGTGGCAAACGAGCGGCAGAAACTTGCGGATAATCAGGCAAAACTGAAAAAAATCGAGGAGCGTCTCAGTACTTTCGAATGACGCCGCGCACGACGCCTGCTATCTCCAGCTCTTCCATAGCGTACATGTCTGGATATTCTGGATTTTCGGCTTGTAGGTAGTGTTTCCCTTTGTCTTTCTTCAGCCGCTTGAGTGTGAATTCCCCGTCCAGTATGCCAATGACAATGTCGCCGACCCGCGGTTCTGCTCCCCGTTCCACGATGACCATATCCCCTTCGGTAATGCCCGCATCCACCATGCTGTCTCCTCGCACGCGCAGTAAGAAGGTGGATGCTCGTCTCTTCTGGGGAACGATGTAGTTTTCCAAATCCAGCATTTCCTCGGCCTGTTCTTCTACCGGTGCCGCAAATCCTGCTGCAATCGGTCCGAAGAGCGGCAGTGTCATGGGTTGTGGTATCTCTTCTTCGGAAGACTGGTCAACGATTTTAATGCGTCCGCGCGGGTCCTTTTCGATTTGTCCCTCGCGTACCAGTGCGCTGATGACTTTGGCGACCGCATTCTTGCTGCGTACGCCAAAGGCGAGAGCAAGGTCGGCCAGAGAAGGCGAATATCCGCGTTTATGCTGGAATTCCACAATGTAATTGAGCACGGTGCGCTGGTGCGGCGTGAGAGTCATGGTATGGCAAGGGAACGATCGTTCACCATCATAGGTGTACGCATGTACACAGTCAATAATTCGTTGTTGACTTCTACATTTATGCAGTTTGCTCCTCTGCTTCATTCGCTACTTTTGCGGCAGGTTTGCCATCCATATCGATGATGTCTAAATCTTTCAGCTGGTCGAGTTCCATGAAAGTGAGCGTCCAGACGGTTTGCCGGAATATCTCTAGATATGCAAATAGGTAGCTCGCTGCCAAGATGATGCCGACTCCTAACAGTGCTGCCAGGCTATAGCTGATGGTTGGGGGCAGGAAGAGCGCGAGGAGGAATCCGATGCCCAGGACTGCGCCAGGAATGATGATGACCATGAGCAGGTTGGCAATGATGCGCAACATGATCACGAAGAGCAGCAGCATGATGAATACAATGTGGCCAAGGTAGCTGATGACGAGTTTGCAACTGCGCCTGATCGCTGCTCCGATGCCCACTTTACGCAGGACGATTGCCTCTTCAGAAAAGACCCAAAAGAATTCCAGGATGTTGCTTATCATCCAGGCGATGAGCACGATGATGACCCCGGGGATTGCTGCAACGCTTCCGTAGCGCAGCAAAAAGGAACACATGGTAATCGCTGTGGTGATGCTGCTTACGAAGAGCAGTTGGTGTACGGCGAAGAGCGGAAAGAAGTTATACACTGCCAGCACAAGCCCACCCTTCATTTCCTCTTTACGGTACGATTTAGCTGCCAGGCCGACGATGGCTCCTTTGGCGAAGTGCGGGAAGAGCCATTCGAGGATCATGACGAGACCAGCGAAAGTCGCAATAAGGATTGTGAGCCATATTGGCAGATCCATGAGTGCCTTGGTGGCTGTACCAAAGAATTCTCCGTGATTTTTGAGGATGATATACGAGTACAAAATCCAGCCCTGGTAGACAAGGAATTGGGTTTTGATGATGGTTTCGCAGAACGCGGAAGCGAATCCCCATTTGCGCAGAACGTCTTCTCGGGTCGTGATTGTCCAGGCTTTGGCAACGATCTCGCGCGGGTTCATTGGCGCACGGAAAGCAAATTCTGCAGCGGTGTAAAGTTCCAATCGCTTCCTAGGATTACGGTGAGTTGTTCCGTTTGCCCCTCAATCGTTGGTGGCAGCGGTACTACATCTATGTTGAGCAATGTGCCGAAGAATTCTGCAAGCGGTTGGTCTTCCTCTGTGCGGGGGCTGATTGTAGAGACATTCTGGTTGCGGATGGGTGCGTTTGCGATGACAGGCACAGAGAAACCGTAGCGTATGAGTTCGTTGCCAAGCCGGCGTGCGGTACCGCTGGGAGCCGATGCATTCAGAATTGCGAATTGCGGTTTTGCCAGATAGATCTCGCGGTTGCGGAACAGTAGTTCGACGAGTGTTTGGAGCTGTTTCCATGTTACCGGGAATTCCGGTATCGAAACAGGAAGCAGGACGGATGCGCCATTGAATTCATCGCGCGGTGGGGTGTACAGGAATCCTCCAGGTTCAATGAAGCCGTCGTACAGAGCGTTGCGGTCATTGAGTTGCATCGTGATGATATTGGAACGGTTGATGTCCCGGGCTGCGTTCGCGATCCCGATCAGTTCAGACACGCTCAGTGTCGTTTCCATATTTTCGCGCATGATTCCCAGCAGATTCATGATCTTCTTCGGGTCGGTCGCCAAGCCTTCCTGCTGGGCTTTTTCGCCCAATGCTGTTAGTAATTGCTGCTGGCGTGCTGAGCGGCCGAAATCGCTCGTTGTGTGCCGGCTGCGCGCATATTTGAGTGCGGTTTCGCCATCGATGTGCCGCAGGCCTTTCAGAATTTCAAACGTTTGGTAACCGAAATTTTCATCTGGATACTCCGTGTCTATGATGTCGTATGGCACATTGATTTCTATACCTCCTATAACGTCCACGGCTTCCACGAAACCGATGAAGTCCACTTTCACGGTGCCGTGGATTTCCAGGTGGAGCTGGCGGCCGATTTCTGCAGCAACTTCGCGCATGGCTTCCTGGCTTGCTTGTGCTTCTTCCATGCCTTGCTGGAAGCGCAGGTAGGACTTGTAATCGCGGTAGAGACTGTTTAAGCGTCCTTTGCCCATTTTTTCCGTGCGAAGGAAGTACAGATCTCGTGGCAAAGAAAGCAGTACGGCACTCTTGCTCCCCTCCGGGTCCAGGCTTGCAACCATGATTGTATCTGTCAGGTCTTTGCCATCATGATCTTCATCTCCCTGTCCCAGCAGGAGGAGGTTGATGTACCCTTGTGCGTCTGTTGCCGGAGGTGTGCCTGCCAGGGATGCGAAGCTATTGATACTTATGACACGTAGTGTTGAGAGCGCCCCGACTGTTCCTGCCAGTAGCAAGAGAGCGCATAGTACTGCGATGAGTACCAGGAGGGTGCGCTTGAGGACCATAGTCCGGCGCAGGTTGCATTTGTGCTCCTGGTACTTTGTTGTGCCGTGCTTGTACAGGCTGGCTAGTGAGCCAATAGAACCCAGCATTGCCAATGCAATTGCTTTCCATCGCAGCGCTCGCGTGCGTTTTGGTTGCTCTTTGAGTCGGCGTACCGTAAATGACATCTTGCACAGTGTAGCGCAGGCTCTCATGTGAACAAAAACAGAATTTGGCGCGTGGTGTACGGTTGTACTTTACCCGGGAATTCGTGCTGGGGTTTGCGTCTTAGTTTTGGTACACTCTTGCTCATATGAGTCATTCCATTGTGTTTCTTGAGGTTGATGCGGAAGACGCGGCACTCGTGCGTGAGCGGTATCCCAATGCGACTATCATTGGTGAAGTGCTCGAAGGGGATGCGCTGGTGGACGCATGTAGAGATGCGGAGGTTGTTTCCTGTTTCATTTACACACAATTTTCCCGTGAAGTCTTAAACCGCCTGCCCAAACTTACACTTCTGTGCACACGCAGTGTGGGGTACAACCACATTGATTTGCGCGCCTGTAGCGAGCGAGGTATCACAGTGTGTAATGTGCCCGATTATGGTTCACATGTGATTGCAGAACATGTATTCGCTCTCCTACTCAGTACGTTACGTCACATATCGGAGGCGGATGACCGTGTGGAGTTGGGGGAGTTCAGTTATCACGGTTTGCGGGGCATGGCGCTGAAGGGCAAGACCATCGGTATCGTTGGCACGGGGAAGATCGGCTCGGTTGCCGTGCGGATCGCCCACGGTTTTGGTATGCGTATTCTGGCGACAGATCCTCATCCTAATCTTGATTTGGCGCAGATGTACGGTGTGCAGTATGTGGATAAGGCAGCACTCTTTGCTCATAGCGACATCGTTACGCTCCATGTGCCTGCATTACCCGATACGCACCATATGTTGGATGCTGATGTTTTCGCTTCTATGAAGCACGGCGTGGTGATCATTAACACCGCGCGCGGCGAACTCATTGATTCTGATGCTCTGCTTGATGCGCTCAAGGGCGGTAAGGTGGCGTATGCCCTTCTAGATGTTCTGGAACATGAGCGGAATTTCGAGGAGAACAGAGAACTCATTGGGCATCCCAATGCTATCACTACTCCGCACATCGCTTTTTACGCCGATGACAGTACGCGTAATATGTACGAAGATTGTTTTCGTTCCATTGCTCAATGGCAACGCGGAGAGGACATTGGGAATGTCGTTGCAGCGCTACAAGAAAAATGAGCAGTGTAGTGCGATTGCACTCCACACTGATCATTTTTCTTTGTGACTCGTTTCGTTTTCCTTATTTCAGCGTCACTTTTGCGCCTGCTTCTTCGAGTTTCTTTTTGATACTTTCAGCCTCTTCTTTGGATGCGCCTTCTTTGATGACTTTCGGGGCGCCGTCGACTGCAGCTTTGGCTTCGCCGAGCGGCAGTTGTGTGATTTCGCGCACAGCCTTGATCACATTGATCTTCTGGTCGCCGGCTGCGGTGATTTCTACGTCGTACGAACTCTTCTCTTCCGCAGCGTCTGCGTTACCGCCTGCTGCGGGAGCTGCGGCAATGGATACGGGTGCGGCTGCGGAGATGCCGTACACTTCTTCCATATACTTTACGACGGTATTGAGTTGCACGACGTTGGGTTTTTCGAGGGCGTCGATCACAGCCTTCTCCTCTTTCGAGAGTTTGACTGCGGCTTTCTGCTCCTCTGATGCTGCGTTGTCAGCCATGGGATAAGGGGGTAGGGGATAGGGGGTAGGATTAGGATTCGGGATTCGGGAGTGGGGATTCGGGAGTGGGGAGTGGGGATTCGGATTCGGGAGTTTTTTCTCCTGCTTCTTCCGTCGTTTCAGTCTGGTTTGTTGATGTACCTTCTGTGCTTTTCTCCTCCGCTGTTTCTTGTATTGCTCCACCCTTTTCCGCTAGCTGGTTCAGGGCTCGGGCAAAGCCGCTGAGTGGTGCATTGCACATGCTGGCGAATTGGAACAGCGGTGAGCGCACCATGCTCATGAATGTCGCGAGTAATGCTTCTCTGCCAGGCATCTGTGCCAGTTCAAGCGCCTCTTCTTGTGTGAGTACTTTGCCGTCAAACAGACCGCCGATGAGTGTGACTTGTGCATGGCTTTTGCCGAATTTGAAGGCAATTTGTGCTCCGGAAAGAGGATCATCGAAGCTGAAAATAAGGGAGACTGGTCCATCCATGTTTTCCCCCAGCGTTTCGGGTATTCCGGCATTCGCTGCTGCGATTGTAAGCAGCGTTTTTTTGGCCACCTTGAGTTCGGCACCCGCCGTTTTCAGTTGGTTGCGCAGTTCGCTGATTTCCGCAACGTTCAGACCGATGTACTGTGCCAGCATGACCGAGTTCGCACGACTCATCTTCTCGGTGAGTTCTTGGACTTGTGCCGCTTTTTGATCGCGTGAGAGGGCCATGGGCAGTTGTTATAAAAAAAGGTCTCCCGCCCGGGAGACCGGCGAGGCACACGGCACATTTCACCAAGCCGGGGCCGGATGAACGATGCTGTATGCCTCGGAGGGGATTACCGTCCCGCAACGGCGGGAGAACCCTCGGTCTTCGGACGTTGTGTGCATTATATGGGGCGCAGTGCTACCGTCAAGGAAACCTCTCACATTCTCTCTTCTTTTTGCAGAGAGTTCGGGTAGCCTCTTTCCTATGCGTATTCTTTTGCAGCGTGTTACGTGTGCCCAGGTGTCTGTTGGTGGCGAAACTATCGCTGCGATTGGCCGGGGATACCTTTTGTTCATCGCGGTCATGCAAGGCGATACGGAGCGCGAGGCAGAATGGCTGTCCCGCAAGATTGTGTCTTTGCGGCTCTTCCCGTCGGAGGACGGGCGCGTGAATGATCGTACTGTTTGTGATATCGGGGGTAGCGCATTGGTTGTGCCGCAATTCACATTGGCCGGTGATGTACGTAAAGGAAACCGTCCCGATTACACGAGTGCGGCTGATCCTGTCTGTGCCGAGAGGCTCTGCGCCTATTTTTCTACGCAGCTGATCGCTGTTGGTATCACAGATGTGGCCAGTGGTCGGTTCGGAGCGATGATGGAGGTTTCGCTGGTCAACGATGGGCCAGTAACGCTTTGGGTTACGCGTGACACATAGGAGATCGTCGGCTTTTTCCATCCTATTTACTTCCGGGGCTGTTATTCTGTTTTTTCCTATGTCTGGCATGCAGCAGGAGACCGGCCAGGTTCTCGAGCGGGTACGGGTAATGTGCCAGGGCGCCGATACGGACCGTATTCATAACGCAATCCAGCGTGCCCATGAGATCTATGGTGATGAACTGCACTGGAGCGGTGAATCGCTCGTGGCGCACGCACTCGGCGCCCTTGATGTCCTCTTGCCGTTTCAACCAGATGATGACGCTATTATTGCCTGTCTTCTGCACCATGCTGTTGGCATGCATGGTTATGATTTGCCTCTTATTGGGCGGGAATTTGGTTCTCCGGTTCGGTCGCTGGTGGGAGGTGTCCATCTGCTTTCTCATGTGACGTTGCGTAACAGTCGCTCTTCTCTGGAGGATTTGCGCACTATTCTTCTTACTGTTTCCGATGATGTGCGCACGGTGCTGATCACCCTTTGTGAGCGCAGCCATTTGCTTGATATTGTTGACATGCTGGAGTCGGATGATCAGCGGCGCATTTGCCAGGATGCTTTGCGTCTCTTCGCGCCGGTTGCGGCGCGCCTGGGTATTTACTCTCTCAAGAATTCCATGGAATCCCACGCGTTTCCTGTGTTGTATCCTGCCGATGCAGAGCGTATTCGGGAGCAAGTTTTGCACATGGAATTGCAATATGGGGAAGAACTTCTTTCTGTCAGTGCCGAGATGCAGCGCATTCTGCATGATCAGGGTGTGCATGCCGATATCATCGCTCGCAAGAAATTGCCCTATAGCATCTTTATGAAGATGCGTGAGAAAGGCATCACTTCTTTGAAGGATATCTATGATTTCTATGCGTGTCGGATCGTCGTTTCGTCTGTCGAGGAGTGTTACATGTGTTTGGGTTCCCTCCACCGTTTAGGTCGGCCGCTCAGCCAGCGTTTCAAGGATTATATTGCTTTTCCCAAGCCCAATGGTTACCAAAGCCTCCATACGACGTTGTTGCAGCCTCCCGGTGCTTCTTCCTCATTTCCTATGGAGGTTCAGATACGTACGGCGCAGATGCATCGTGAAGCTGAGTACGGCATTGCCGCCCACTGGAGTTACAAAACGTACGGTTCTACGGCGAAGGCTATGGAACATGTGCAGTTCCAGCGTATGTTGGCCACACAGGGTTTATTGGAGGAAGAGGAAGGAGAATCGCATTTTGGCGATCACATCTATGTCCTTAGTCCCAGGGGAGATATTATTGAGTTGCCTGAGGGGGCTACTCCTTTGGATTTTGCATTTCAGGTGCATACCGATCTTGGACTCGCGTTCCGGGGTGCCCGCGTGAACGGCATGATGGTACCTATGGAGTACAAGTTGGAGAATGGTGATGTGGTTGAGATTCTCAAGCACAGGCGTCCCCAGCCGTCTTCACAATGGTTCCAGCTTCTTAAGCTCTCCGCTTCGCGTTCCAAACTGCGGCGTTTTCTGTATGCACAGAAACGTCCGGCTCTGGTTGCACAGGGGCGCGCAATGGTCAATGAGTTCTTGCGTGCACGTGCATTGCCATCTCTGGATGAAGCCCTCACTCTGCTGCGTTCTTGCGATGGCAACAAGCTTTCGTACCAGCAGCGCGAAGATATCCTCATGAAAATCGGTCAGGGTTCAGAGAGAGTGTCATCACTTCTGGAACGTGTGGATGCGTTCCGTGATTTTTTACCTCAGCCTGCAGCCCGTTCTTTGGCTCGCTCCGCAGTCGGCTCGCCGATTGTGCAGCAGCGTTCCGTTGCGGTGGCCGGGGATGAAAGTGCATCTATGCCGACCCGTTTTGCAAAGTGCTGCCGTCCCCACGAAACAAATGCACGGGCGCTGGTTGGTGTTGTGAGCCGCGCAGGGATCGTCGTTGTCCATTCTGCCGGGTGCGGTATGTTGCGTAACGCGAATCCCGAGCGCATGGTGCCCGTGCGGTGGATTTGACCTGTGTCTTGCTTTAGGCAAGGAAGCTTTCGATCAGCTTCTCCACCTTTTTTTGCCATGCGAGTTGGGCATACGCTGG